>JAEEGJ010020299.1_pt1 | contig 14489 bp, 16 predicted proteins | sample 8958761 | NCBI WGS metagenome assembly JAEEGJ01 (sample SAMN16246546, study PRJNA631951) | gut metagenome | biome: gut microbiome; feature: rumen; material: RS-attached | host: Bos | place: Iran: Karaj | collected 2018-10 | reverse complement strand
ACTTTGTCAAGGATTACTACGCCTACTACAAGACCCCGCGCGGCTACCACAAGCGCTCCCTCAACAGCAACAAGGGCTGGGCCGCCTCCGCAGGCACCTCGCTCATGAACACCAAGCTCCTCGCATACGCCGACGAAATCCGTAACCCGGTGCTCATCATCCACGGCGAAAAGGCCCACAGCCGCTACTTCGGCGAAGGCGCATTCGAAAAGATGACCGGCAAGAGGGCGAACGTCCCCGCAAAACTCGACGCTACCGAGAACTGGAGCAAGACCGTTGGCAACAAGGAACTCCTCGTCATCCCCGGAGCCTCCCACGTGGACCTCTACGACAACCTGGAAAAAATCCCCTTCGAAAAGCTGAACGACTTCTTTAAGACGAATCTGAAGTAAGCAAAAGCCATCTAACCGCGACGATTATCGCTGCTGTTCAAGGTCACAAATTGTGACCTTGGTTGCTTTTTGTCATTTTTTGCCATTTTTAAATGCTATTTTAAGGATATGTGCGTAAATGTCATATTGACAATTAGACATTCAAAACCTATTTTTAAGCGGAGGAATAAACCTATGGCAGTGGCAATAAGATCCATACCAACGCTTCAAGGGGAAGACGCTGAACGTTTTCTCAAGGAAGCCGAATACGCCGAAAAGAACGAGCGTAAACAGGATTTTGGAGATAAAATTCTGCTCGTTAGGAATTTCCTCCGCGAACAAGGTTTCTAGACATGACCCTTGCCGAATTTTTGAACCGATGCTCGTTTGCTCGGCTTTCTTCGGAATTGCTGCAAAGTTGCAACCCCTTCAAATGCGGAAATGAAGACCTTGACGAATTTTTCAGAGAGGATTTTCGACTATACGGTGAAAAACTTTTGGGAAAGACTTATGTCTTTCGTCTAAGAGAGCGTCCCGAAAGCATCGTTGCTGCATTTACAATATCAAACGATTCAATTCGAATCAAACAACTTGCTCCTGAAGACAAGGCGAAGATTGAATATGTCACTGAGAATGGCGAGAAGAATCTTCGCCGCTATCCCGGAGTTTTGGTCGGTCGCCTGGGGACGAATATTGAATTTGCCAAACAAGGTTTTGGCTCTGCAGTAATGGACTTCATCAAAGCTTGGTTCCGTAGCGACGAAAACAAGACCGGTTGCCGGTTTATCATCGTTGATGCAATCAATAAACCGGAAGTCATTCATTACTATCAGAAAAACAATTTCAAATTCCTTTATAGTTCCGAAATTAACGAAGCAAGGGCTCTTGGAATCAATGTAAAAATGCTGGGCGAAAAACCTTTGCATACACGTTTGATGTATTTTGATTTGATTGATATTAAATAAAAACAAGAATTGTAAAGCGACGTTATCCTTCCTCGTCCAGTTCCGGTTCGTACTTGTTTTCTACCATCAAGGCCAGCTCCAGTTCTTCGTTGAACTGTTCCAACTGGCTAAGTGCCACATTGTTCAGGTCAAAACTGACAAAGACGGGAATTCCGTCTTCGCTCATGTTGGCAAGTAGATTCAAGATGCGTTTGCGGCGCCAGCGGGGCATGTCGGTGATGGGGTATTCGTGGAGCCTGTCCAAAAAGGAACCGGGGCAGTAGTCCATTGCCTTTGAAAGTTTTTTCTTGAGCTTCTTGCGGCACTTTTCGACCTCGTCCTTTTTGCCTACCCGCGGAAGCTTGCGTACACCGGGCTCGATTCCTTCTAGCGCGAAATTGTCTGCTGCAAAGGTTACCGAGTCGAAGGTTATTTCGCCCCTGCGCAGGAATAACCAGCACGTTGTAGAATCACCTTCGGCATCGGTGTAGGTAACGGTCCCTCGCCGGATGTGGCGTTCGTTGCCGACAACCTGGTCCATGGGTACTTCATGCGCGTTAATCTCAAATGTCACCTTGAAATGTTGTGCTGGAAACTTTTTGACGATGTAATCCCGAATGAAATCTGGGAGCCACTGGTGCTTGAACAGGTTCAGCATTTATGCCTCCTTTTGTTTGGCATTTTATTCTTCAAGTTGCAGTGTATGGACCACGTTTTCTATAGGGAGGCTTTCATCTTCCATCTCTCCCAGGCCTGCATTTGAGTTCTGGATAGCGGCCACCAACGCATTCCCAAAGGAGACCGCTTTCAAGTCCGCCTTCGTAGAGTGAGCCGTGAATTGATGACCGCACGAGCCGCAGGTCATGGCAATGTTCTTTACCCCCGAAAGAGGACTCCCGCCTCCGCCCGTACAATAGGCTGTTTCATGGCACTTGGGGCATTCTGTCTGAAATAACGGATTTTCCCACAAACGGAGCAAACCGCCCAAGAAAACCACCGGCATTTTCCATTCGCCAGAATATGCCAGTCCAAATCGGATACAGTCTATGTGGCAACGGGCCATTTTTTCGTCTGCAAAAATACGGTCCCTGTTGCGAATGAACAGGGGCACGCTTTCGCGAAGGATGCGCTCGCGTCGCTCCCTGCGGGCCTTGTAGATGTCGGCAATGGCTCGTTCTTCCATATGTAACGCCTGCTGGTCGTCACTGACAGCGGGAATTTCGTAATGTTCCATAAAAAGAGTCCTTTTTTGTTGGAAGTTCTATTATATATCGCTTTTAAAAAGCGATTTGTAAAAAGGAAAGCCGTATTATTTGGAGTAACTAACGGTATTTTGGGGGCTTTGTTGAATGCGTGGTGTCCGCTTTTACCAGGACTTCTTCACTTAGGTTCATCAGCCCTTGAATCCAGGTATAGTGGATTTCGCTATGGATGTTCAACAGGCTGTCAACTGTGGAACGGGGAACATTGGTAAAGTCGAAAGGACGGCATCCCGACTCGATACGTTTTTCAAATTCTAACAATGAATCTCCATGGGCTTCAAATCTGTTCGTGATTTCGAATTCGCTGTTTTCCCAAGCGATAAAACCATCAGGGCATTTAATCTCAAATCCTCTTAGGGAGTCTTCGCGATATCTATGGACTTCAAGAATTACCTGCGTGGCGAATACGGATATTAAAAGTCCCACGCTTACCCAAAACCAGGAATTGTTAAGGGTCTCTTTCGAAAATAGCCTCATTACATCCTCGCTTTCAAAAAGAAATTGGCGGATCCTATCTTATATCGCTAGTTGCTGAGGGAATGTAAAAATCAATAATAACTATAAAACAAAAGACCTGCCGATATTTGTGCCGACGGGTCTTTTTTGAGCGATAGCTCATATTTTTGAAACGATGCAGAAGAATTATGTGCCGGAAACTTTTTAGCTTTGGGTTAGAATTATTCTTTCGGCTTCTTTATTGCCTTCATTTGCCCATGATGTTATAGCATTCCTTAGAAGGTCCTCATAGTCATCTTTTAATTCGTCATATTTATCAATGATAAATTGTTGTGCTTTTTTGTCTCCATTATTTCCCCATTGAACTATAGCATCTAAGTAATCAGCCTCTGCATAACTTTCATAAACGAAATCTTGAGCTTCCTTGTCGCCATTATTTGCCCAACGCACGATAGTACGACAAAAATTTGTCCAATCATAATGCTCGTATACGACAGCTTTTGCCTCCTTATTGCCTTGTTCTGCTTTTTTTGCGATATATTGTGTAATTTCAGAAATTCCAGAATAATCATCACACAGATTATCAAAATTATCAATGAGGTATTTCATTGCAATGGGAGTGTCTGATTGCATCAAGATTTCTAGATAAATTTCACGATCAAGATATTCTTTTAGAACTTCTAGTTTATTTAAAACAAATTCTTTTGCTTGATTATTTTCATAATTCCATGCAGCAACATACAATATTGATGCTATATAACTCTTTAAAAAAATGTTATCTTCTGGTGGCTCATCATGATACGCTTGCCAGCGTGCATCAGTATTTTGCACTTCAGGAGCGTGCATCCATATACTATCAAAATTATTTATGAGAAAATCAACCCACTTAGGAAAATTAGAGAATACATCGATATCGTAAAACCATCTCAATTCTGTTCTAACAATGTTGCCACGATGTTCTTCAGCAATATTCTTATAGAAATGCATTATTTCTATAAGAATATTTTTCCAACCATCCTCAAGAAAAATCTTTTGGACGAATCTTTTCGCACCATTGCATTGCTCATCATCATCTTTCCCCAAAAAAGCAATTTCAAATAACCGAGTATATAGGGGCTGGATACCCTTACTCTCCGTATATTTTAAATTTCTATAATAAAATATTGCTCTAAAGTAAGGCGGGAACAACAAGTCATTACGTTCAAATTGAGAAATGATTTTAGGATTGTCAAAAAGAATACGGATTCTCTCTGCATCAGGGTCTTCATTTTTGTTTTCAACAAATTTTCTCACATCATCAATTTCATCATTAAGCACGAGGCAAGTGTTAAAATTCAAACAATTTTTTAAAATATTATCTGCATTTTCCAGATTTATTATTTCACCGTCAATTATGGTACTTGTAGGCTGCTCCTTATTAGAATTCAAAAGGTTATCCAGAGCCCCTTTGAAACTGGAATTTCTAAACATTTCGTATGTGTTTAAATTTCCTGAAATTTTCCACCCACTAACATCACCATTAAACTCAGATTCCTTAAACATTCCAATCATATAATTCACATTAGACACATTCCATTTGCTAATGTTATTGTTGAATCGGGAGTAAGCAAACATTTCACTCATGTCCAAAACATTTGACACATTCCACTTGCTGATATCTCCGTTAAATCGCTTGTTGTTTTTGAACATTCTAATCATGTATTGAACATTGGATACATTCCACTTGCTGATATCATTTTTAAATTGAGAGTATTCAAACATTCCACTCATGTCACGAACGTTGGAAACAACCCAGTCGCTGATGTTACTGTTAAATTTCGTGTATTTAAACATCTCCCTCATATTGCGGACGATAGACACATCCCATTTACCGATATTTCCTGTAAAATTTGAGCACATGAACATGTAGCTCATATCAGTCGCACTTGAGACATCCCACTTGCTAATGTCACCATTAAAACTGGAACCGTAGAATAACCCACTCATATTCGTCACATTGGACACATTCCACTTGCTAATGTCGCCAAAAAATTTTGATTCAGCAAACATATAGCTCATATCAGTCACACTAGACACGTCCCACTTGCTTATGTCACCATTAAAATTGGAACCGTAGAATAATTCACTCATATTTGTCACATTTGAAACATCTATAAAATTCAAATCGGCTTCACTACCAAAATAATTGATGGCTCTATTCACAGTCTCCTTTATGTTGTCGTTACGGGCTAACACGGATTTAAGTTTGGGTCTGCATGATAATGGAATATTGCAAGATGCAAAGATGCTATTAACATCTACTCTGTCAATCGACAATTCCCACTTAGTAATGTCTCCAGAAAATTTTGATTCGGCAAACATGCGGGTCATATCGGTTACATTTGACACATTCCACTTGCTGATATCACCAGAGAAAGAGGAACCCTTAAACAAGGCTGCCATATTCGTCACATTTGAAACATTTATAAAATTCAAGTCGGCATCGTTACCCAAGATTTGGAGGGCTCTCTCTACAAGAGTCTTTATATTACCATTGTTGGCTAACACGGATTTAAGTTTGGGTCTGCACGATAATGGAATATTGCAAGATGCAAAGATGCTATTAACATCTACTCTGTCAATCGACAATTCCCACTTAGTAATGTCTCCAGAAAATTTTGATTCGGCAAACATACGGGCCATATCGGTTACATTTGACACGTCCCACTTGCTAATATCACCAGAGAAAGAGGATCCCTCAAACAAGGATGCCATATTCGTCACATTAGAAACATCTATAAAATTCAAATCGGCTTTACAGCCTAACACATGGATGGCCTTCTCCACAAGAGCCTTTATATTGTCATTATTGGCAATTACATTCTTCAGTTTTGGTTTACACGATAATGGAATGTTGCAAGACGTAAAGATGTTGTCAACATTTACTCTGTCAAGTGACAATTCCCACTTGCTGATATCACCCGTAAAAATAGACCCACCAAACATGCGTTCCATGTTAATTACATGCGATACATCCCATTTACCGATGCTTCCATTGAATAGAGAACGAGTATTTGCAACTTCCTTATTTTCAACAATGAAACTTTTGCAAAACAATTCACTCATATCAGTCACATTGGACACATCGATGAAATTCAAATCGCAATTATATCCATTTTCTTTTATTGCCTGATTGATAAGGTATTTTAAATCTTCCTTATCCTTGGCGATGACTTTTTCATTTTCCTGTGACATGGCGTGTCTCCGTGGCAAAATGTGGCGATTCTGTTCGATTTTTAAAGAAATCTATATAAAAAAGCGCAAAAAAAGGAAAATTTTACCCCACGAAAGGGCGAAATTTCCCTTGGCAAAGGTATTTCTTCGTTATTTCGATAAATTCGGGGTATTCGATGCCCCCAAAATCATGCTCGTAGGTTATCATGCCTTTGCGGACAAGGTCGTTACAATTGCAGTAGCGCAAAATGTTGGAGGCCTTCTCAATCGCTCCGAAATATCGCTTGGTTCTTTCGAAAAGATCTTTGGCTAGGTAACGTTCAGGGTTATCAAGAACTTCCGACATACGGCTCATCACCTTCTCGATGTTCCTGGCAGCACTAGCTGTCCGAAAGACGGGGATTCCCGCGTTGCGGAATGTTCCTATAGAACCGGCACATCCATAGACAAGTCCCTCCTTCGTGCGAAGTTGATTCAACAATATGGCCTCGTCGCTCGCCGTGAGCATGTTTGTGGCTAGCAACATTGCAGCATAATCGCGGTTGCCTACGATTGGCTCCGTACCGATGAATACTATAGAGTTGTAATCGTCTTCGTCGCTTGATGAAGGAATTTTCGGCATATTCCAAGCGCTTTTGCATGGGGCGATTTGCCCAAACAGACTGCTCTCCGAGAACTCAACTTCCGGGAAATGAACCCTACGTGGTCCCACATAGACAATTCGGCTGGGGCGGGCTACAAGTCGTTCGTAATCCTTCTTGAACTCGTCAAAGGTGTAGGCTCGAATATCTTCAAGCACTCCTTCGGGCCCGTGGAGTCCGTAAGTTTCCAATGTGGCGCGACCGAGGGTATGCTGAAAAGCATCCGCATTCATCAGCTCCACTTCGTTGATTACCGCACTCCGCTCGCTTTCAAAATCTTCTTGCGTAAAGCGGTCTGCATCGGAGTTTACTATTTGCTGCACGATGATCGGGGCCAGCTTTTCCAGGGCCTCGGCAGTCCCGGTAAACGAGGCGTACACCATCTCGTAGTTTGCGCAATAGTCGTTTTCGACACCATTCTCGTGGAGTATCGGCGCAATCGGGTCCACCGCCTTGCCAATCATGTGTTCGATAAGGTGACACAAGCCATGCTTGCCATCCGCCTCGTCAAGAGGAGAAAGGTTTTCGTAAACAACATGCAGGCTCGCCATTTCAAGAGGATTTATTTCTTGTATGATCATTTTGCCCGCTTTTATATTTCGTCGTCCCTCAGCATGTTCGACCCCGCGCTTCTAAAAAGTTCCCGCATGAACTCGTCGTAGCCGGGTTCGCCCTTTTTTGGAATGCGCCTGATGTTGCTGGTTGTAGATTTGCCGTTCTGGTCGAGTTCCTTCTTTTCTTCGATTTTGTTATCCATGTTGGACTCCTTGTTTTTTTTGTGTGTTGCCGTTCTGTTGCGGTGCCTTTTTTACATCGTCACAAAGACGCGATTTGTAAAAAACGTGCTGTTTCAGGTTGGATTACGCAGCCGTCGTAACAAGGGAATTGAAATCCATTCCTTTTTCGGCAAGCATGCGGACGAGCTTCTTACGGTAGTTGCCGGTGCTTGCCCGAGTAAAGCCCATGTACCTTGCGACTTCGGCATCGGATCCCCTGAAGCCCTGATTGCACACTTCTTGACAGGTCTCAAAGTAGGCTGCAATTTTGGGGGCGCTGGCGGCAATGTTCTTGATTTTGAGGATGGCGTCTCTCCTGAAGCAATCGCCCTCGACATCTTCTTCATTTGGTGTCTTTTCCAGCAGGGCGGCAAAAGCGACATCTTCTATGGTGTCATCAGAGGCATTCTCGTGCATTTTGGAACTGATTTTTATGCGATTGTCACGTTTGGCGTTGTTCCGTTTGTCGGTGGCGAGTTTCCAACAGACCTTCTGGGCGATATACGCCAAGAAGGGCACGCCAAGGTTCAGGTCGAAGTTCGTGACCGCCCCGCAAAAAATAAGATACGCATCCGAAGCCAGTTTCTCCCGGCGATCCTTAGGCGAATCCCCGATCATGTCGAAATCGGAGTTTATGCGATAGGATTTTCCGACCATATTGCCCATGACTGTGTCCCCGACAATTTCCCAAAGAAGTCCCAGGGCTCCCGAACGAATGCGCCCATTTTGTGTATTTTGGGCAACCTCTACGAGGCTATTGATGTTCATTTGGGTGGACTGCGAGCCGTTGTGATGCGTCATGAAAACCTCCTTTTAAGTGTTAAAATGGCGATTTTACGCAGAAATCGGTAATTTCCTAGCAAAAAGACACGATGTATCCCCGGGTCCCCTCAATCGGGGGATCTTTATAACACGGGCGTTTGCAGAGGAAAATTATTTGATTCTAATCACCGCTGTCTATTATGTGATTCATTTGACATTAAATGTCAAAATGCAGCAAATACGACAAAATCAGATGAATCTATTCCAGGATTAGGATATTATCCGCAACCGTCAACCGTGGCAATTTTTTCATGGGCGTAGAACGAGGCAATCTCGTTTGGCAGAATTTATCAAGGAAACTTCTTAACGCATTTTGCAAATGAATAACACCGTACTTTTCGACATCGTCAACAAAGTAGCTGTATTGCACAGTACCTAGTTTTGTCAAACCATCTAGTTTTGCTATCGGGAATAGTTCGGTTTTTTCCTTATAGCCTTCCTCATCATTCTTGCCATAGGCGTTTTCATAAAGTGCGGTCATGATATTCGAAGACCATTCTGGCATATCCCCGTTGCGGAGCGCCATATCGAGAATCGAACAGTTTGTAAAGCTCGGCTTTCTCTTGTTCTTGAATGCAGGTTCATAAAGAAACTTGTAGCGGCTATTGAATTTACGGTTGGCGTCACGACCGTCAGTTACACTGTTTTTTTCGTAAAATTCAGAGTAGTCTTCGATAAATTCGTAGCGGTCGTATGCGTTCGGAAAAATAGAAACGAAAACCGCATAGGCGATGGAACCATATTCTTGCGGGAAAGATTGTATTTCACCGACAGAAATGTTGCTTAAAAGCAATAGCAGGTTTTCTGGATTCTTAAATAGATTCGACTCTGGCAAAGCTCTTGTACGCACAGGCGAATCCTTCGCAAGTTTCCTCATGTCGTTTGCATACTTCACCAGCCTTTCTACCGGGCCGCTGATTCCGTACCCCTTGCCGTTTCCAAACATCGCTTTGATAAGGCTAGCCGCAAAAGTGTCGGCATATTCAAAGTCCTTGGCAGTCAACACCTCACTGCCTTCTCTGTTGACGAATTTATGTGGCTTAAGTTTTGGTAGATAAATCTTGTTGTAATATTCCTTCGCCTCGTGAACCAAGCCAAAATCGTCGATATAGGTGATAGCTCCATTTCTTGTAATTTTTGTTCGCCCCGTAAAAAATGTCAAATCTTCTTTCCCGTCACATTTCGTTATCTCAGTGAGAACATGAGCCACCATCACGGACAAGTCTTCGATTTCAAGCCCCTTTACCCCGTGTTTCAACTTATCGTAGCTTTCCCAGAAATTTCGGTTATCCGCAAATAATTCCCAGTTCTTGATTTTGGGATTTGGAAATTTTCGGTAAATGATGCTCAGGGCGTCGATGATTTCTTTTTGTTTGGCGGCAGAATAAAACTGTTCCCAAGAAGATATGCCTAATGGTGTTTCCCCCTTATCGGCCCAGTCTTCGGGCAAGCTAGTTTCTGTTGCAGATATTTTTTGCACAGGGATGGCGGCTTCGTAAAGGATGGGGAGGATTGCGGACATTTCGTCTGTTGAGAATTGAACCTGATAATGGTTGCGAACCAGGATGAACCTAGGGCCAGTTTCTCCAAAAACTCGCTTCTTCGATTCGTCGCATTTCGTCATATTGTCGATTTTTGCGAGGATTGACGCCTTCTGCCGGCCTTCGATTTTCGATTCGGCAACCAAAGCGTAAAGGGATTGCCAAGCGCTTGTTTTTCCTGGATGTTTCAGAAACTCTTCTCGGCCGATAATGCAGCCTTGCTGCGGAAATAGCCAACCAAAGCGAGGGAACCTACGGTTGCCCGTGCGCCTGGAACCGCACAGTTTCAAGATTGCGTTGTTTTCGGTCGGCTCTTCATAATCGCGACGCAAACATTCTTTTGCAAATTCAATATCCTTATAGAAAACAAACATCCGTTCATGGGTTTCCTTGCTTACATCCCAGGAACTCCTCGCATATCCTCCATTTGCATTCAACTGTTTGTCGCCCCAATTAAAATAAGGCTTGGGTGCAATTTTCTCAAGAATATTCCAGATGTCCTGCTTGCTCATATAAAAAAACATTCAATACACTTATTATGTGATTTGATAATAGCAAATGGATTAAATGATGGCTACCCCCAAAATGATAAATCCTGCAACAACAAGCAAAAACGATAAAATGGCAAAAAACACCTTTATAGCAGCCACCACAAAAAGCAGAAGGAGGCATAAGGTCACGATGCCGACAATCGTTGCCAAAATGAGAGATTCCATATCCTATTACTTAGCCGCGGCAAAGCAACCTTCGCCCGTGATGGCTACAAAAATGTCGTTTCCGAGCATCAGGGTATCGCCCGAATTTGTGTGATAATTTTTTTATTTGCCCATCCGTTTCCCATACACGCTCCCCGGTCGCTCCCACTGGTCCCATCCGTAGCCAGGCTTCAGCTGTATCCAGTCGTATGTGTCGCGATACCTTATCTGGTTCTCGTATTTCTTGTCAAACCTGTCCAGCACCTCCCTGGTATTCGATAGGGTCTGTCTGATTGGGGCTCCATCTTCATAATATATAGTCTGGTTCTCCTTCGGTTTGAACCAGTATTCGCCAATCACGTTGAACCCGCCGTTGACGGTAGCTAGTATGTCGGGGCAATTCTCACGGTACACGTCGTTGGTCAGAAAATTGCCGCCCAAGTCAGGGTATGACCAGTCGTAGGCACAATACAGCCCGATAATCTTGCCGTTCTCTTCCATCGCCTGTGCCTTCGCAAGGTGCAGTATGAGGATGTTGTCACATTGCCCGTCGCTGTTCACCGGGAAGTTAATCTGTCCGACATAATGGCATACCTCCTTGTCGCCAAGGTTGATTATGGTTCCCGGATGGTTCCATGCAGTAGAATACATGGAATTTGTGCGGGCGAAACGCCACACGCCGGTCGGCTTATCGGCAAACACCAGGGCCGAAAGTGCGAATGCTAGCAGAAGAATTCTTTTCATGGTGAACCTCCTTCCATATATCGTTTTATGTTTCGGATTTGTCAAACAGATATAAACCTTTTTCATTCTTTGCAACAAGTGTCTCGATCGTCCTTGTTGTGGGTGCCGTTTTGACGCTTATTTCGGTTCTCGCCATCGGTTCACTATGCGCAAAAGGCATAGTGAGTCATAGCAAATAAGTATTTTGAATTGCATGTGCAATTTTTTATATTGTGTGTATGCGAAACATTGTCTTTATAGCGTTGTTCTTTCTGGTCGCCTGCAGTGACGCCGCGAGCCATTCGTCGCAACCTGAAACCCAGACGCCGAAATCGTCCGCCAGTAAAACGCCCGGCGCAGTGCCAGTAAGTTCATCCGCCCAAACGGAGGCTCCCGTGAAACTCAAAATCCATGTGAACGACACCACCTTCACGGCGACGCTCGAAGAAAATTCCTCGGCCGAGGCCTTCGCCGAATTCCTCGCGCAGGGTGACATGACGCTCGACATGCACGACTACGGCAGCTTCGAGAAGGTGGCTGACCTGCCGCGCAGTTTTCCGCGCAACGACAAGCAAATCAACACCGACGCAGGCGACATCATCCTTTACCAGGGAAATTCCATCACCATCTACTACGACAAGAATGCCTGGAACTTCACGCGCCTTGCCCGCATCGACAACGTAAACAAGAAACGCCTCCAGCAGATTCTCGGCAAAGGGAACGTGAAGGCGACATTCTCGGTGGAATAAACGTATATTTCCTTCGTGAAGACGATGACGCGTTTGCTGACGAAATTTAGAACGCTCTTGGTGCTTGTGCTGTTCGCGGTATTTGCCAGTTTCGCACATGCCGAAACGCCAGCGGCCGATTCGACAAGCGCGGATTCCGCAGCCATCGATACCGCGCCAAAGCTTTCCCCGTTCGATCACCTGGGCCATAATATGTTACTGAGTGCGTTCGGCTGGCCGCTCGGGTTCCACATGCTTGGCGGCGCGCTTACGTACAAGTTCTCGATGGAAAACAACGACCTGATGGTGGCCCGTTTTGCAGCCCGTCAGGACCAACTTGTTTACGGCATCGCGTTCACTCCCGGCATGATGATGGGGACGTTCTTCCCGATTCTTGTTCCGGGATACATGTATTTTTTCAGCGACAACCGCGCGCTGAACAACACCGGTGCCGTCGCCGTGCAGGCCACCGCCGTGGCGTTCCTCTACAACAACATCCTCAAGGCGATTTCGGCTCGCGAGCACCCCGACGCGGAACTCAACAGCGGCGAGCGTTCCCGCGATTTCAAGTGGGGATTTTTTAGGCGCGGAGTCTTTTACGGCTGGCCCTCGGGACATTCCATGACCAACGCGGCCATGGCCATGAGCATCGCGAGCTACAACCGCGACAAGCCTCTTGTCGTGGCGGGCTGCGCCCTGTATGCAGGCTACGTCGCGACAAGCATGGTGCTCGGTGCAAAAGGGGAGGCCCACTGGTTCTCCGACGCCGTCGCGGGCACCCTGATGGGAGCCTCCATCGGCTGGTACATTGGCAGCGTGTTCTACAAGGAAAAAGTCGGCGAAAAGCAGACACCGCCCAAGGTCACCATCGCCCCGCTATTCTACGACGACACCAAAGGCGCCGTGCTCAGCGTGAGAATTTAAGTTTTCACTATGCGTCATACGCATACTGAGCATGAAAATTAAGCATTTTGTGCATGCTCCGAAATTATTTATATTATGTTTAAAGCATTTCGGAGTGGTCAAATGAAACTCAAGTTTTTAACAATATTTTCAATCCTTGCGCTCGCTGCGAGCGTGTTTGCGGAGAGTACCATGAGCAACATTACGGTAAACCTGCGCTATACGGGTAAGAACGGGGCGGCAAAGAAGTTCGCCGAAGAGATGGTTTCTAGCGGGACGGTGGCGAAAATCCGTGCCGAGAAGGGCAACATCCGCTACGAATATTTCCAGTCGCTGGACGATCCCGAGACCATCTTGCTGATTGACGCGTGGGAAAGCCAGGCAGCCATCAACGCGCACCACGCTTCGCCCATGATGAAGACGATTGCGAAACTCCGCGACAAGTACGACTTGAAAATGACTGTCGAACGCTACACGCCCGACAACACTATGCCCAAGGCCGACGAAAAGTTCATCAGGAAATAAGTCGCGAAAATGCAGCGCCCGCGCGCTATTTCATTAACTTCACCTTGAAAAATTCCACGTTCATTTCGCGGTCGGCGAGCGGCACAATCTTGCGGTCCTTGGGAATTTCGTAATCGAACTTTTGGTCCGAAACGAACGTCAACAGCGAAGACTGCTCGATGAGCTTTGAAATGCCCTTCGTGCTGTCGTGCTTGATGAAGGTGGCGTCAGGAATCTTCTTGCGCTTGACCTGTTCCCAGAAACCCACATTGCTGCGCTGGATGATGGTTTCGCCCTTGAGTTCCCGAAGCCGGATGGACTTGCGCTTCGCAAGCGGGTGCTTTTTCGGGAGCGCAATCGAGAGCCGCTCCTGCATGTATTTTTCGGCACGGTACTTCTTTGCACGGGGGGCCTTAAGCGTGATGCCGATATCCGCCGAGCCCTCGTTCAATGCCTTCAGCACGCCCGCCTCGTTGTCGATAATCTCGTAAGTGACTTGCGCGCCGGGGTATTTCTCCTGCAGTTCCTGCACCATCCGCATGGCGGGGAGAATGGCCACCGACGCGATGGAGAACGTGCGCGTGCCCGCCCCCTGCGGGCTTACCTTTTCCATCATCTCGCCTTGCAAATCCATGATGCGCTTAGCGTATTCGGCGACCGTGCGTCCCTTCTCGTTCAGCTCAATGCGGTTCTTTTTGCGCTCAAAAAGCGGAGTACCGATTTCGTCTTCCAGCTTCTTGAACGCGCGGCTCACCGCCGGCTGCGAGGTGTAGAGCTTGTCCGCAACGGCAGAAAGCGTCCCGTATTCCAGGAACCCGGCCAGCAATCGCAAGATGTAAGTCTCGACAAACATAAAAATCCCCTTTTTGGGGAGAATATAATAAATCCGCTATGCGTCAAGTGAATAGTG
>JAEEGJ010020297.1_pt1 | contig 14492 bp, 10 predicted proteins | sample 8958761 | NCBI WGS metagenome assembly JAEEGJ01 (sample SAMN16246546, study PRJNA631951) | gut metagenome | biome: gut microbiome; feature: rumen; material: RS-attached | host: Bos | place: Iran: Karaj | collected 2018-10 | reverse complement strand
AAAAACTTATGATTGAACGCGAAAGACACCCCTGATGGGTTTCTTTCACACTTTCTTCCTTTCCGGTATCGTGCCGTTTACGGGTTTGTCTACAGTCTGACCGGCGTGACCGTGTTGGTCACGCCGGTCTTATATTTCTGTCAGCCGGGAATCACTGCCTCAGTACGCCTTCCGCAGGGAGGGTTCCCCATGGGGGCCGCTGGATTCCATTATCCCTTTTCGTCGGTTTCTTCTGTCCAGGAGCCTCCGAACAGCGCGGCTCCCACCTTTTTTCCATCCGCCGCCGAGCAGCCATAGAGTCCATCGGAAAGCTCAGTATACCGCAGAGAGATCGTAACCGGCGGTACGTACTCAGGATCATCCAGCCAGGTGGAGAGGTATTCCGCTGCGTCTTTGAAAATCCGGTTATAGATTTCCGATTCCGTCATGTTCGACAGATCCGGGTCTTCCACGATTCGATCGGTGGCGGCTTCGATCGCCTCATCCATGGCGCCGGAGATATCCACTCCCCGGATCGTCACCGGCACGTCGAATCCGTACTCCGCTTCCACGGCTTCTCCCACTTCGTATTGAGCCTTCTTCATCCCTTTGATCACCGCGGAAGCAAACATTTCTTTCACTTCATCCGACAGCCACTCCACTTCATCCAGCTCTTGATAAATGCCTTGCCGGACGTAGCTTTCCGCGCTCCAGTCTTCGTCTATATCCACCAGATTGACCGATTTATCGTAGGTCCCGGTGGTGATCAGGTCGAGGATGGCCTTTACGTAATTCTGCGCATCCGATTTGGTGGGGATAAAGTCTTTCCTGGGGCCGGGCTTCAGCACCCGCCAGAGATAGGTCACCACATCGCAGCGGGGGCAGTTCTCCATCACCTTTTCCCTGTCTTTTCCCAGGGCGGTTTCTGACAACAGGCTCTGTCCCTCCGCCCAGTCCATGGGCTCGGCATACCATTCGCCGTAGGAAGAGGAGGTCTTGCCCGTCACCGACCGCCAGATAAAGGTCAGGATATGGGCATAAACGCAGGGAGTATCCGGAGAGAAGGCGTTCTTCCCCGTACCGTTGGTGATCCCCTGCTCCACAGCCCAGAGCACGGCATCCCGATAATAGGCCGTCTCCGGCACGTCGGCAAAGGGATTTTCAGTCGTTTCCGGCTTCGGCTGTCCCTTGGCGCGCCACAGGAAAGTGACCACCTGTCCTCTGGTGCAGGCGCCCCAGGGAGAGAAGGCCGTTTCGCTGGTGCCCTTCGTCACGTCGTTCTCATAGGCCCAGACCACCGCGTCATAGAAATAGTCGCTTGTCTTGACGTCCATGAACGGGTTCTCTTCGCCCGCTGCAAGCGCGCCGGGAAGCAGCCCGGCAGCCAGCACGAAGCAGAGCAGAAGGGCCAGGATCCGCTTTTTCCAGTTCTTCATTTTCATACCTCCATTGACAAATTCAGTATAGTAACAGATTACCATGCCGAATGACTCAGCGCAACTGAAAATCAAAAGTGACCGCGCCTGTCCGGCGCGGTCACAAAATCAGACTGCAGATACATTCCCCTTCGCGCCCGCAGGCGCGAAAAAGCGGAAATCATGACGGGACGGGATCCATTTCCCCCCATCCTGCCGCTACTTCCGGGGCAGGTACTCCCGGGGATCCACGGATACCCCGTCCACGGACATGGCGAAGTGCAGATGGGTCACGTCCCCCTTCTCCGCCATGGCGGTGGTGCCGATGGCTCCCACCACGTCCCCGACGGTCACCTCGTCCCCGATCTGCACCGCGGGCGAGGCGGCCAGGTTGGCGTACACGCTCCGGAGACCGCCCCCATGGTACAGCACCACGGTGGCCCCCAGGCGCTCATCCAGGGTGACCTGCTCCACCACGCCGTCCGCCGCGGCGCATACCCTGGCGCCCAGGCCGCCGGAGATATCCAGCCCGTCATGGGTGCGCCAGTCCGCCATGGTGCGGTCGTACACCAGCCGGTCCCAGGAATGGCCCCGCTCCACTTCCCCGTTCAGAGGCCAGAGGAACACGGAGGCCATCACCTCCGCCGCAGGCTGATCCGGCTCCTCCAGGGAGGGAAGCCCGGCGCCGTCTCCCGGTCCCTCTTCCCCGTCCTCGGCTGCGGGCAGTTCCGCCGCCGCCGGAGGCGGCGTTTCCTCCGTCCGCTCCGCGGGCACCAGGGTGGGCATCGGCGGCACGGTGATCCGCAGAGAAAGCCCGGGATCCACGGAAGCGGTCTGCACCGCTTTCCAGGTGCTGGAGAAGATGAGGGCCGTCAGGCCGATCACGCCGACACAAAGAAAGAGCACCAGGTAAAAGCCCTGTCTGCCCAGGAAGGCCCCGATACGCTTCCACAGGGGCTCCGCCCCATCCTGCTTGTTTTTACGCAAATTCATTCACCCCCAAATGTACCCGGCCTTGCCGCCGGGAAAAAAACTCCGCGGAGAGAGCCTCCGCGGAGTTCCTCTATGGGGGAGTATTGCCGTTTCCGGCAGAATTATACGCCTTACCGGGCCAGATCCGGAAGGTTGAAGAACGCTTTGCGCCCCGGATATACGGCCATGTCGTACAGCCCTTCTTCGATGCGCAGGAGCTGGTTGTACTTCGCCACCCGGTCCGTGCGGCTGGGAGCGCCGGTCTTGATCTGTCCGGCGTTCAGACCCACCACCAGGTCCGCGATGGTGGTATCCTCCGTCTCGCCGCTGCGGTGGCTCACCACGGTGGTGTACCCCGCCCGGTTGGCGAGCTGCATGGTATCCAGAGTCTCGGTCAGGGTGCCGATCTGGTTCACCTTGATGAGGACGCTGTTGCACACGCCCTTCTCGATGCCCATCTTCACCCGCTCCACGTTGGTGACGAACAGGTCGTCCCCCACCAGCTGGATCTTCTTGCCCAGGGCGTCCGTCAGGAGCTTCCAGCCCTCCCAGTCATCCTCCGCCATGCCGTCTTCGATGGAGATGATGGGGTATTTCTCCGCGAAGGAAACGTACATATCCACCATTTCCTCCCGGCTCATGGCGATGCCCCGCTTGGGCAGATGGTACAGGCCGTCCTCCTTGCTGAACCAGTCGGATACCGCCCCGTCCATGGCCAGCAGGAAATCCTCTCCGGGGGTGTAGCCCGCCCGGCTGATGGCCTCCACCAGGGCCGCCAGGGCCGCCTCGTCGCTCTTCAGATCCGGGGGCGCGTAGCCGCCCTCGTCTCCCACACTGGAGGTGCCCAGCACTTTTGAGAGGACGTGGAAGACTTCGCTGCACATCCGCAGGGCTTCCCGCCAGGTGGGGGCGCCCACGGGCATGATCATGAACTCCTGGATATCCACGGCGGAGTTGGGGGCGTGGACGCCGCCGTTCAGCACGTTCATCATGGGCACCGGCAGGGTCTTGGCGTTCACCCCGCCGATATACTGATACAGGGGCAGGCCCAGGGCCTCGCTGGCCGCCCGGGCGCAGGCCAGGGAAACGCTCAGCAGGGCGTTGGCGCCCAGGCGGGATTTATTCGGAGTGCCGTCCAGCTCCCGCAGCAGATGGTCCACCAGGGGCTGCTCCAGAGCGTTCACCCCCGTGAGCAGATCCGCGATCTCGGTATTCACCGCCTCCACCGCGTTCAGGACGCCCTTGCCCAGGTACCGGGACTTATCCCCGTCCCTCAGTTCGCAGGCCTCATACACGCCGGTGGACGCCCCGGAGGGCACGGCCGCCCGGCCGACGGTCCCGTCCGCCAGGATGACCTCCGCTTCCACGGTGGGGTTGCCCCGGCTGTCCAATATCTCCCGACCGACGATCTCGGTGATCTCCAGAAAAGCGCTCATGTGCTGATTTCCTCCTTCATTTTCTGTTAAACGGTCCCCGGCGTTTCCAGCCGGTCCGCCGCCGCAATGATCCGTGAAAACTTCTCCGGGTCCAGGGAGGCTCCCCCCACCAGGCCCCCGTCCACGTCCGGCTGCCGCAGCAGCGCTTCCGCGTTATCCGCATTCATGGAGCCGCCGTAGAGCACGGGCACAGCCCGGGCCGCCCTGGCTCCGTACAGCTGCCGCAGGACCGACCGGATCAGGGCGCACATCTCCTGCGCCTGCTCCGGGGAGGCCGTACGGCCGGTGCCGATGGCCCAGATGGGCTCATATGCGATGATGGTGCGCCGGAGGAGTTCCTCCGGCAGGCCGCTCAGTGCGGCCTTCACCTGCATGGTCACCAGTTCTCCCTGGATCCCCAGTTCCCGCTGCTCCAGGGTCTCCCCTACGCAGAGGATGGGGGTCATGCCTTCCCCATGGACGGCGGTCAGCTTCCGATTTACGACAGAATCCGTCTCCCCGTGGTACTGCCGCCGTTCACTGTGGCCCACGATGACGTATTTTACCCCTGCATCCCGCAGCTGGGCGGCGGAGACTTCCCCGGTCCTGGCGCCTTTGGGCTCCTCGCTCACATCCTGGGCGCCCACGGCGATATGGGAGCCCCGGAAGGCCCGCACCGCCGCGGGGATCAGAGGAAAGGGCACGCACACCAGCACCTCCCGCCGGGCCCGGCGCTCCGCCAGCTCCCGCAGGCGCTGGGCATAGGGCTTTACGTCTCCGCTCAGCAGGTTCATCTTCCAGTTGCCTGCCAGGACGGCGCGGCGATACCGGGTGTTCATGCCTCCTCCTTATCCGGCAGGCAGGCGATGCCCGGCAGTTCCTTCCCCTCCAGGAATTCCAGAGAGGCGCCGCCGCCGGTGGAGATATGGGTCATCTTGTCCGCCAGGCCCAGGCGCTGCACGGCGGCGACGCTGTCGCCCCCGCCCACGATGGTGACCCCGGGGCACTTCGCCATGGCCTTGGCAATGGCCTCCGTACCGCCGGCAAAACCCTCCATCTCAAACACGCCCATGGGGCCGTTCCAGACGACGGTGCCCGCCTTCTCGATCTCCGCGGCAAAGAGCTCCCGGGTCTTTTCCCCGATATCCGCGCTCTCCCGGTCCTCCGGCACGGCGTTGGCGGGACAGGTGATATACTCCGCGTTGGGGGCGATCTCCTTCACCGCCATGGTATCCACGTTCAGCAGGAGCTTGACGCCCTTGGCCTCCGCCTTGGCGATCATCTCCTTCACATAGGGGAGCTTCTCCCGGTCCAGCATGCACTTGCCGATCTCGCCGCCCAGAGCCTTATGGAAGGTGTAGGCCATGCCGCCGCCGATGAGGAGGGTATCCGCCTTATCCAGCAGATGGTCGATGACCCCCAGCTTATCCGCCACCTTGCCGCCGCCCAGCACGGCCACCAGGGGCCGCTTCGGCTGATCGATGGCCTCGCCCAGAGCCTTCAGCTCCGCGTCGATGAGGAAGCCGCAGCAGGAAGGCAGATACGCCGCCACCCCGGCGGTAGAGGCATGGGCCCGGTGTACGGTGCCGAAGGCGTCGGAGACGAAAACCTCCGCCAGATCCGCCAGAGCTTTGGCAAAGGCGGGATCGTTCTTCTCCTCCTCCGGATGGAAGCGGAGGTTTTCCAGCAGCAGGCATTCCCCGGGCTTAAGGGCTTCCGCCATGGCCTGCACCTGAGGTCCGACGCAGTCCGGCGCCAGGGGGACCGGCTGCTTCAGCAGTTCGGAGAGCCGCTCCGCCACGGGGGCGAGGGTCAGCTCCGGCTTCACCTGGCCCTTGGGGCGGCCCAGGTGGGAGCAGAGGATCAGGGAGGCTCCCCGATCCAGGATATAGCCGATGGTGGGAAGGGCGGCCCGGATGCGGGTATCATCCTGGATCAGCCCCTCCTTCATGGGCACGTTGAAATCGCAGCGCAGGAGGACTCTTTTCCCCTCCAGATCCGTATCCCTAACGGAACGCTTGGCGTACTGCATGGCAGAAACTCCTCTCGATTTTATCTTGGTGCGCTCAGCCCCGGAGACCGGCGAAATCCCGCTGGCGCAGGGCTTCATAGCACAGGATCGCAACGCTGTTGCCCAGATTCATGCTCCGGGCTTCGTCCACCATGGGGATGCGCAGACACCGGTCCGGGTACCGCTCCCGGAGCCATTCCGGGAGGCCCGCCGTTTCCTTCCCGAAAAGGAGCCAGCACTCCTCCTCGAAACGGGCGTCCGTATACCGCCTGGAGCCCTTGGTGGTGGCGAGCCACAGGGGCTTGTCCCCATGCTCCTCCAGAAAGACCTGGATGGAGTCGTACACCCGCAGGTCCAGGAGATACCAATAGTCCAGCCCGGCCCGCTTCACCGCCTTGTCCGAGATATCGAAGCCCAGGGGGCGGACCAGGTGCAGTCTGGCCCCGGTGACGGCGCAGGTGCGGGCAATATTGCCGGTGTTCTGGGGGATCTCCGGCTCTACCAGGACGACGTTGATCAAGGGTGAACTCCTCCGGTCTTTCTCTCTGGGAGAATTCTATCCTGTACATTGTACGACCCCATATGGAATTATTCAAGGCATTTTCGTCGATCTTTCCCCGTTATTTTGTCTGTTCTGAAACTTTCCGCCCCTTCTTCCCCGAACTGCCGCAGAAAAAGCTTTACGGGGGCTTGACAAGTCCGCCCGGCGATACTATAATTGCGGAGCGGCTTCGGGGGGCGCCCCGGAGTACAAATGCGCCTGTAGCTCAGTTGGATAGAGCGTCTGCCTCCGGAGCAGAAGGTCGTGCGTTCGAGTCGCGTCAGGCGTGCCAGCAAACCCCCGCTGTTTCGGCAGCGGGGGTTTGTGCGTGTCGGCACAGCCGACACACTTCAAGTCGGACCCGCTTCCCTTTGGGAGGACGACGGTTTTCCTGTCCGCAGCGGGAAAACCATTGATTTTTCCGGAATCACCCTGTATAATCACGATACAAAACGCTAGACAGGAGCGCAAGCCGATGAACAGCAGCGAGGCAAACGACTGATAACCGAATACCGGCGCAAAGCATCAGGGGGACATCCCCTCCGGTTTGCTGCGCCGTTCCTGAGTAACTTTCGGATCGTGGGGACCGCAGGATGCAGCCACAGACGGGAGCTGCTTCGCTGCGGATTTTTTGCGCCCGTTTCAGCAGACGGCGCGGCTCAGGAAGACTTCATGCCAAACCAAACGACCAAGGAGAAAAACAACTCATGATAATCAAACTGAAACCGGTGGATGAGAGCAATCGGGACGCCGTTCTGGCGCTCTCCGTGCGGGAGGATCAGCCCTTCGTCGCGACCAACGAAGTCTCTCTGCGGCAGGCGGATGAGACCAACGCCAAGTACCCCGGCGTGGCCCGGCCTTTCGGCATCTACGCCGACGAAAAGCTGGTGGGCTTCTGCATGTTCGCCTTCAATCCCGAGGGCGAAGACGAGGACGACCGCTACTGGCTCTGGCGCTTTATGATCGACAAAAGCGAGCAGGGCAAGGGCTACGGTCAGGCCGCCCTGCAGGAGATCATCCGGTACTTCAAAGTTAACGGCGCCGACCGGCTCTTCCTTTCCACCGAGCCGGAGAACGAGCTGGGCCTGCACGTCTATCAAAAAGCAGGCTTTCGGAAGACCGGCATCATCGACGACGATGAGGCGGTGCTGATGCGGATGCTGAAGGGCCCCAACAAGCTGGTCAAAAACGTTTACGGCGTGGATGTGGATCAGGCCCTGGGGATCAAGGGAAAGAAGGGCTATGGCGTCAGCGTCGCCGTTCAGGACGGAGAGGGGGATCTTCTCACCTACTGCTCCGGCAGCGGCAGATACGGCGAGGACTTTCCGGTGAACCCGGACATGCTGTTCCAGGCGGGCTCCGTATCGAAGCCCCTGTTTGCCCTGACGCTGCTGCGGTATGCGGACAAGGGGCTCATCGACCTGGACGCGGATCTTTCCGGCATCGTGCCGGAATTCGTCAAAAAGGGCCCCGTGACCTTCGCCGCCCTGCTCAGCCACACGGCGGGCTATAACGTACACGGCTTTCCCGGCTACCGGGCGGACCACGAACCGCTGACCCTGGAGGACGTGCTGAGCGGCAGGGGCAACACGCCGAAGCTCCGGAGGATCAAGCCCTACGGGAAACAGCACCTGTACTCCGGCGGCGGCATCACCCTGGCGGAACTGGCCTTCACGCGCATCACGGGGGTCACCCTGCGGGAGGCCTTCCAAAAGGAGGTCGCCGAGCCCCTGGGTCTCAGGCGCACCGGCTATTTCCAGCCCCTGGACGAGGATCTCGCCGCCAATGCCGCGTTCGGCGGCAGGCTGGCGCAGGAAGAAGACCCTGCCCGCGGCTGGCACTATTACCCCGAGCACGCCGCAGCGGGCCTGTGGACCACGCCCACGGAGCTGGTGAAGGTGGGCGTCGCCCTTTCCCGCAGCTATCGCAAGGGCGGCTTCCTGAAGAAAAAGACGGCCCGGCGCATGCTGACGCCGGTGATGGACAACTACGGGCTCTGCGTCAACAACTTCCGGGGGGATATCGGCTGCCACGGCGGCTGGAACGAGGGCTTTCTCACGGAATGGTGGTTCTCCCTGCGGGAGGACCTGTGCGTGGCGAGCATGGTCAACCGGACCACGGAGGCGCTGAGCGGGAAGCTCGGGGAGACCTCCCTGGAGCTGTTCCAGACCGTGGAGGAAGACGCGGCCGACATGCCGGGCTTGAAGACCCTGCGCTCCTGCTGCGGCAAATATGAGCCGCTCCTGGAGGACTTCCCCCTGGAGGAGGTCTATCTGGAAGGCGGAAAGCTGTACGCAAGGATCAACGGTGAGGACGGCCCCTTTGCCAGCCGGCTCTACCCCATCGGGAAGAAGACCTTCGGCCGGAAGGGCGGCTTCGGGAAGATCGAATTCGGCGACGGCTGCCTGACCATCGGCGGGACGGTCTGCAGGAAACTGGAAACGCAATAAGTGCGGTTCGCCGGGAGAGGCGAACCGGAAACGCGGATCCGACTATGAATCACCTATCAACCTGAATAAAGGAGAATCATCATGAAATTTTCAGAAATGCCTTACCAGAGGCCCGACACCGATGCGGTCATCCGGGAGATCCAGGCCCTGACCGCGCGGCTCAAAAACGCCCAAAGCTATGAGGAGGCCCGGTCGGTCTTCCTGGAATACGAAGAGAAGCGCAAGGCCGTGGACACGACCATCACCCTGTCCTACATCCGCCATTCCATCGATACCCGGGACGAGTTCTACAAGGAAGAGAACGATTTCTGGGACGAGGTCACCCCGGAGATGGAGGAGTATGAGCAGGAGTGGATCAAAACGCTGGTGGACTCCCCCTTCCGGAAGGATTTCGAGGAGGAATACGGCGATCTGCTGTTCCTCAACGCCGAGATCGCCCGGAAGACCTTCTCCCCGGAGATCGTGGAGGATTTGCAGAAGGAAAACGAGCTGGTGAGCAAATACGACGAGCTGATTGCTTCGGCCCAGATCCCCTTTGAGGGGGGCGTCTATACCCTGTCCCAGCTGGAACCCTTCCAGGACGACCTGGACGATGACCGCCGTCTGGCAGCGTGGAAGGCCGAGGGGCAGTGGTACAAGGAGCATCAGCCTGAGCTGGACCGGATCTACGACGAACTGGTGAAGCTCCGGGACGGCATGGGCAGGAAGCTGGGCTACGACGGCTACACGCAGCTGGGCTACTACCGCATGGAGCGAAACTGCTACGACAAGGAGGACGTGGAAAAGTTCCGCGCCGCCGTGCAGAAATATCTGGTGCCCGTGGCAGACTCCATCATGCGGGAGCAGGCGAAGCGGATCGGCAAGACCTATCCCCTGTCCTACGCGGACGCCGCCCTGAGCTTCCGCAGCGGCAATCCCCGGCCCGCGGGCACGGCGGAGGATATCCTGGCCCAGGGGCAGAAGTTCTACGATGCGCTCTCCCCCGAGACAAGCGACTTCTACCGCACCATGCGGGAGGAGGGGCTGATGGACGTACTCTCCACCGAAGGAAAGCAGGCGGGCGGCTACTGCACCTCCATCGAGCTGTATGAGCGGCCCTTCATTTTCGCCAACTTCAACGGCACCCAGGGGGACGTGGAGGTGGTCACCCATGAGGCGGGCCACGCCTTTGCCTACTGGATGAACCGCAAGCGCATCCCCACGGAGTACGCCGATCCCAGCGCGGAGGCCTGCGAGGTGCACTCCATGAGCATGGAGTTCTTCGGCTGGCGGAACGCAGAGGGCTTCTTCGGGCCCGACGCCCGGAAGTTCATGTACAGCCACCTGGCCGACGCCATCACCTTCATCCCCTACGGCACCATGGTGGACCATTTCCAGCATATCGTCTACGAGCATCCGGAGCTGACCCCCAAGGAGCGCCACGCAGAGTGGAAGCGGCTCATGGGCATCTACCAGCCCTGGCTGAAGCTGGACGGGGACATCCCCTTCTACGGGGACGGCGAACGCTGGCAGAGCCAGCTGCACATCTACGATTACCCCTTCTACTACATCGACTACTGCCTGGCCCAGACCGTGGCCCTGGAGTTCTGGGCAATGATCCGGAAGGACGAGGCGGAAGCCTGGAATCGGTATATGGCCTACACCGAACAGGGCGGCAGCCGCACCTTCGTCGACCTGCTGCTGAACGCCGGTCTGACCACGCCCTTCGACGAGGCCTGCCTCCGGGAGGTCTGCGAGACCGCGACGAAATGGCTGGAGGGATTCGATCTGACGGGGATCGAATGAACCGCGTACCGGTACCGGGGCGTGCAGCGGCACGCCCCGGCCGCTTTTCTGCCTTCCCCACCGGTAAGAGAAGCTGGAGTTGAAATCCGGCGGTCAAACCCTTATAATAGAAAAATCGAATAAATATTCGCGCCTATCCGGCGCGCAAAGGCTGGTGTACGACCATGATCCAAAGCACGAATTTTCCCCTTTCCTCCTACTGCATCAAACCCTTCGGCAGCTGGGACAGGCTGGCGGAGGAGATCAAGGCCCTGGGGCTGGATGGGATCGAAGCCATCGCGGATCCGGACGACCTGGACGATACCCTTTCCCCTTCACTGGTCTCCGGCTGGCATATGACCTTTTATCCGGACTGGCTGGATTTCTGGCGGCACGACGAAAAGGCCCTGCTGCGGAAATTCCGCTCCTGGGAGGAGATCGGGCAGGTATACCGGGGGACTCAGCCGGAGGATCTGATGCGGCAGTTCCGGGACGATCTGGCCCTGGCCCTGCGCTTCAGGCCCCCCTATATGGTCTTCCACGTCTCGGACGTATCCCTGGAGGAAGGGTACACCTATCAATGGTTCCATACGGACAAGGAGGTCCTGGATGGGGCCATCGAATTCATCAACATCCTCCTGGACGGGGTGGAGCCCACCTTCGACTTTCTTGTGGAGAACCAGTGGTGGCCAGGCTTCACCTTCACGGAGCCGGAAAAGACGGAGTATCTCCTCTCCGGGATCAAGTATCCCCGGGTGGGGATCATGCTGGACACGGGCCACCTGATGAACGCCAACTGGTCCATCCGCAGCCAGGGGGACGGGATCCGGTATATCCTCTCCATGATCGAAAAGCACGGAGAGCTGGCAAAAAGGATCTGCGGCGTCCATCTACACCAGTCCGTCAGCGGGGCCTACTGCCGGAAAACCGTGGGCGCGATGCCGGCGGACTTCCCCAAGGAGTATTTCTCTGCCTTCGGCTACTCCTACTCCCATATCCAGAGCATCGACCGGCACCGCCCCTGGACGGATCCCCAATGCGTGCGGATCATCGACCGGGCGGAGCCCAAATACCTCACCCATGAGATCAGCACCAGTCTGAAGCGGCCCCAGCTGAAGGCCGTGGGGGATCAGCTCCGGGTGATCGCCAAAGGATACGGTAAATAATGCGGAATCGGGACGCCTTCTCCGGCTACCACCCCCTGGTGAATTTTCTCTATTTCGCCCTGGTGCTGGTATTCGGCATGTGCTTCATGCATCCGGCCTGCCTGGTGATCTCCCTGGGCAGCGCCACGGCGTACAACCTCTATCTCAAGGGGAGAAAAGGACTGCGCTTTTCTCTCCGCTTTTTGCTGCCCATGATGATCCTGGCGGCCATCCTGAACCCCGCCTTCAACCACGAGGGGGTCACCATCCTGGCCTATACCCCCAACGATAACCCCATCACCCTGGAGAGCCTGGTCTACGGTCTGGCTTCCGCCTTCATGCTCATCGGCATCATCCAATGGTTCTCCTGCTACAACGAGGTCATGACCTCGGATAAGTTCGTGTACCTCTTCGGGCGGATCATCCCCGCTCTGAGCCTGGTGCTGAGCATGACCCTCCGCTTCGTGCCCCGGTTCACCGCCCAGATGAAGACCATCCGCACCGCCCAGCAGTGCATCGGGCGGGACGTGTCCGACGGCAGCGTCCTCCAGCGGATGCGGCACGGGATCACCATCTTTTCCATCCTGGTGACCTGGAGCCTGGAGAACGCCATCGAAACGGCGGACAGCATGAAAAGCCGGGGCTACGGACTTCCGGGGCGGAGCGCCTTTTCCATCTACCGCTTCGACAGCCGGGACGCCTATGCCCTGCTCTGGATCGGCTTCTGCTGCTGGTACATCCTCTTCGGATGGATCAGCGGCGCCCTGGCCTTCCGGTATTATCCCTCCATCAAGGGGGCGGGCTTCGGCCCCTTCCCTCTGAGCTTTTTCCTGGTCTACCTGGCCCTTTGCCTGACCCCGCTGATCCTGAACGGAAGGGAGGATGTGAAATGGAAACGTTTGCGGTCCGGGACCTGAGCTTCGCCTATCCGGAGCAGCGGCAGGACACCTTATCCCACCTTACCTTTTCCATCCCCCAGGGACAGTTCGTCACCCTCTGCGGCCCCTCCGGCTGCGGAAAGAGCACCCTGCTGCGGCAGCTCAAGTCCGTTCTGGCCCCTGCCGGGGACCTGCGGGGAGAGATCCTCTTTGAGGGCCGCCCCCTGGCGGAGCTGGACCACCGGACTCAGAGCGAGCGCATCGGCTTCGTGCAGCAGAGCCCGGAGAACCAGATCGTGACGGACAAGGTCTGGCATGAGCTGGCCTTCGGTCTGGAGAGCCTGGGGTACGACACCCCCACCATCCGCAGCCGGGTGGCGGAGATGGCATCCTTCTTCGGCATCCAGACCTGGTTCTATCAGAACGTCGCGGAGCTCTCCGGCGGCCAGAAGCAGCTGCTGAACCTGGCCTCCATCATGGCCATGCAGCCCTCGGTGCTGATCCTGGACGAGCCCACCAGTCAGCTGGACCCCATCGCCGCCTCGGATTTTCTGGCCACCATCGGCAAGGTGAACCGGGAACTGGGCACCACCATCCTCCTGACGGAGCACCGGCTGGAGGAGGCCTTCCCCCTCTCCGACCGGGTACTGGTGATGGACAGGGGCCGGATCATTGCGGACGGGGCCCCGAAAGAGGTGGGAGAGACCCTCCGGGGCGCCGGTCACGGCATGTTCCTGGCGATGCCCACCGCCATGCGGGTGTGGGCCAGCGCGGAGGACGCCGCTCCCTGCCCCATCACCGTACGGGACGGGCGGGACTGGCTTGCGGATTATGCCCGGCGCCGCCCCCTGGGGGAGCTTCCGGCGGAGCCGGTCCCCGTCGCCGGGGAGGAAACCGCCATCGCCCTGGAGGACGTGTGGTTCAAATACGACAAGGACCTGCCCGACGTGGTGAAGGGCGTGAGCCTGGAGGTGAAAAAGGGAGAGTTCCTGGCCCTCCTGGGGGGCAACGGCACCGGCAAGACCACCACCCTTTCCCTGGTGGGCGGTCTGCAGAAGCCCTATCGGGGAGAGATCCGGCTGACCGGCCGGGCGGGCACCCTGCCCCAGAATCCCCAGACCCTGTTCGTGAAGAAAACCGTGCGGGAGGACCTGTTCGAACTCTTCCGGGGCACGGGGACGGATAAAGCCCTGCAGGAAGCCCGGGTGGCCCGGGCGGTGCAGCTCTGCCGTCTGGAGGAGCTCCTGGACCGGCACCCCTACGACCTCTCCGGGGGCGAACAGCAGCGGGCGGCCCTGGCCAAGGTGCTGCTCCTGGAGCCGGAGATCCTTCTGCTGGACGAGCCCACCAAGGGGCTGGACGCGGAGTTCAAGCAGGTCTTCGCCGTGATCCTCAAAACTCTGCAGCGCCGGGGCGTCACCATCTTCATGGTGAGCCATGACGTGGAATTCTGCGCCGCCTACGCGGACCGCTGCGCCCTGTTCTTCGACGGGAACATCGTTTCCGAGGGCAGGCCGCGGCAGTTCTTCTCCGGCAACAGCTTCTACACCACCTCTGCCAACCGCATGGCCCGGGGCCTCCTGCCGGAGGCGGTGACCCCCACGGACGTGATGGCCGCCTGCGGCGGAAAACTGCCGCCGAAACCGGAGCTGCCGGAGGAGGCGCCTCCCCTGCCGGAACCTTCCGAAGACAGCGCGGACGCCAAACCGAAGAAACTGCCTCTGTGGCGCATCCTTCTGGGCTGTCTCAGCGGCCTGGGGGCCCTCATCCTCTTTATCTACACGATCTCCCAGCAGGACCTCTCCTCCCTGATCCGGGAGGACGGACTCACCACCGCGGCTTATGAGAACATTCCCTTGTACCTCCTGCTGATCATCTGCCTGCTGATCTGCGCCTATCCCTTCAGCCGGAAGGCGAATCGC
>JAEEGJ010020294.1_pt1 | contig 14494 bp, 11 predicted proteins | sample 8958761 | NCBI WGS metagenome assembly JAEEGJ01 (sample SAMN16246546, study PRJNA631951) | gut metagenome | biome: gut microbiome; feature: rumen; material: RS-attached | host: Bos | place: Iran: Karaj | collected 2018-10 | reverse complement strand
TTAAGAGAGGTCTTCCTATATCGTCATAGTCTTGTAAGACAAAAAGTGGCACTGACCGTCAGAAGAGACGAGAAGCGGCTCACACAAGAGAAATCAGATGCGAGAGCATTTATGTCCTTCACTAGCATGTGCACAAGGGGTCAGGAACTCTGTGTTGTGAATGATGTCGGGCATATCCCTTATAATCATCGGGTAGTATTTGAATATGGTTCACCTGCATTTGGCGATATGACATTCCCTGGCAGAGACGAGTATTTGAAGAAGTAAACATGAACGTTGTGCATATAATTATAATAAAGTCGGATATGGAAAGGAAAGATTCTTTCATGGTAAAGTCATTGCTCCTTGTGTTTGTCTCTCTTCTGATGCTCACGATGATGGCGGGTTGCCAGACAGCGCCAAGAGTTATTGCAGATGTAGAACGTCACTATCCTGCACGAACTGCAGATTCCGTGATGATTTATGAGGAGGACGAGGAAGTTCCCTCTGAAGCGAGGGCTATTGGAAAAATCAAAGTGACAGATGGAGGCCTGACACCCACCAACGATTGCCTTTATGGAAATATGCTTGCTCTGGCCGTTAAGAAAACAGCTGAGGTCGGAGGTAATGTGTTACGTATTGACCAGCATAAGAAGCCTGCCCGCATAGGCTCTACATGTCATCGCATCTGGGGCACGATGATGTTGATGCCAGATAGTCTTATCCAGACAGATGTATTGACCTCGCTCCAAAGGATTGAGCAGAAACAGTATGCAGAATATCTCAAAGTGGCTAAGGATAAATACAGTAGGCCAAAGAGACTGTTAGATATTCCGCACGACGTCCTTAGAATCAGTGCTGGACCTGCTTGGATTACCTCTGAGTTGGAAACACCAGTCCGTACCTACAAGTCGAAATTAGGGTTCGCTGCGTCTGCCGAATACCAGCATTTCTGGAAGTACGGTTTTGGATTAGGTATCAACTATATTTACTATGGAACCTCGTTCGATGAGGGTTTCAAAGTGAATATGCACTATCTTGGTCCAACATTTAACATTGACTTAAATCTTGGACGCAAGTGGATTTATGACGCAGCTTTTGGCATCGGATATACCTATTACAAAGAGAGCCTTTCTGCCTTTAATGGTGTTTCAGAAAGTCAGAATCGTGTAGGTGTCATGTTCCGATTAGGCATCGATTATAAGGTTTCGGAAAAGATAGGTATAGGTTTCCACATCAGCAGTTTCACTATGCATATGAAAAAGCCTGAGGACTACAATGGCGATAAATACGATTTCTACGGCATCCGCCACCTTGATCCCCTACTGGGAATCAGATTCTATCTGTAATATGTGTGAAAATAATCGGGCTGATGTTTGGTCAGTCCGATTATTATTTTTTATCTTTGCAACCGATAAAGAAAAAGCATAAGAATATGAGTCCAGTATTCCGTCGCGAGAGCGAATATACATTCAAGATATACAGCAACGAGGAGGAGCGTATGCACATCCACGTTATCTACGGCGCACACGAAGCCAAATACTGGCTTGAACCGACGGTGGAGCTGGCCAAAAATACTGGGATTCCCGAACACAAGTTGAACGAAATCAAGAAAATAGTAGAGAAGTATGCAGACAAATTCAAAGAGCAATTCCGCGAGCACATTGGTAAGCGTATTGATGATTAATGGGCAGGGTATTATGCTCTCGGTGGCGGGTCACGACTATTTCCTGTCGTACAACCGTATTCCGTGGATGCAGGATGCGCCCATCCGTAGCGTGCTGAATGTGCAGATGTCTGGCCCCGATGCCATCGCTTGGCCCGACCTTGATGTGGATCTCGAAATCGACAGCCTGCGCCATCCCGAGCGCTACCCGCTCATCATCAAGCGCAATGCACTGGACATCGTGGCTGTATAGAGTTGCTTTATGTCACATTGTATCCTGACCCGTGACACAAACTACTCTGAATCAACTACCAAACGGAAAGTAAGTTTCATCATATTAGCGTATGACATAATCAAAACAATCAAAATTAGTGAAGCCCATTGATTCCAGTTGGGTGCGGCTTTGAGCTATATCTGAGGGGGTGTTGTAATCGGGGATATGTGGCAGACGGATGGTTGTCTTCTGCGCATCTACGTGAGCGATGAGCCAACGGAGATTGTCGATCACCTGACTATTGTCGGCTGAAGTATATCTGCGATAGATATCGGGATTCATGTCCTTTACATCTATTATATAGTGATCGATGTATGGAACTACTGCCTGCAGATGGTGGATATCTACATTAAGCGATGTTTCGATAGCGATGTGCCAGTCGGCAGGCTTCAACAGGCAAAAGGATACTATCTCATCGCTCCTAAGCAGAGGTTCGCCACCACCAAAGGTTACTCCTCCATTCGTAGCCTTAAAGTATAGATCGTCAATCATCACCTCGTCCAGAATCTGCTGTGCATCCATCTGCTGCCATACGCCATCAGGTCTAAGACACTGCTCGTTCAAACAGTATCTGCAGTGCAGTGGGCACCCATGGAATGCCACCAATGTAGTTACGCCCTGACCATCAGTTGTTAGCCGATGGCGACATATCCCTATCAGTGGTGTCTTCATTTCAGTCGGAAGGTGATGGGGACGGAATATTTAGATCTAATAGGTTTTCCATTTAACATAGCAGGTTTCCATTTAGGTAATATATTTACCACACGTAAAGCTTCTTCCTCAAGAGATTGATCTACACTTCTAACTACTTCTACGTTACTGATGCTGCCATCTACTTCTACCACGAAGGCAACAACGACCCTACCTTGTACGCCGTTCTTCTCTGCAATTTCAGGATAACGAATATTGTTTTTAATGAATTCAAATAGTTTCTCTGTTCCACCTGGAAATGATGGCATCGGACCGACATCACCCAATAATGGTGGATCTTCTTCCACGATAAGGGTATCGTTATTTTCAGGAGTGACAAAGTCATTCGCTGAGGGCTTTGGCACTTTACCGTCAATTAATTGGGAAAATTCCATTTCTACTTTGTCTACATTCTTGGGCTTATTAGTGCAGCTAGTCAGCGCTGCCAAGCCAGCAGAAATACCAACTACAGCCACAGCCTTGCCCAACTGTCTACGGAGATCCAACTGCTGTTGGATATATCTCACCTCAGCCTCACATGCCGGACATGTACCACGACAATCTCCCTGATGGTGACACTCGTGTGGCTTGTACTCAATCCCATTTGCATCAGCCACCTGTTTACGGATGGTCTTTAGCACCTTACATATAGATTTCCCTCTTGCCATCATCTATGTGATTAAAGTCGCCGACAAAGTTACATACTATTTCTCGATTCTCCAAATAATTATGTAGGAAAAAGTAGAGTCCCCACTATAACTGGCTTCTTTTGTGATATCACTTGTAACAAAAGAACCGTCCCTCTGTATCATAGGCTCAAAAGGGTCAGGCACTTCTGTGACATCAGAAGTTTTCGACAAGTCGTAATCCTTGTTTGCGATAGAACGGAAATTTCGTATCAGAGCTGACGAGTGTCATTTTGTGTGAAATGGCCTGAGCTATAATGATATGGTCGAAAGGATCCTTATGATCTTGGGCTTCATTAACCTGTAATGCAGCAAGAGTACGGATGACATTAACATCGGTATTATCGATTTCAACGGATGGGTCATTGAGAACGAATGAAACCATTTCCGCTTCCGTCTTCCATATCTTTGAAAGGAGCTTCTTCGTTCGGAAGGCCGTAATCAGTTCTTGCAGACTTACAATACTCAGATACTTCAGATTCTCTGGATCTTCTAGATATGTGCAAACATCTTTAGTCAACGACTTGCGGTCGGTGACCATATAAACATAAATGTTGGTGTCGAGTAATAGGCGCATTAGTCAAGTACAGCAGGATCGGTAATAGTAATAGTGCCCTGTGTAGCTTCGTAATACTCCCAGAACTCTTTTGCCTTTGTCTCTTTTTCTTGCTTACTCATATCAATATGCATTATATCCGCTGCAAAAATACAATGTTTTTCCGGTACTTCCAAATTTCTTCGCAACTTTTTTGTTTAAGTGTATGATAATTCATGATTTTTACTAACCATATAACGGGGGGACGGTTCTTTTGTGATATCGCTTGTTACAAAAGAACCGTCTCTCTGTATCTAAAGAAAAGCACTCTCAAACAACTAAAATACAGTTAAGAACTTGCACGTTTCAAAAATACTTCTTATCTTTGCACACAGAATATTATAATAAACAATATGAATTATGACATTTCTCAATCAGTTTCACAAGGAAGTAACGGAGCGCAAGATGAGGAAAATAGCCGCATCGCAGCAATCGCCAATGAGCTCGAGCGACTTTGCTTAGTACATGAAACGCAACCTGGAAATAGCCAGCAAAATGTTAGTTTAGACACAGAGCAGCGTGCTGCTGAACAGATGGCCAAAAGCCAAGGTTATTGGATCCCGATGATGGATATCTTTAAACTTGGAGTACCTGGTCCAAGTATCATCCTGTTCTTTTCCTTATTGTTTATGTGTTCATGTAATTCCTCTTGTAAATATGACATGGATGGTTCTGGCGTTATTCCTTTGGAGGAATTTTCTATTAAGAATAAGTCGCTTGATTCCTTGGCTACGAATGTGTTGTCACAATTTAAAGTGGATACATGCAAAGATGTTGTGGTTTTAGACCTTATGTGGGTAGACAACGAAAAATCATATCTTTTCTCTTTTCAGCGTAAAGACGATTTGATGGAAAAATATATAAGTTGGCAGAATCGAAGAATTGTGGGATATACTACTGTAGGGGATTATTTAACCATAATACTTTCTAATATAGACCATCATGTAGAATTTCTTGATGTCTTTGCTACGGATTTAGAGTTAGGTAATAACACCAGGCAGTTTGCATTTATGCATATTCCTGAGGGCAGATATCGGTGGAATGCTTATGATGAAAAACAGCTACCATGGCAAGACAAAGTCTCCATGTACGAACCTACATTCATCGTATGTAAACCAAAAGGATTGAATGAGTACGAATTGTTTTATACTAAATGACCATGTAACGGGGGGACTCTTATGTAATATTCAATTCTTTCGGATTAATCAGAAATACTCCAAGAGTATTTAAAATTTCTTTCGGAGCAATATTTCAGGCTGCCATCGTCAAGTAATAGGTTCAGCTTTTTAGAAAAAATCTTTTTATCGATTTACCTATCACCCTACACTCGACTCAATCCCTTTGTATATCGGCATTCTAGAAGATTTGAGTGTAGGGTGTAGAATACAGGCGCAAAAGGGTCAGTCACAAGACGGAATTCTCTCCCTTTCCATACCTTTCCATATATTTTTCCATAGGCTGTTGCGTGCGGCTTTTCATAACCGTCTGATTTTTAGCAATTTTCGTTTTCTCTCTGTTTGCGTATTTTCCATAGGCAACTGATACAACTTTCAAAATATTATCGTAACTTTGCATCCGAGAATGAGTGAAAAATCAGAAGCAATGTTTAAAAGGGCGTTATACATATTTATAATAGGTGTTCTGGCGGTTGCTTGCAGCCAGCAGGAACCTTCACATACGGCAGCACGTTGTCTGGAGGAGGCTGAGGCTGCTTTGGCTGGCGACAGCATCCGTCAGGGCGAGACATTGCTGCGAAAGGCCATAAAAATGTCGGAGGAGTCAGAGGATTGGCATACCTGTTATATCGCCCACCAGCGTTTGGCGGAAGCCTTATCTCAAGGTAATCCTGAGGAAGCCTTGCGACTGATGAAGAAAGCGCTGACCGTCTATGATCAACATCCCGATGACGAGCGGAATAAAGTTATGTTACTCGACTATGCAGGCACCTACGCCGCACAAGTGGCATACAACACTGATGGGTCATACGACGAAGCGCTCGATTTCATCCATCGTGCTTACGACATCGCTGAGAAAAAGCAGATGACAGACATGATGTGTCAGACGCTTACCAGTCTGGCAAACGTCGCCTGGGCTAAGGATGACTATCGCCAGGCCCTCGACTACGCCCATCAGGCAGAATCAACGGCCACCGCCGATCTACGACCAGGCACCTTACAAGTCTTGGCGCGCAGTTACCTCAGCCTCGACATGCTCGATTCGGCAGAGACGGTTTATCGGCAGATTGATCCAGGCGAGGACGTCCATCTGGCCTATATCGTGCAGAGCAGCCTGGCCAAGATAGCGCTCCGACGGATGGGCGCCACACAGGTGGAGGACAGCGTGGACGAAGCCTTCGGACAGATAGAGGACTTCTATTACAAAGCCCTTGGACAGAAAGACCAGTACTATCAGGCGACGCTGCATCAGGAAATGGAGAATCAGCAACTGGAGTACCGCTCAAAGCTGTATGGCCGTACGCTCCTGATTGTCGTTATTGCTGCGGTAGTCCTCCTTCTTGCAACCGTGCTGGCACTACGCTATCGCATCCGTATGCAGGAACAGGAGAAACGCCGGCTCCAGCAGGAGGCAGAGCATCAGAAGACCTTGTTACATCAGGCCAACGAAGTGGTGGCGTTCCTGCAAAACTTCATCCTCGAACGGACGGAAGTGCTGAAGAAACTCAACCAAAGCGGCGATTCGGCCATCTACCTCAGTCCACACGAATGGAGCGAGATAGAGCGGACGCTCAATGCCATCGACAACAACCGCTTTGCCAAGATTCGCGAGCAATATCCCAGTATGCAGGAAAACGACATCCGCCTGTGTATCCTCACGCGGCTTGGCCTCAGCAACCGCACCATCGGAAACATCTATTGCATCACCGTCTCAGCCGTCCAGCATCGCAAACTCAAACTGAAGAAGGACGTGTTCGGCGAGAGCAATCCAGACATCACGCTAGAGCAGATACTCAACAGCAGATAACAATCAAAAAAACGACAGATATGAGAAAGATTACATGGGCTTTGATTACGGTTTTATTGTTAGGAGTAAAAACAATAAAGGCGCAAGAACAGACATTAAGTGCTTCAGAACCTATTAGTAGTGGCTGCCTGTCACAAACTAGAGGAACCGAAGCGCCTATTTTTCCGACAATCAAACTGACAAAGGAGGGTGACATATTGTCTGTAGACCTGCTTAACTATAGTAGCAACTGTGGTACAAGAGACTTTGAGGTAGAAAACACATTGTATGATGGCAATAGCGATAATCCCTCCGTTGTCATCAGCGTGACTCCTGTTATTCCTGCTGAAGCGGACTGCATTTGTCCTTTCAACATCTCATATACTGTGCGTGGTTTGGAGAAAAACAATTTCTATTTAACGTGCTGGTGGTATGATGGGCCGGTAGAACTGACTGAGGGTGAACCATTAGTCTTGGAATACGAGATAATATATGCAGTCTTAGACGGCTTGACGTATCGGTTATTGAAGACTACACATCAAGCTCAGTTGATAAATCAGGGCAAATGGAATAATAAGGTAGAAAGACTTCAGATACCATCTGAAATAGAATACGGGGAATTGAAATATACTGTTACGAGTATTGACGAGAGCGTATTCAGTTCAAATACTAATATCAAAGAGATTATCATACCTAAGACAGTCAAGAATATAGAGTTTGGTAGTTTAGAGGGAATTACCAGTAATCCATTCTCCGGTTGTTTGTCTTTGGAGACAATAGAGGTGGAAGAGGGTAATCCTGCCATTTGTTCTGTCGATGGAGTGCTTTTCAACAAGGATAAGACAAATCTTTTATGTTATCCCACTGCTTCGCCCAGAGAATTGTATACTGTGCCTGACGGCGTGAAAAGACTGTCGACTGGTGCATTTTTCAATAACCGGCATCTGAAAAAAATAGTATTGCCCGACAATTTGGAATCCTTGGGCTATAGCGTGTTCGCAAATAGCAAAAGTCTCGAAGAAGTAGTTCTTCCGTCAAACATCAAAGAATTGCCATTTTCTCTCTTTAGGAATTGTACAAAACTAAAGGATATTTACTACCATTCAAAAACTGTACCCATTACAGGCCCTGGAGCATTTGAAGGTGTTGATCTTTCTCAAATAACCCTCCATGTGCCTGCTAAATCCATTGACAGCTATAAGTCCTCAATTCCGTGGAACCAGTTCGGAGCTATTGTTCCACTCGAGACACAGACAAACAAGATAGAAATAAACGAGCGGAACTTCCCAGATTCAAACTTCCGTAACTGGGTACTTAGTCAAGATTATGGGGCTGATGGTGTTTTGACTAATGAGGAACTGGAGAATATAACCACTCTCGATATAAGCCGTTTGGATATCCATAACCAAAAGGGTATTGAGTATTTTACCGCGTTAAAAGTCTTGAGTTGTATGACAAATAGATTGACGTCGCTTGATTTGTCTAAAAACACTGCTTTGGAAAGATTGGAGTGTGTTGGGAACAGGATGACGACAATCAATTTGCAGAATAATAAAAAAATGAGAAGTCTGAATTGTGGGGGCAACAATCTGACTGAACTTGATATATCGGGGTGTAGTGAATTGGATACACTAGCCTGCTCTGGTAACCAGTTGACAGCACTTAATGTATCAATAAACACAAAACTGATATGTCTGGAGTGTTACGGAAACCAATTAACATCACTTGATTTGTCGAAGAATACGGCACTGAGAAGACTCCATTGTAATAACAATCAGTTGACAACTCTTGACTTATCGAAGAATAGGGCACTCTCCTTTTTAGAGTGTTCAAATAATCTGCTGACAACGCTTGATGTAACGGGGAACTCAATATTGAAAACTCTGAATTGTATGGATAACAAACTAACGGCACTCTGCGTGTCAAACAACAAATCAGTGAAAAAGATATATTGTTTTAACAATCTGATGACCACTTTTGATGCATCTGGATGTTCTGCATTAGAAGTTTTGAGTTGCAATAACAATCAACTTACCACATTATGTTTGTCCGGATGTTCCGCATTGAGAGAACTATATTGTACCGGCAACCAACTTACATCGCTTGATCTGTCAGAAAATACCGCCTTGACAGCTCTTTTTTGTTTTCAAAACCGGATTAAGGGCACAGAAACGGATGTACTTGTAGAGAGTCTTCCTACTGTGACTAAAGGTAACCTGAATATCATGAACATTGCGAATGAACAGAATGTAATGACAACCACGCAGGTGGCTGCAGCAAAGGCCAAGGGTTGGACACCCTATATTTGGATGCTCGACCATTCTATGGAATATGTTGGTATCGAGACGGCTCTGGCTGATTACCGTCCTTTCGTTGAAGAAGGTAAAGTGTGGAAGGTGGGAACTATTTCGGGTAATCCTGTGCAGGTGGTTGACTACTATTACTTCGATGGCGACACGATCATCAACGGAAAAACCTGCAAACAGATGATGTGTCAACGATATATCAATCCAGATTATCTGAATGATGATCATCCGTCACAAGAACCTTCCCTGAGCAAAGTGGGAGCTTGGTATGAAGAGGATAAGAGGGTGTACTTTTACAATCTGCAAAAGGAAAAGGATTATTGGCGGATAAAGTATGACTTCTCCCTCGATGCATACAATTTTCAGTATCTTGATACTTATCCTGTTTTGATTGGCCTGAGGCAGACAGGAGGAATAAAAGGCTTTAAGGGCGTTTACAGGGATGTCATGATAGACCTAGACACCAAAAGTACCATCTGGTTAGAAGGTGTCGGAGATATTGATGGGCCGGTCAGAAATCCATATGATTCGATATTAGGAGATCCTATCCCAGAGTTCCTGATGTCGTGTACCGTTGGTGATGAAGTCATCTACCTCAACGATGAATATGAGGATGGGGCTACTCCTGCGGAAGCCCGAAAGAGGCGCTTCGACTTCTCTCATACGATCAAGACAAAGCCAAAGGCTCGGAGGCAGAGTGGGGAAGAACAGTCGCTGTATGGTGAATACAACGACCAGCAGTTGGGCATTAATCTCGATCCGCTCGTCGATGCCTATCAGGTATGCATCACTGACGAATCAGGCAAGCTTGTCTATGAGAAATCTGTCAACGCAGGCAGCATCGTTGGCCTCAATATCGACATCTCTGCCTACGCCAAAGGCCGTTACACCGTAACTGTGGAGAATAGCCAGGAGTCCTTCACTGGTCAGTTCGAAACGCAGGCGACGGGAATTGAAGAATTAAAGAATTCAAGAATTGAAAAATCGAAGTCTATCTACAATCTTCAGGGTCAGCGCCTCAATACCTTGCAGAAGGGATTGAATATCGTTAACGGACGGAAGATTTATGTAAAGTAGTACAGAGAAAAATGGAAATAAAGACAAATACAATAGCAGCAATGAAGAAACTATTATCCTTATTCATTCTGATGCTCCTGCCAATGTTGGCAAGCGCCCAAACCGTATCGGATGTGCAGAATAGCGGCTGCCTATCGAGGACGCGAGGTTACTTGGGTGATGATAATCTGACACAAACAATCATTCTGAAGAAAGAGGGCAGCATCTTATCGGTGGAAGTGCAGAACTACATCAGTAACTGCGCTACATTCGATTTCGATGTGAAGTCCAGCATAAATGAAGGCAGTGACGGTTCACCTTGTTCCTTGACTATCAATGTGGATCCCGTCCTTCCTGAGGAAGTAACAACCTGTGAATGCCCTTTCAACGTGTCGTTCACCATACGTGACTTGGAACCAAATAGTTTCTATTTGGATTGCTTGTGGTATAAAGGACTGGTGGAACTGACGGAAGGGGAAGCGTTGGTGTTGGAAAACAACAATCCTGCCCCCCCTGAGTATTTTCCTGAAGGGACCAAATGGACGGAGATCAGGCTCGACACCCTGAAGTACGACAGTTGGTATTCGAAGGTAGGCGATGAATGGGTGCCGAACTTTGAGACGATAGAGTATTATGTGAAAGGGGAATATACAACAAAGTATGGTGATAAATTTAAGTGTGTCTATACCAACGGCCCGGAATGGACTGACTCCCTCGCGTTTTTGATACAAGAATCGGACCTCTATGGACATAACAGTGTCATGGTATCAGTGTTAGGTCACGGGTATGATGAAGATTATATCTCATTCCCAGCAGAGGCATATCAGTTTGATTGGAGCGTTGGAAAGGGACTTTATTATCAGGATATTGTGCAAGAGCAAACGACATACATAGTACGATACGAATTTTACTATGGCATCATAGACGAGATAAAGGAAGGTTACTTCGGCGGCGTAAGACAGCTGAGATACGTGGATTTGGACGGCAAAGCCCCTGAATGTGGCAAATATGATAATCCACAATTAATTGACACGAATGGTGGACGTATCATCCAAGGAATAGGTATTACGGAATGGAATGACGGAGAATGTTTGTTTGGACCACCAGACCCGTATTTTTTTACAGGGAATGGTGGTAAGCGCCACTACCGTTCCATGCTTGTTCATTTCGAGCGCAACGGAGAGGTGCTTTATGATGTCTGGCCTAAGAAAGAAGTAGCTTACCGTCCGTTTGTCGAAGAAGGTAAGGTGTGGAAAGTAGGAAGCACTACTGGTATTTCGGATGGTATTGTGAAAATGGTTGAGTACTACTATTTCGATGGCGACACTATCATCAATGGAAAGACCTGCAAGAAGATGATGTGCCAGCGATATGCCAGTCCAAATCATCCGGATTATGATATTATATCACGAAATCCCTCACAAAGCTATATTGGAGCATGGTACGAAGAGGACAAGAAAGTGTACGTTTATAACTCGTTAAACCAACGTAAGATGACGTATGACTTTTCCCTCGAAGCCAATGATACCCTGTTTATTGGTAATCAGCCATACGTGATAGGGCCAAAGCAGACCGGAGGATTAGAAGGCTTTAAGGGCGTTTATAGAGACATTCTGTGGTGTTTTGGTGGAGATCCATATTACAATTACAATACCACTTGGTTGGAGGGTGTTGGAGGTATTGACGGTCCGACCGTAAATGTCTATTATGGGGAAGAAGGCCATGGACTGTTCCTGATGTCGTGTACCGTCGGCGATGAAGTCATCTATCTTAACGACGAATATGAGGACGGGGCTACTCCTATAGAAGCTCGTAAGAAACGCTTCGACTTCTCTCATACGATTAAAATACAGCCAAAGGCTCGGAGGCAGAGTGGGGAAGAACAGTCGCTGTATGGTGAATACAACGACCAGCAGTTGGGCATAAACCTCGATCCGCTCGTCGATGCCTATCAGGTATGTATCACTGACGAATCTGGCAAGCTCGTCTACGAGAAAGCCGTCAACGCTGGTAGTATCGTTGGCCTTAACATCGACATCTCTGCCTACGCCAAAGGCCGTTACACCGTAACTGTCGAGAATAGCCAGGAGTCCTTCACTGGTCAGTTCGAAACGCAGGCGACGGGAATACAAGAATTGAAGAATTCAAGCATTGAAAAATCGAAGTCTATCTACAATCTTCAGGGTCAGCGCCTCAATTCCTTGCAGAAGGGATTGAATATCGTTAACGGACGGAAGATTTATGTAAAGTGAAAGCATGAATATGAAAAAGAAAGTACTTTTGTTGGCAATGATGTCTGTTATGACTCTTATGGTCATGGCTGATGAATACATAGACCCGCAGACCAATGTTGTTTATACTTACGAGCCTGGTCAGAATACAGCCTCGGTCAAGGCGGGATATGAGGAGGTAATAGACATAGGCCATGGCTATGAGTTAGATGTAGTCTACCATCCAGGCAGCCCTGATGCGGCGGGTGATGTGGTGATTCTCGACAGATTTACCATTGGTACGGAAGAATATGTGGTGACGCGCATCAGTGAGAATGCTTTTCGGGAAAACAAGAACATCAAGTCAATAAGCATCCCTGAGACCGTGACCGATATTGGGACATGGGCTTTTTATGCCTGTAACAGTCTGGCCGCAGTGCATCTTCCGGAAGGATTGACACAGATTGCCCAAAGCCTATTCAGTGGGTGCAGTCATCTGGTGTCGGTAAACATTCCTTCTTCCGTCAGCACCATTGACTGCTATGCTTTTAATGGCTGCAGTAGTCTGACTAGTCTCAACCTTCCAGCTGGTCTTTCCTTTATTGGCAGATATGCATTTAACGGTACGCCTTGGTACGCTGCGCTATATGATGAGGCTCCCGATGGGCTCTTTTATATTGGCTCTCAGCTCTTTGGTTACAAAGGTGACAAGCCAACGGGGGAACTGGTCATTAAGAATGGAACTACATGCATCGGATTCAATGCCCTCTCTGGCTGTGATGGTATAACCAGTATTTCTATTCCTAGCAGTATTGCCTACATAGATAAGGATGCTTTCTATGGTTGCACTAGCCTGACAGCCGTACATATCACCGATCTTGCAGCCTGGTGTGGCATTGACTTCGAAGAAGAGTTCAGAAGTAGTTCCAATCCTCTCAGTAAAGCTCATCACCTCTACCTCAACGGTGAGGAGGTGATTGATCTTGTCATTCCAGAGGGCGTCACCAGTATTAGTGATTATGCCTTCGACTATTGTACTGACTTGAATAGCGTAACCATTCCAGACGGCGTAACCAAAATTGGCAACAATGCTTTCCGTGACTGTAAAAGCATGACTAGCGTGACCATCCCACCGAGTTTGGCTACGATCGGGAATTGCTCATTCATTTGGTGCTTTAATCTGGATGCCGTGCATATCTCGGATATTGCAGCCTGGTGCGGCATTACTATGTCAGAGAATACAGCGAATCCCCTTTATTATGGAGCCCATCTCTTTCTCAACGGTGAAGAGTTGAAAGACCTTGTCATACCAGAGGGGGTTACTAACATTAACAGCAACGTCTTTCGGAATTTTAGCGCCTTGAAAAGCGTCACTATTCCCTCAAGCGTTAGAATGATAGAAAGTGGTGCCTTCCACAATTGCTGGGCACTCTCCAGCGTCATTTCCAAGATAGAGGAGCCTTTTGAGATAGTGGATAAAGTATTCGAACGATATAATAGTGAGACCTTCGAGAATTCTTTCACGCCAGCTACCCTCTACGTTCCCAAGGGCTGCAAGGAGCGCTATGAGTCTACTGCTGGCTGGAAACGCTTCTCAAAAATCATCGAGGATGATTACCGTCCAATGATTGAAGAAGGTAAAGTTTGGAAACTGGGAGGTAAAGGTTCGGCTAATCCTGTACAATTGGTTGAATACTACTACTTCGATGGCGATACCATCATTGACGGAAAGGTCTGTAAGCAGATGATGTGCCAACGGTATTATGGTCCTGATTATCAAGATGATGATTGTATTACTATTCCAATTCCCGACTTAAGATATGTTGGAGCATGGTATGAAGAGGACAAGAAAGTATACTATTACGCCATAAACAATCAGCTTAAGATGATGTACGACTTCTCCCTCGAAGCCAATGACACTTTGCTGGTTGATAATGAATATCAATTTGTGGTAGGACCAAAACAGACAGGAGGTTTAAAAGGCTTTAAGGACGTTTATAGAGATATTATGTGGTATTGGAGTGAGAGTGGAAGTAGCAGCTATAGCACCACCTGGCTGGAAGGTGTCGGA
>JAEEGJ010020291.1_pt1 | contig 14496 bp, 14 predicted proteins | sample 8958761 | NCBI WGS metagenome assembly JAEEGJ01 (sample SAMN16246546, study PRJNA631951) | gut metagenome | biome: gut microbiome; feature: rumen; material: RS-attached | host: Bos | place: Iran: Karaj | collected 2018-10 | reverse complement strand
ATGCTCAAGAAGTACATCGTCATGGCTGAAGCGTTGGAAGGACTTGAGGAGGCGGCATAATATGAGACAAATTGAAAATCAAATATTTAGGCCACATCGAAAGGGTGGGAAACTTTAGTTAGAATTATTTGCAAATCTATTTGGCGCTTACAACAAGAGGTGGGAGAAGGGCGAGTTCGAGCAGACCGTCTTTGCCGATACGCTCTGGGTGATTAACAACAAGCAGAAGAGCAAGGTTTACAATCCATTCCTTGAAGGCCGCTTCGGCTTCAACTACCAGCTTAACGATAGCAATTCTTTCGGCGGCTTCTATCAGAACACCTACGACTACGTGAAGACTTGGAGCGACTATGACGATGACCTTCATGCTGACGGCAATATGTACGACCACCTGCAGAACAGCAGTGTCAACAGAGCCGAAGGTGCACCCAAACACCAAGTGAATCTCTACTACACGGGCAAGATAGGAAAGCTCGCAATCGACTTCAATGCCGACTATACCTATCGTGACCAGCGCAACCGCAACCAGCAGCAGGAGCTGAGCGACGAGTATGACGATCGCGACGTGAACACCTATGCCCTGACGCGCAGCCGACTGATGGCCGAGAAACTCTTCGTGACCCATCCATTAGGGAAAGGGCAGATTGAAGTGGGTGAGGAATATACCAACACCCGCTGGAACAGCAGTTTCGAGAACGTGGAGGGCTACATCGCCAACAGCAACAACGAGCAGCATGAGCAGGCCATCGCGCCCTTCTTGGAACTACGCCAGCAGATTGGCCGTCTCCAGTTGTCGGCAGGGCTGCGCTATGAGCACGTTGCGTCGGAGTACTACGTTGGTGGCATCCGTCGTGACGACCAAAGCCGCACTTACGATGACTTCTTTCCTTCGGTATCCTTATCAACGTCAGTGAAGAATCTGCAACTATCATTCAGCTATGCCAAGCGCACTACGCGTCCGTCTTACTGGCAGTTGAGCAGTGATGTCATTTATGAGAACCGCCTGAACTTGCAGACGGGTAATCCCTATCTGAAGCCTGTCAAATACCATAACGTGAACACAATGGCTATGTGGAAGTGGCTCTATCTCAACGTCAACTTCTCCCATTGTGTAGACCCCATCCTTAACACGGCAGAGAGCCTGGAGAACGACAGCAAGGTAAACCTTGTGACCCGCAAGAACTACGACCATGCCGATTGGATCACGATCACGCTGGGGGCACAGAAGAACGTCAAATTGGCTCATGAGGTCACGTGGATTCCGCAATACAACATATCACTGATGAAGCCGTGGCTCAAAGCGGAGTTCCTGGGTGAGCAGAAGAGTTTCAGTCAGCCTATGCTGTCCCTACAATTGGGCAACATAGTCACCCTGTCTCACGACTGGCTCGTGCAGGCCGACTTCAACGTTCACACCCACGGCAACAGCGGCTCGAATGCCAATTTCGACTGTACTAATCCTATCCTTTCGCTTAGTGTCAGCAAGGACTTCTTCAAGCGTCGCCTTAACATCAAGCTCTCAGGCAATGACCTTTTCAACGGAGCCATCAATCGCTTCACGCTCTACAGCAATCGCATGATGTTCCGTAAGATGGAGGACAACGACTCGCGCTGTGTTACCCTCTCCCTGCGCTATCGCTTCAACGTTACCCCGTCGAAGTACAAGGGTACTGGTGCCGGTAATGCCGAAAAGAACAGACTCTGAATCTCACGAGGTGCTCCTATGGCAAAACCTTTACCTGCTTCATCATTACATGCGCATCGAGAATGCCGTCGTCGGCAAAACAAATTGCCGAACGCTTAATGTCCCTGTCCCTTTGTCCCCATTTTCCGTCAAAGACATAAAAAGAAAAGCGCCGCCACCCGTAAGGGGTAACGACGCTTTTCAATCTAGGGAGAAAGGTGTCAAATCATGCCAGCGAAGCCCATACACGAGGTCGTTCCCAGTGCCGTCAGGGCGGCAGTGGCGGCTGCGATGAGGATGCGCAGCGCGACCTCCCAGAGCGAAGCGTTTTTCATCTTCATGTCTCGGTCCTCCTCACGGTTTAGGGCTCGGGCGTGGTGCCGTGCTCCTCGTTCCACTTGTCGATGACCGACTGGGTCAGCGAGGTGAACTTGAAGCGGGCGTCCTTGTTCAGCTCGGAGCGGGTGAACTCTCCGGTCGACTGTGCCAGGAGCTTGACGTTCTTCACCAGGCCGCCGTTCTCAAAGAGTGCGGCCTTGAGCGAGCCGGGGTTGAGTGCACCGTACGACTCGATGGAGCACGAGAAGAGTGCCAGGTCGGGAATCTTGATGGTGATGCCGTTGAGCGCAAGCTCGCGGATACACTTCACCATGTCGGTGAGGATGCCCTGGATGGTTCCCTTCGAGAAGGGCGTGTTGTGTTCCGACATAGGTTTTCACCATATTTTCACCCCAACCGACTGTTATTTGCTTGTTCGTTGGGCAAATTGTAATATGTAGATAGCAAAATAATACGTTATAAGGGCTTATAAAGCGTTTATTTGCTATTGACTGATAACTACAAAGGGAATAGTAATATAATGGCTCTAAATGGCTTAATTATAGCTATAAATTGAATTGAAGTAATTGTTATATAATAGATAAAAAAATAATTGTTAGAAATTAGTTATTTAACCATAATACGATATATTTATAATTGTAGCTACATAATAATAATAAGAATAAACAATTTAGGCTTATGGATATAGAAAAAGACATTGGAATATATAACGATATATGGTACACCTAAACGATAATAAGGTAATGAAATAAAATTGGGATAGAGCGTTAATTCGCTCTATCCCTTTTTGATTTAATGAAAAAAAAATTCAGATAATTGATTTAAATGATATGATAAAAGAATTAAACTATAAATTTGCCGACACTGATAAACTTTTCATTTGCCAATGAATAATCAAAATAGCCCTCGACAATTACGTCAGTGTAGCCATCTTTGGCGTGTGTATAAGCGTCAACACTTACACCCATTAGCCCAAATTGGGTAACGCAAACTTTTGATAAATCAATATAAAGTAAATATCCATCCTCTGCCAAATTAGTGCAAATGTAAGGACTATTTAGTAACTGATTATTATAAAAGATTGGCGTTGAAAGATTAAGTGTATTTAATTGCTTTTTTGCCGTTGGTGAAATAACCCAAATACCTTTGTCTGTTACTTTGTCAACATCCCCCTGAAGGTCTATTAAGTCAGTAACGCCACTAATTGTAATTACATCGTTTTCGTCTATTAAACCTTTTGGGCTTTCTTCATTTTCAGTGGTTATTTCTTCGGCGGTTGAAAACATCGTACTAAATAACTTTTGATATAGGGCGTTAATTGCCATTTGTTCCATATTTAACTGAAAGTCAGGCTGACTTAAAAGAAGTAATTTGCTAATTGAAAGACGTTCTGCAAGCCTATTGGCTTTATGTATCTTTTCATTTTCTATTAAGCCGTTATTTGTAGGCGTTCCCCATTTAATATTTTCAAATTCAATGTATGGGAATTTAATGCTATTTCTAACATTTTGAATATATGTGCAACGGCTTATAAGTTCTTTAATATCATTATCGCTACTGATATACTTGTTTTCAGTTTTTAGCCAATTTGGTTTTACTATATCACGCAATTCAAAATTATAATGGGATGTTGGCGCAATACCAAATTCTTTTGCCCTTTTGATGGCGTTATCGTTAATCCTTTGCTCGATGATAGATAGTTTTTCTTTGCTTGCCAATTTATTGACAACTTGAAATAAATTTAATGTATCGTTATTCATATTATAATATGTTTTTATATAATTATTCTTTTAATTTATCAGACTTTCAATAAAGTCTTTGGCGTTTTCTGTATCTGCATTTGTCGGTATGATTTCAGATATTAGTTTTCGTATCTGCTTTATGCTATCGTACTTTAATTTTAATAGTGGGGATAGCCCGATACTTGTACCTTTGTTAAATTGCTGAATATAGCCGTTTGTAGTAATATATTCGTTCGCGTTATAATAGTCAATTAAAAGGCTTTCAAGTAAGTTTAACTGCATTTCTATTGGGGGCGTAATTTCAGTATCGTTTCTTATAAGATACGCCCTAATTTCATTTGTTATCCGTTGTGCTTTCGTTTGAAATTTCATTCTTTACTATCGCTGTTATAATGTTATTTTCCGCTTTTTTGATTAGAGAACGTATTTCGGCAAACTCTATCCATATATAGCCCAATAAAGCCGCCATCTGAAGTCCGAAAAGTATGACCGTTTCCATCTTTTGTCTGTGTTTTAATATGTTATTTCCGTGTCTTACAATTATAAATATATACTACTTTTGAAAAAGTACTGCTTTTCTGAAAAAATATTTGATTTTCAGACGCAAAAGGCTGATTTTTAGCCATTTTCTAAAATGAAGAAAAAAAAGTTTGTCTATTTCCAAACTTTTTGGAAAGTATCCTGATATTTATAAATAAAAGTATTTTAGTATATGAAAAGAACAAAAGAGCACAATAAAAGGATAGGTGAAGGCGTAAAAAGATACTATCAGCAGGAAACGCAAGAAAAAAGGGCTGAAAGATTTAAAGCGATTGAAGAGCGAAACGCCCTTGAAAAACAGTTTAAGGATAAACTAAGGGAAATTTTTTCAATATACGAAAAATTGAATATGTAATAATTTGTTATGATAATTATTTGAACTATATTTGTAAAGCGGTGACGTTATTGCAAGACGGTTTGTCAGTGGTTTTTGTTACTAAGTTGCACTGATAATTTGCACCGCTTATTTTTAATAACTTGGTGACATTTGAAGAAAATAATCTTAATAACTTAGTAACTTTATGAACGACTTTTTAAATAAAAAATTTTACGTTAGTATTTCCACAAATGCAATTGAAGACAAAAACAAAGATATTTGGGGAAAACTAACATATCAAAAACAACTTATTAGACTTTCAGAACTGCGTGATTATATATCCAATAATTACGCTTTTTGTGGTGTCTTTACATCAGAAACATTTTCAGTTAAAGAAAAGACGGAAAATAATTGGCTGCAAACGAATATAATATGTGTTGACTTGGACGATAGAAAGCTAAATTATAATGATTTTATGGCGATAATACAAGACACGGAAATTTGCCCTAATATAGCCTATAGAACGGCAAATGATGGGATAAAAGGTAATAGGTATCGTCTAATATACGCCCTTGAAGATTCAATAATAAATTCTAATCTATATAAGGAAATATATTGGGGGCTAATTAGAAAGATTGAAGAAATAACAAATGAAAAGAATACTGATAACTGTTGCCAATCTGTTGCACAACAAATATGCGGGACGATACACAAAGATGATATATATTTCAATGATTTATATTTTGATATTAAGACTTTCAAAGAATTGTTTGGTATAAAGACATTGAATAATTCAGACCTAATTGAAAGACAGCAGGAAAAGGGCAAAAAGCCCAAAATGAAAAACACAGAAAATCAAGAAAAACAAATTGAAGGCAGTTTCGATTTTTCCGATTTTAATTTAATGTATGCTGAATTTGCCGATGATTTTTTAAATTTACCTTTTGCCGATATTATAAACAAATATAACGGAAAATATTATAATATGGAACGTTCGCTATTGCAAGACGTTCCAGACGATACGGCTTATATCGACATTCCAAAAGAATATACTGAAATAAAAAGATATTGGTTTCAAACTGAAAACGCAATAAATAGCAATAAATGCAGTCAGATACGCAAAATAAAAGATGGTATGCAACGAAGAAAGAAACTATATGTTAATGCCATTATTAGACGTTTGATTTATAGTGAAATTTCCTTTGATAATTTGCTTTATAATTTGGTATTTGAATTATACCACTATATGATAAATGACGGAAACAAAATAACTAAATCAGACTTATATGAAATATGTAAAAGGGCTTTTAATGCTGATTTAAGTTTACCTAAATTTCAAAAATATGTAATAGGAAATAAGGAAAAGAAATACATCGTTAATACTGCATATTGTGTAAAGCATAATATCAGTAAAAACGCTGCAAAGAATATAGCAGAAAAACAACGTAACTATAACATTATAGGTGAATATTACGACCTTAATTTGAAGGACAAAGAAAACCTACAAATAATGAAAGAAAATGGTGTGAAAGTTTCCATTTCTACGCTTAAAAGATGGAAGGATGAAAACGGACTAACCCATAAAAGGAAAAAAGTATCATCCAAAACTATAAATATAAAAGAAGAGAAAAGAAACATATACAATTTGAATGATACTTTTTCAAATGACGATATAAAAGAAGAAAATGAAAGTAATAATACAAACACTATTGAAGTAAGAGTAAAACCTATTAAGCGTATTTGTGCCATCAAGAGGAAACGCTCTATTACATCAAAAGCAGAAGAAAAAGAAAATAATGTAATAAAAGCCCTATAACGTGTTTATTTGTTGTTTGTGGTCAGCTACGAAGGTAAGAGCCTAAAACGCTTTCTTAGGGCTTGAAAATGGCTTATTATGGTATTTGAAATGAAGTGTAACGTAATAAGGTAAACTTATTCCCAATATGGCTATATTTGAAATGCTGCTATATTTGCTCTCTATTGCATTTATTTTGTGTTAGTGGATAACTGCAAGGCAATAGTAATACAACGCTCTCCAAATGGCTTTAAATGGCTTTATTTGATAACTATTGCCCTACCCATTGCAAAATATTGGCGTTTGTGTGAAGAAGGGTTTTGGCGTTGGGGTCTTCGTCTGATATGGGGCGTATGGGTATGGGGGGGGATATAAGACAACAAAAAAAACGCCATACCTTTTCAGATATGACGTGCAGAAATAAATCTGTATATATAGAGACTTAAATGAATACAAATAAAAGGATATATAACGGCAATTATCCGTCTATATCCTATAAAAAGATTGACTGCCTTAATTGGCAATATGTACCAATAGAAATATAGATAAACCTTTTACTTTATTTGTACTTAAATAAATATTCAGTGATGTATGGAAAAACCAAATAATAATACCTTCAACGTAAACTATTTTATTTAACGTTTTCATTTGCAAAACTTTATGAAATTGGAAATGTTTTTGGTATTCTATTTTCCTTTTGTTGTGGCTGTTTAAGGCTGTTTTTAACGTTTGTTTGTTGTGTGCTGATAACTGCAAAGGAAAACAAATAAAATGCTGTTATATGGCTTTTCTTGAACTATTGAAATACAATAAAAAAAGCCCCTTAAAACTAATTTGCTTTAAGGGGACGAATAACAAGAATCAATTTACCGATATTCTCTTTTGAAACGCTTTTCTATTTCATTTGTAACATTTAGTTTTATTTCAAAATCATCGTTTTCTTGCCGATTGCTTGACCAATATACTACAGACTTTGCCCTATTTGAAATATAAAGATATTTGTCTATAAGTTTGCCATATCTGTTGTAAACCTTGAAAAGATAATTATTATCTGATAGTTTCTTTACCGTCATATTTGATATGGTTTCTTTTATTATTTCTACTCTTAAATTATCATCTTTCAAGTTTGCCAAATTATTATAAATGTCCTTTTCAGAAATAACCTTATTTTTCTTTTCCAAATTTTCCAATACGTTTAGAAGTTCTGCCTTTTTCATTTCTTCTTCGTTCTTTCGCTTTTGTACCTTCTTTCTTTCTGCATTTATATAATCGTCCTTTTCTGTATAAAGTTCGTTTGAAATACGACCATCTATATATGCACTATAATTTCTTTCGCTCTTTTTGTCGGTTTCCCTTAATTGCTTTTCAAATGTCGCAATTTTCATTTCTATTTCGCTTAATGTTTCCTTTGCCCCTTCTATTTCCTTTTGTGTGTCGTAGTTGTTCTTTGTTGCTTTTTCGTCCTTTGCTGAACGCCATATAAGGCTATCTACAACGTTTAAACTAACGGTATACATTTGGTTAGCATTTGCAGTAAAATATCTAACGTGGTTGCGGTCTGCAATCATACACGTGTTACTTTCTTCGTCTCTGATTATCCCTTTTGCATAATATACATTTTTCTGATATACCTTTGACTTGTATTTCTTTTCGTGCATTAGTTCTATTGCTTTATTTATTTTTTCTTCTGTAATAATGATAGGATAATTCGTATCATATTTGTTTTTCTTTGGTGTTTGCCCACAATACACTTTGTTCTTTAATATCTGACATATCTTTGAAGCGCCGCCACTACGTCCTTTTACTGCATTCCAATATCCAAACTCTAACCCTTCATTATATATTTGGTTAGTTGACATTTCCTTATTTATATAGCAATCAAATACCCAATTTATAATCTTTGCTTGCTCTTTGTTTATAGTTATTTTACCTTCTTTGTCTGCTTCATATCCAAATGGCAAAGCACCTGTTACCTTATTTTGCGAACGCAATACCTTTTTAGCTTCTTCAAACCTTGCTTTCTTAATTTGCATTTCCATAGCAGCACCATAAGAAAGCATCGCAAGCAAAAGGTCAGTAAGTTTATTCTTTACTAATTCACCCTTTTCATTCTTCCTGAACGTTGACATAGGGTTCGGGTTCAGAAACACTAAATTTATATGGTGTTCGTCTGCCCATTCTTTTACGGACATAACCACTGACATACGTCTTGCAAGTCTATCAACGGCAAAGAAGTAAACGCTTTCAATGGTTTCGTGTTCGCTTATAAGTTGTTTCATTTCATTTAGCGTTTGCCGTTGTTCTTCTTTTAGTTTGATGGCACTTTCCTTACCTTCGACGTAGGCAATTTCATTACGCTGATAGCCATCTGCAATTATCTGCCTTTCGATGGCTTCTTTTTGCGGCTTCAAGTCTTGGTGTTGACTGCTTACGCGAACGAAACAAATAACTTTCTTACACATATTATTGCGGCTTACCGTGATGCCGTAGGGCTTAAATGATTAAATTTTGCTTTGCAAAATTACAATAATATTTTGAATAGGGGTGATTTTTCTGTAAAAATCTATGTGCTGCGCGAGTTCAGAGAGTCCGTAGACCTGCTTCGACTCCTTGCGCACGTACCACTGGCCATAGGTCTTCGAGGCCGTGTTCAGGTTCTTGTAAGCATTAAGTTCAATCATACGTTTTTCATGGTTTTAAAGGGTTAGTAATAAAGTTAGTTAGTCGTTCGCGATTGACTACACAAAGGTACGAAAAAATCCCTGTATATGTATACATATACAGGGCTTTTAACAGTTGTTTAACACTCCTTTTCCCCTCCTGAGTCAGGAGGGGCTAGGGGTGGTCTGAACAAGGGGATCGTACGGTTGCACATTCAACTGACTGCAGATGTCATCGGCCATGGCGTTGAGAGCCACGCACTCAGCACGGCTGACGCGACGCTTGCTGGCGTCGTATTCCCAAGGGCTAAGCATGAGCAGACGCCCTGAGGCACAAGCGTCGAACAGTCCATCAACAGGCTTGTAGTATTCGCTGAAGCCATTGGCCATGAGATGTACGAACGGCCGCTGCTCGCGCAGCAGCACCAGCATCACCTGCTTTTCCTGCGGAGAGATAAACGGCGAAACCATCACCACTCCCTGACGGGCCGCCAGAACACAGGAATTCATGTAGTCGCGCAGCGGCCTGTCATCACCATGTTCGGCCATTTTAACCATCACGCTCCGCACATGCACCGTCGCAAAACGTTCTGACATCAGCAGCGTCGTGTTCCCCACACCATAGTAGCTTCTGACGCCTATGGCAACGCCTTGCTGCACACGGAAGAAGCCCGGCTTCAGACGCTTGGTCGCCAGGCGCTGAGGATTCATGTCGATGTAGCGGATGGTATTGGGGAGTTGCGATCTGTGAACCATTGGCCGAATGAACGGAATCTCCGTGAAGACGGGCGCAAGGCGGTAATAGACCTCCTCGCCCATTTCCGCGCGCAGTGAGGCAGCAAGCGCCTCCATCCTCGCCGTCTGCTCACGAAGCCCTTCTTCCCCGTTACCCCGAATAGCATTCGGGGCAGGCGAAGAAGAGGCCGACCACGCCCGCCCCAGTTTCTTCGCTGCCTGCCAGAACCCGCGCACCAGCGCCCTGATGCCCGAAGGCATGGTGCGCCTGACATACAAAACGGCATGAAGATGGTCGGGCATCAGGCAGAAGTGCAACACCTGAACCTCAGGGTGGTACTTCGGAACGCTCATCAGGCAATCGACCAAAGCATTCCCCAGTGCCGTCCGTCTAACAATAGCCTTAGCAGGGCTGTTGTCAGGGATGTCGAGCATACCCAGCAAAGGACGGCGGTCAGGGATTGTCAGCGTAATATGATACAAGCCAACGCCCTTCCAGGTGGTGCCCGGTTCCTGCCATTTCCATTTCTCCTGTTCTGCCATCTTCACACAAAAAAGAACCCTTTTGTGCAGTTCTTTCTTGCAAAGATACGACATTCCCGCCGAACGGCCAAATTTTCAGCCTGTTTTTCTGTAGAAAAAGCGAAGGTGGGGGGGAAACTTACATTTTCATTTTAATGTAAAATCGCCGCTTTCCCCGATAAATACAGGGGAAAGCGGCGATTCTTACAACTTACAATTTACATTTTACTATTTTCTTCGGCGATAGTAGCAAAGAGGTAAATTATATATATTATTATAATAATATATATAATTTAAATTTTTCCCCTTCTGACTTGGAAGAACAAAAATGTAAGTTGTAAGTTTGTAAGTTTCTCCCCCCCCCTGTCTCGCAGCAACCAGGCGCCGCCTCGTCATGATGAGGCGGCGCCTGGTTGCTGCGAGGGGCTATAAGCGCATGCCGAAGAAAGCGCGGGCGCGCCACTTGTTCTGATTGACGATCACCGCGGCGTCGTCAAAGACGGAATTGTTCATGACGAGCGTTACGCCGGCGAAATAGCGCAAGGAGAAGTTGCGGACGATGGCTGCACGCTCGTTGAAGAGCATGTTGAAGCGCATGTGCTGGGCACGCTTGCGCTCGCCGTTCACGGTAAACTTGTTGCGACTATAGACGACAAAGGTGGGCAGCCCCGAGAGGTGGAGCAGCCATCGCCTGCCGAGCACCCAGTTGTAGCCGTAACCGCCGCCGATGCCGAGATGGCCGACGCCGATATTGATGTCAGGGGCGTTCTGGCTCCTGGCTTTCAGTTCGTCGGTTGTCTTGATACTTCCTCCCTGATAGCTGATGCCCGCCAGCCATGAACCGGCCGAACGGCGCTGGATATAGCTCTGGTTGAAAACTGCGGGGAAAGAGAAGCGGCGATGGTTGAAACAATAGTAAGCCGCAATGTTGGCAACCTTCAGCGTCACATCGTCCGCCTCCAGCCGTGAGAGTGTGCCGTCGCGAGTGACGTCGCCCGTCAGCGACTCTGAACGCTGGTAGCTGAAGTCGAGGCTGATGCGGCTGCTGTAGTAGTTAAGGTTGAATTCATAGTCCTTGTAAGTGCCGCTCATCTTGGCTGGATTGATGGCCACTGCGGCTGAAATGCCGCGATAGGAGGCACCGATACTCACGGTGGTCTTGTGGCTGGTGCTGAGGTCGGCCTTCGAGTCGATGCCGTTCACCGTTCCCTTGGCATGAAAGGTGTTGCCCGTCTGGTTCAGCCTGACTTTCAACGTCAGGCTCCCCTCAGGACGAACCACGTAATTGGTGTCGTAGGATATGCGGTAATAGCGGGCAGCAAGCGCACTGTCCATCCGCTCCCTGCGCTGCCGCTGACTGAGTTTCCGCACAACATTCCCGCTGCCAACGGAGACGCTGTCGTCCTGTCCGCTCGCAGTGCAGCATATCAGCAGGGTAACAGCCACCAGCAGCAGTCGGCAGAACGGCCGGTCTTTTCGAAGGAGCTTTTTCATGCGGCTTAGGTAATCGACATCCCCAGCCGAGAGGGACTGGGGATGTCGTTAATAGATTAATTTAGAAACTTTCCGACCTGCGGGGCCTACTCAGCCTTCTTGGCGGCGGGCTTGCGCTTGGGCGCGGCCTTCTTGGCGGCGGGCTTCTCCGTCTCGTACTTCTCGAGCTTGGCCTTCAGGCGGGCAATCTCCTTGTCCTTCATCTCGATCTCGTCGCCCTGGTTCTTGATGGTGGTGAGCAGTCCCTCGAGCTCGTCGTTGTCGATGTCGAGCGGATAGAGGGCGTTGACGCGGTTGATGAAGTCGCCCAGGATGTTCATGTAGTTGGTGAAGGCGTCGAACGGTCCGCTGTAGATGCCGCGGTCGAGTCCGACGTTGGAGGGCTTGGTGGTCATGAAGCGGAAGTTGTTGGAGGCCTGCAGATAGTCCCAGTCCTGGTTGATGCGCGGGTCGTTGGCAATGCGCAGACGGTCGGCCACGGAGTAGAGCTTCTGGAAGGCCTCGCGCTGCATGGCGTTGCCGAGCCAGCATGAGCAGTCGCGCTCCTCGTCAACCCACGACAGGGTGTCGGGCACGTCGACGGCGCCTACTGAGGGCACCTTCATGCAGATTTCGGTCGGCGTGGCGAAGTCGATGCCCTTCTCCTTGGCGCAGGCGGGCAGTGCCTTGAGGAACTCGAGGATGTTGCTGGAGAGCGGCTGGGCGATGCCGAGGGCCGACAGCTCCATGAAGATGTTGATGATCTTCTCCTCTTCGGGGAAGCGGGCGATGCGGTCGATATAGGCATCGGCGAACAGGGGATAGCCCTCCCACTCGGCATTGTTGAAGCGCAGCGAGATGTCGTCGCTCAGCTCGACGTCGCGCAGCAGCAGCTTCAGGTTGGGGGCGATGTTGCAGTTGTAGACGTAGTGGGGCGACTTCCAGCCGAGCACGTGCTTGGCACCCTCGGTGAGCATGCCCTTGAAGCCCATGGCGGCTATCTGAGCACCGATGTCGTCGCTGTAGATGAGCGACGAGTTGCGGGCCACCTGCGGCTTCTGGCCGAAGAGCTCCTCGATCTTGGCGCACTGCTTCTTGACGTCGAGTGCGAAGGTCTCCTCGTTGGCCAGCGACGACAGTCCGTGGCTGTAGGGCTCGGCCAGGAACTCGACGCAGCCGGTCTGTGCCAGCTCCTGCAGCTTGGCTATGACCTGCGGTGCATGATACTCGAGCTGCTCGATGCCTGTGCCCGAGAGGCTGAAGGCCACCTTGAAATACTTGCCATTCTGCTGAATCATGTCGCCAATGGCGGTGAGTGCCGGCATGTACGAGCGCTCGGCGATATCGGTGATGCTACGCTCGTTCTCGTAGTCATCGTAATAGTAATGGTCGGTACCGATGTCGAAGAAACGGTAGCGCTTCAGATGGATGATCTGATGTATCTCGAAATATAAACAAATTGTTTTCATAATAACAGCCCACCCCCAGCCCCTCCCCAAGGGAGGGGAGCTTGATTACTCTTGCCAGGATATTGTGGTCTCCATTTTTTAATTGTTATACTATATAAATAATTTGAAATGTTAAAGGTATTTTAGCTCCCTCCCTTGGGGAGGGGTTGGGGGTGGGCTACTGCTCCCACCCTAATGTCCTTCTGTAGAGTGTGCGAATCCAGCGGCCTACCTTCTCCCACGTAATCTGGTCGACCTCGCGCTTGCCCTCGTCCTTGAGGTACTGGAAGAGCGACTCGTTGTGGCAGATGCTGTAGATGGCGTCGGCCAGGGCGTGGATGTCCCAGTAGTCGACCTTGATGCAGTTCTCGAGGATCTCGGCGCAGCCTGACTGCTTGGAGATGATCGAGGGCGTGCCGCACTGCATGGCCTCAAGGGGCGAGATGCCGAAGGGCTCGCTGACCGACGGCATGACGTAGACGTCGCTGGCCTTGAGGCACTCATATACCTGCTTGCCGCGCATGAAGCCCGGGAAGTGGAAGCGGTCGGCAATGCCGCGCTCAGCTGCCAGGTGGATCATGGCGTCCATCATGTCGCCGGAGCCTGCCATGCAGAAGCGCACGTTGCGCGTGCGGTGGAGCACCATCGTGGCGGCCTCGACGAAGTACTCGGGACCCTTCTGCATGGTGATGCGGCCGAGGAACGTGACGACCTTCTCCTTGCCGGTGTGGTCGGGACGCGGAATGTCCTGATACTCCTGGGGCAGGGGGTAGACGGCGTTGTGGACGGTGAAGCACTTGCGCGGGTCCTGATGATACTGGTTGATGACCGTCTGGCGTGTCAGCTCTGATACGCACATGATGCAGTCGGCCCAGTCCATGCCGTTCTTCTCGATGGAGTAGACGGTGGGGTTCACCTTGCCGCGCGAGCGGTCGAAGTCGGTGGCGTGGACGTGGATGCACAGCGGCTTGCCGCTGACCTGCTTGGCGTGGATGCCGGCGGGGAAGGTGAGCCAGTCGTGGGCATGGATAATGTCAAACTCCTCAGCGCGAGCCACTTGCCCGGCTATGATTGAGTAATTGTTTATCTCCTCATGCAGGTTGCCGGGATAGCCTCCGGCAAACTCCAGGGCACCGAGGTCGTTGACGTTCATGTAGTTGAAGTCGGCATAGATGTGCTCGCGGAGCTTGAAGTAGTAGTCGGGGTCCATGATGTTCCCTACCCTACTCTTCACATAGTCGT
>JAEEGJ010020289.1_pt1 | contig 14499 bp, 8 predicted proteins | sample 8958761 | NCBI WGS metagenome assembly JAEEGJ01 (sample SAMN16246546, study PRJNA631951) | gut metagenome | biome: gut microbiome; feature: rumen; material: RS-attached | host: Bos | place: Iran: Karaj | collected 2018-10 | reverse complement strand
ACAGGATATTGCACCCAGAGTTGATCCCCATGTATTTAAGCAGGGCGCATTGGAGCCTGATATTGACAAATTCTTGGACAGGGTAAAGGAGTTCCTTGCAGCCGTTGCAAAGGATTTTCCTCTTGTAAAGATCATACAGGCTACAGGCTCATATGACAGATGGAACTGGTTCTCAAGAAACTCAAACGGAACGGAATTTGAGGGCTTTGGCGGAACCTACGGATTTTCCTGCGAAATTTGTGCAAGTGACGGAACAAATACGACAGGCTTTGATTTTACCGGTAACAGCATGATAGACCTTGAGAAACCTTTCATGGAGCTCGGAACTATCCGCAGGCATTTGACGGATATCCAGAACAGTATACAGACTCAGCCTATAGAAGGAAAGTTTGAAGGCACCATGGTACTTACAAGTGAGAGCTTAGCTGATTTCATCGGTATGGTAATAGGGAATTACAGCTCAGACGGACGTATCATCGACGGTACAAGCCAGTGGCTTGATAAGGTTGGAGAGCAGGTCGCAGATGAAAGGCTTACCGTAAGGTTTGATCCTTATGACGAGCGTATAGATATGGGTGAGCGTGCCACCTCAAACGGTTTCCTTTCGGAGCCCTTCGTATTCATCGAGAAAGGTGTCTTAAAGAATCATTGGCTCAGCCTCTATGCAGCTAACAAGACCGGACGTCCGGTTGTTAAAAACACCGGCTATGATATGATCATCGAAAACGGTGATACAAGCTATGATGACATAATTGCATCTGTTGACAAGGGTATCATCCTCGGAAGATTCTCAGGCGGCGAGCCCGGAGCAAACGGTGAGTTTTCAGGCGTTGCAAAGAACAGCTTCCTTATTGAAAACGGCAAGGTAAAATGTGCGCTTGCAGAATCCATGATAAGCGGAAACCTTGGAAATATCTTAAAGAACATTCGTGCAATATCCAAAGAACAGGTATGTGACGGCGGAAGCGTAATACCTTACATGGCAGTTGACGGAGTGACTATTTCCGGGAAATGATCGTGTAATCTTTGACTGTTATACTAATTAACTTTTAGCCTTCCCCTTCCAGGGATTATCTCTACCACGAAGTGGTTGAGATGCCTCACTGGCGAAGTGGAAGGTGGCTGCAAAGCAGCCGGATGAGGTGACGCATATGAATGAATTCAAAAGAGTAAGAGGATTGGCAATAGTATCAGGTTTGTTGTTTATAGTATTCAGTATTTCTGATTATTGGAATTTCTATAAATATATTAATGAATGGTTCGAATATAATACTGCAAGCGCTATAGCAAATATTATCTGCGGTATCATTCCTTTGATCGTATTGGGAGTAATGCTTATAGTAGGAAAGATGCATTACGGACTGATAGTTCCACCGATACTATATGCTTTTTATTATATTGTTTCTATAATAGTTGATATGTCAGATGGTTACATAACAATAGCTTTGAAGAATTTATATGTATACATGTCCTATATGCTTCCATGGATAGCAATGGCATTCATATTGATTCTTTGTAATAAGAGCTTAAAAAATTCCAAGGATTCATCAATAGGTATTATTGGATTTGTTCCTGCAGTAGTATTCCTTCTTGTTTCATTTATTGCAAGATTTGGATTCAGGACATATTACGACGTTGAAGAAATGCTTTACGGTATTGGTATGTTCCTGTTCAATACCTTCATCTGTTTTGCCGCAATGATATTTATGGGTTTATGGATTTACATAAATATAAAATCCGCAGCCCAGTCCGGAGTTGAGTATAAAAATGCTCCAAATCAGCAGACAGGTCAGGCATATTATCGTCAGGACCAGGGTTATCCCAATTCATATTATCGCCAAAATCCCAATGGAGCACCTCAGCAGCCGGGACAGGGTGCTTATCAATCCTATGATCAGCATTTTAACGGACAGTCGGGTGCACAACAAGCAGGCGGACAGACAAATACCGGAGCACAGCAGACCGGTACTGCACAGCAGGCAGCCGGTCAGACAAATGCAGGATCTCAGCAAGCTGCAGGTGCAGCACAGGCGAATGCTCAGAGACCTAACGGGCAGCCGGGACAGCAGAACACGCAACAACAGGCTTATGGTCAGTACGGACAGCAGCCCGGTCAGCAACAGTATTACCAGCAGTATAACGGTGCTTATAACCAGCAGTATGCATATCAGCAGTATAATCAGCCGTACAATCAGGCTTATAATCAGCAGTATACTCATATGCCGAATAACAAGCCTCAGGGACAGTCATTTACACATCAGCCGAATGGAGCGCAGGGCAATTTCCAGCAGGGTCAGTCCAACTATCAGGGAAGCTTCCAGCAGGGTCCCGGATATTATCAGGGGAATTTCCAGCAAGGTCAGCAGTATTATCAGCAGGGAGCTTACCAACAGGGAGGATATCCTCAGGGACAGCCCGGTCAGCAGTATAACAATATGAGTGACGCAGACAAGATAAAGGCATTTAAGGAACTCCTTGATAACGGCACCATAACTCAGGAAGAATTTGAGCAAAAGAAAAAGCAGATCCTTGGGATATGATAATTAGTGTTATTCTAAGCGAAAAACTGTGTTATTCTGAGTGAAGCGAAGAATCCTTGCGTATAAAAGATCCTTCGCTGACGCTCAGGATGACAAAGTAGAGTCAAGGATGACAAAGTAGAGCCAAGGATGACGAAGTAGAGTCAAGGATGACAAAATTAATAAATTTATTGAAGTAGGGGTAAGTAAACGTTGAAAAATAAGAGGTTTATAGCATTCATATTAACACTGATAATAGTCATTTCCCAGGTACCGACAAGTGTATTCGCAAAATCAGACAGGCTTCCTGAGCAAGAGCATGAGAAATTTGATTTCAATTCTCTAGAATATGTTCATCTTGAAGAGGAAGAAATAGAAGAAATAATCAATCGATTAAATGAAGTTTCAATATTATGTAAAGATGTAGCTAACAAAGATAAGGTTATAGAGATAATCGATTGGTTTGAACGCGAAGAGTTTCCATATCTGGATGATTTAAAATCAGTTGCAGGCTTATATTATACTATCAATCCGCAAGATGCCTATTTGCAAAATGAATATAATTACATAAAGGATGTTTTTAAAAGGATTTATTCGATATATAATGAAAACCTTTTATCTGTTATCGAATCTCCGTGTAAGGATGCCCTAATTGAATATAAAGGGGAAGATGTAATAGATTCAATCCTTCAATCTACAGCAAGTAGTTCTGAATCTGAGGATTCACATGAGGAAATAGACAATATTCTATCAGAATACTATAGTTATGATCCTACTATAGAATATGAAGGGAAGACATATACTTTTCAGGATATTTGGGATGCTTACCAATATGGTGAAATATCGATTGAAGAATATCAGATGTTATACGATGAAATGATTGAAGTTAGGCTACACGAATTTAGTGATATTTACTTAAGGATTGTAAAAGAATACAACAGGTTGCCAGAATCTGATGGTTATGAAAGTTATTTGGATTATTCCTATAAAAATATATTTTTTAGAGATTTTTCTCCAAAACAAGCTGCATTGGAGTGTAAAAAAATCTTAGATGTTCTTAAACCGTACAAGATGTATTTTTATGCATATGATACTGAGGAATTCTATTCTTTGACTAATGAAATTCTGGAAGGAGGGGGCATTGATTCGCTTGGTAAATTTGTTGGTGAAATTGCGCCTGAGTTAAAAGAAAGCTATGAATATATGTTGGATACCAACGGCTGTTTGTTTAAAGGGACTGACGGTCAAAAATATGTTTTTCATAGTAAATTCAGAAATATACCTTATATATCTTTGAAGGATTGTGTGAATGATATAGACGAATTTATGTTATTGGTACATGAATTTGGACACTATAATGCGACTTATTGGAATATTTCGAGTACGACTTCAAACCTGGATTTGCATGAGGTTTATTCGCATGGTTTGGAATTGATTTCTACATATTTTTATGATGATTTATTTGGAAAATTGTCTAAATGTGCTACCGGATTTGTATTAGGTTATACTATAAAAGAAATATATTATACCGCGGTAGAAACTTTGATAGAAATTCTGGCATTTTCAAGAGATTTTGAGTCGACCGAAGAATTCTGCGAATCAATAAAAGAAATTACGGAGGAATATTTAACGGGTGAAATTCGAGAGTGGTATTTAATAGAACAGTTTTTCAGTCAACCGGGGTATAATTATAGTTATGTAACATCACGGTTAACTGCTTTGGAATTATATATGAATTCAACAATAGATTTCGATGCTGCAATTGACTCATACATCAAGCTTATATCAAATTATGATCAGCCCACAAATGTGGCAAAAAAAGAATCGGGGCTTACTGTAAAATGGACCAAAAAAAACCTTAAAAAACTTTTTGAAAAAATTTTTAGTATATATGTTGATACGGAAGCTCCGTTAATTGAAGGGGCAGAAGACGGAAAAGTGTATCCTTCCTATATTGAGGTGAAAATAAAGGACGATACTAAAACAAAAAAACAGTTATTTATATATGGTCAATATTATGAGGTTTCGTATGATGATCTGATGCTTTACGGTTCTGAAGATCCAATCCGGTTATCGGTTACCGATGCTTTTGGCAATAATGTTGAAATGGAGTTTATGGTCGAGCCGAATCCTTTTGCATTAAAGTCAGAGTTAACGGAAGAGGGATATCATAAACTTACATGGCCGCAATGTGACCTTATAAAAACAACAAAATATAAGGTTTATGGCGCACCTCTGGGTGAAAAGTTCAAAAGACTTGCGACTCTTGATGGGGATGAATTCTCTTATATAAATAAGGTCACGGATGATAGAATTTGGAAGTACTATGTAATACCATATTTCGATCGGGGAAACAATGGAAATTATATAAAACAATATCCCAGCACTAAAAGTTTTATTACATCCGGGAATAATGTAAAGTATACGAATCCGAAAGCTATTGAAATTGAAGGTGATAAGGAAATAACCCTTAAGGTTGGAGAAACTGTAAAAATTCCCGTAAAGTTTTCAAAGGAAACAGAAGATAAGAAGCTGTATTCAAGCAAGAAAAACAAAAAGTTATTATTATATTCATCGAATAGCTATGCAGTTACGGTTTCAAATGGAACAATGACAGCGCTTTCGGAAGGAACATCCTATGTTTATGCTATTTCTGTGAATGGACTTACTGACAAAATCATAGTTCATGTCGAACCATAAAAAAAGACTTGAAAATTTTATAGAAGTGTGCTATAAATAAGGGTAATTTTAATGAATGGAGGACTTTGGATATGGCAAAGAAAGATATCGACTGGGGCAGTCTGGGTTTCGGTTATATCAAGACCGATTACAGATATGTTTCGAATTTTAAAGACGGTGCATGGGATAACGGAACCATGTCAACCGACGGTGATGTAGTTTTAAGCGAGTGTGCAGGCGTTATTCAGTATGCACAGACTGTTTTTGAAGGCTTAAAGGCATATGAGACCGAGGATGGACGTATAGTTACATTCCGTCCCGACTTAAACGCAGAGAGAATTGAGCAGTCAGCTAAGAGACTTGAAATCCCTGTATTCCCTAAGGACAGATTTATCGACGCTGTTAAGCAGGTAGTAAAGATGAATGCTGATTACGTTCCCCCTTACGGATCGGGAGCAACATTCTATCTTCGTCCCGTACTTTTCGGAACCAACCCCGTTATCGGTGTTAAGCCCGCAAACGAGTATCAGTTCAGAATCTTCGGAACACCTGTAGGACCTTACTTCAAGGGCGGCGTTAAGCCTCTTACTATCAAGGTTAGTGATTTCGACCGTGCAGCACCCAACGGAACAGGTAACATCAAGGCTGGTCTTAACTACGCTATGTCATTACATGCAATCGTTACTGCTCATGCAGAGGGCTTCGATGAGAATATGTATCTTGATCCTAAGACAAGAACAAACGTAGAAGAGACTGGTGGAGCAAACTTCCTGTTCGTAACAAAGGACAACAAGGTTGTAACTCCTAAGTCGGACAGCATCCTTCCTTCAATCACCCGTCGTTCACTTGTATATGTTGCACAGCATTACTTAGGACTTGAGGCAGAAGAAAGAGTTATTCCTTTCGAGGAAGTTAAGGATATGGCTGAGTGTGGTCTTTGCGGAACCGCAGCTGTTATCTCACCTGTCGGCAAAATCGTTGATCACGGCAAAGAGATCTGCTTACCCAGCGGCATGACAGAGATGGGACCTATCACCAAGAAGCTCTATGATACATTAACCGGTATCCAGATGGGCCGTATCGAAGCTCCCGAGGGATGGATCTACGAGATTAAGTAATTAATCAGCAAATATATACTTTAAGCAGGAAGACGCTATTCTTCCTGCTTTTTTATGTCAGGCTGAAAAACAGTGTTTTCGATTCAAGCAATAAATGACAACAAAATAAATATAAAACATATAGACATATCTCTGATAATAATGTAAAATAATTGACATAAAAGGATTTTTGTCAATTGTGAAATTGACAGGTTTTAAGGAGGAATTAAACATGTTGGGACCTGTAGCACCGAAGGATCCGGTAAAGAAGAGACCGGCGATATATCTTATGTATGACAAGCAGATTTTCTCACAGCCGTTTAAGGACGGGACCGGAGTCTGCTTTCTTTATATGGACGACGGGAGAATGCCGGCACTTGCAAAAATGGTAGGCGGTATTGAGGATGAAGAAATGCTCAAGATGCTGAATAAAACCGAGGATTTCAGAAAGCTTGTATACGGTATCGGTATCTCTATGATAAACGAAAAAGGAGTGGACGGAGAGTTCGTTCTTCAGATGTACGGGAAGTCAGACCCTTATAACAGCGGAACCAATCTCAGAACTAAGCTTTCTTCGGACGGAACCGAATATCTTATTCCTTTAAATGAGATAGAATGGAGTGATGATGACGATCGTATCGGTCAGATCCGTTTCCATTTTGACAAGCCCGAGTTCCCTGCAACTGTCATGGTTAAGCTTTATCTGAATGACGGATATACCGCACCCGAGTTTGTTCCCTCAGACCCTGTGGATGTAAACTCCGACAGATATAAGGAGCTTATCGCACAGTCGCTCGTATCTATGGGGAATTTCGAAAGACTTAAGAAGGTTATTAAAAAAGCCCGTTCCGGTGAATCCGTGAAAATGGCATTCATTGGCGGTTCTATCACACAAGGCGCGGGCGCCACACCGATAAATTCGGAATGCTATGCATTTAAGGCATACAAGGCATTTGATGAATTATTTGCAAGCGCTCACAATACAGAGTATATTAAGGCCGGTGTCGGCGGTACACCTTCAGAGTTTGGTATTGTCAGATTTAACAAGGACATCCTTCGCGGAGGATACTTCTTAAACGGAGCAACATCTGATGATCCCGAAAGAGAGCCCGATCTGGCAGTTGTAGAGTTTGCCGTAAATGACGAAGGCGATGAGACAAAGGGTAAGTGCTTTGAAGGTCTTATCAGGCGTTTCCTCATGATGAAGAATATGCCTGCAGTTATCATAATATTCAGCGTATTCATAGATGATTATAACCTTCAGGAGAGGCTTTCTCCCATCGGATATCATTATCAGATACCAATGGTTAGTGCAAAGAACGCTGTTACCGCTCAGTTCTATGTATCAAAAGAACAGGGCAGGATCATAACAAAGGATCAGTATTTCTACGACAGATATCATCCGACCAACTTAGGTCACACAGTTATGGCAGATACCATCATCAATCTGTTTAAAAAGGTTGACGAGGTTGATGAGAAGGATGTAGCTTTACCGGATGAATTAAAGAAAGGGTTAAAGGTATATGAACTTCCCGAAAAGCCCCTGATGTCATCTGATTTTGAGTATATCAGCAACTTCTCGATAACGGATGACGCACCGAGATCCGCTTCGGGAGATGACGGGCTTGGCAACACCTGGAGCATGACAGATCTTGATTTCGGAGATTTTACCGATAACGATAACGAACCTCAGTATGCCGAGAGAGATTTTGACCTTTTCGGATCGAAGCAGTATCCGCTTAACAGAAGGCATATAAGCGGAACTAAGCCGTTTACATTTAATGTGGATTGCAAGCTTTTGATGGTAGTTACAAAGGACTCTGCAGCACCAGATGAAGGTAAAGCCGATATTTTCGTTGACGATGAGCTTGTAAAGACTGTTGATCCGAGAGAAATCGGCTGGACACACTGCAACGCCATGATCATATTCAATAATGAGACCAAGGGCGCTCACAGCATTAAATTCGCAATGCATCCCGGTGACGAGGACAAGAAATTCACCATCCTCGGCTTTGGTATCCGATAAACTTGTAATGGTAAATATAGTGTGAATATCCTCTGCTTTACCTGTTTAGTATGATATTATTGTTATGTCAAAAGAAAAGGAGACAAATAAAATGAAAAAATGGATTTTTGTTTTATTTCTTTTAGCACTTATAGTGGTTGTGAATGATTCCGAAAGCGTGTCTGCAAAATCTTCTGCAAATAAAAAAGCCGATAAGGCTTACATGAAGCTTGTTAAAAAAATATTTGAGGAAGAACGCACTATTGTAAATTATTATTTTATTGATATGACCGGTGACGGGGTGCATGAAGCGATAATACAATATCATCCTCAGGATGGAGGAAGCGGGGATGTTTTTCAGATTTATTCGTATGAAAGCGGAAAGACAAAACTGATTCTTGATGATATGGGTTACGGTATTTATAGGTTGGATGTATATAAGGAATCACAGACATTTATTATGTTTAAAGCAGGACATGGCCATGAAAGCCAGACTTATTACAATATGGTTGACGGTATGTTTAAATATGTGTTAATGAAGGGTAGACCTAATGCAGAAGCTGAAATCAAACCATGGAGTTATTCCTCCTATCAATCAGATGAAAAAATATCAAAATCTAAATTCAAAAAACAAGTAAATGAACTTTGTAAAGGCAAGAAGAAAAAAATTGACTGTAAATCAAGTTATAGTTCATATTATGAAGTAAGTTAGAAGGAATCTATTAATAAGATTATAGAAGATGTAGAACTATTTGAACTTGCTAAGAAGAAGTCTGAATTACTTAACTTTAACATTTAAACCGTTTTGGTTATCAAAAAGGAGTAGCTTATGAACAAAACAAGAGAAGAAGCATGTCGCAGCAAGGCAAAGAAACTGGTATCAAAGATGACACTGACAGAGAAGGTGTATCAGCTCCGCCATACGGCACCGGCTATCCCGCGGCTGGGACTTAAGGCATACAATTACTGGAACGAAGCGCTCCACGGCGTTGCTCGTGCAGGTGAAGCAACAGTATTTCCGCAGGCTATCGGCATGGCTGCCGCATTTGATGAAGAACTCATCGGACTTGTAGCAGACGTCATTTCAACCGAAGGCCGTGCAAAGTTCAATGTGCAGAATAAATACGGCGACAACGGCATTTATAAAGGGCTTACCTTCTGGGCACCGAATATCAACATCTTCAGGGATCCCCGCTGGGGCAGAGGTCATGAGACGTACGGAGAAGACCCTTACCTTACATCGCGTCTTGGAGTCAGTTTTGTAAAAGGTATCCAGGGAGATGACGACAACTATATGAAGGCTGCCGCATGTGCAAAGCATTACGCAGTTCATTCGGGACCTGAAAGCATCCGCCACAGCTTTAACGCAGAATGCAGCAAGCAGGATTTAAGGGAAACATACCTTCCTGCATTTGAGGCTCTCGTAAAGGAAGCAAAGGTAGAGGCAGTCATGGGCGCATACAACAGGACTAACGGTGAGCCCTGCTGTGCATCAAAAACACTTTTGCAGGATATCTTAAGAAAAGAATGGGGCTTTGAAGGCCATGTAACCTCCGACTGTTGGGCTATAAAGGATATAAATGAGGGACACGGAGTAGCCTCCGATCCCATAGAGTCCGTAGGCCTTGCCATGACAAACGGCTGTGACATAAACTGCGGTAACCTCTTCGAGTATCTTCTTCAGGCAGTTGGTATGGGGTATACCACAGAAGAAAGGATTGACGAGGCTCTGACCAATGTTCTTACAACTCGTTTCAAGCTCGGCATACTTGATACGGATGACGATGGAAATATAATCAACGATATCTCGGAAAATCCATATTCATCGATTGATTACACACATGTTGATTCGTTCACATCAAAAGAAATAAATCTGAAGATTTCAGAAGAAAGCATCGTCCTTCTTAAGAATGATGACAAGCTGCTTCCTCTTGATAAAAACAGTATAACAAAGATAGGCGTGATAGGTCCTAATGCCGACAGCCGAAAAGCTTTGGTAGGAAACTATGAAGGAACGTCCTCGGAATATATTACAGTGCTTGAAGGAATCCGCAGAGAAGTTGAAAACAGCGGAACAAGGATTTTCGCATCAGTCGGCTGTGATCTTTATAAGGACAAGGTGGAGAATCTTGCGGAAAGATCAGACAGAATATCTGAGGTTAAGGCTGTCTGCGATGTTTCGGATGTTATAATAGCTGTAATGGGACTTGACGCAAGCCTCGAAGGAGAAGAAGGCGATACAGGAAATGCTTACGGCAGCGGCGACAAGCCCAACCTGCTTCTTCCCGGACTTCAGCAGGAGGTACTCGATACCATAGCTGCATCAGGAAAACCCGCAATACTTGTTGTACTTTCGGGAAGCGCACTTGCACTTGACAAGGCTTCTAAAGAATTTAAAGCAATAATACAGGGCTGGTATCCCGGTGCACAGGGCGGAAAAGCCATCGCTAACGTTATCTTCGGCAAGAAAAATCCCGAAGGACATCTGCCGCTTACATTCTACAGCGAGAAAAATACATTACCGGATTTCACCGATTATTCGATGAAGAACAGGACTTACAGATACATGACAGAAGAACCGCTTTATCCCTTCGGATTCGGTTTAAGCTACACCGATTTTGATGAAGAGATAACAAATGTCAAGGTAAACGGAAGCTCTGTACAGGCTGAAAGCGGAAAGGCTGTAGCATTCAAATCCGGTGACAAAGCAGAAATAGCCGTAAAGGTTAAGAACAACGGAGACCATGACGGAGCGGCCACAGTTCAGCTTTATGTTGAATCGGGAATTGCAGGTGCTCCGGTAAGGCAGTTGAAAGGGTTGAAAAAAGTAACTGTTTCAAAAAATGAAGAAAAAGAAGTTGTTATAAGTATTGACGAAAATGCATTTGTGTTATATGATGTAAATGGTGAGAAAAAACTGAATCCGGGCGTATATAAAGTATATGTCGGAAATCAGCAGCCGGACGCAAGAAGTACGGCTCTTACGGGGAAAACATGCAGTATGCTGACGTTCGAAGTTTTGAATTGAATTTAGTATTTGTCATCCTGAGCGTATGCGAAGGATCTTATCGCTAAAGGTTTAAAGATTCTTCGCTTCGCTCAGAATGACAGTAAGTTTCAAAATAACAGTTACTCAGTGGCATGAAGTTTAAACAGAGGTTCAAGAAAAGGAGAAGATATGGGATTTTTTGATTCGATTTTTAAAGGGGTAAAAAGAGATCTTGAGCACAATCTCGAAAGACAGGTTGCAAATAGTGTAGCAAACGCAGTAAACAACTCTGTTCAGCACGCTATCAACAATCAGAATGGTTCCAATACCGGCAACAATCTTAATCCTTCTACGATTGGCAATCATCAGGGATACACCGTTCCGAGCAGTAATCCTCAGCCTCAGCCCACATATAGCAATGTAGAGTATGATGGCGGTAACTGCATAATCGACGGTATTGATTATTCAAGAAATTATAACTGCAATGATGCTCATTTCCGTCAGATCCTTTTAAACAGTTTCCCTGGGATGGAATTAAGGGAAGATGTTCCGTTTAAAGAGATCGTACCGGACGTAAAAGGTGCATTCTTACCTGTTAAGTTCCTGCTTTCACAGGGCGGAGTTCCGAAGGTGTTTGTAGATATAAGATATCCTCGTCAGGGGACACGTACTCAGGCAATGCGCCAGAGTAAGCAGCACGGCATAGGATATGTCAGCCTATGGAGAGATTACAAGAACCAGGAAGAGTATGTTGTAAAACGTATAAAGGATGCTCTTTGGAGTTAAAAAATAAGTTTATAAAAGAAGAACGCGTATATTACGCACCTGCAGGGGGTGCAGCATGTTCCATATAGCGCTGTGCAGGTAGCCGGGGCATGTATCACCTTGTAAATCAAAGCATTTGCTTTGATTTTAAGTTTTTCTTCTTTTGAAAAGGCTCCGTTTAAAGGAGCCTTTTTGTGTGCGATAAACGAAAGCCCTCGGTGCAAGCTCGCTGCAAACATTTTAAATATCAAATGAACCGGAATTATTAAAAACGCGGAGAAAAGAAATGTTAGAAGACAATCTCGAAAAAGAATTTAAAGAAGCCAAACCGCTTCCCGATGGAAAAAAACTCAAACAGGATCTTGATGTTTTCATAAGCTACTCGTCTTTGAACAAAAATGTTGCGGATGCTGTCGTATCTAGCTTTGAGCAGAACGGTATCCGTTGTTGGTATGCTCCGAGGGACATCATGCCCGGGCAGGAATGGGTAACTGCCATACACGAGGCGATAAACGCATCGAAGCTCTTTGTCCTGATATATACCGACAGCTCCAACGAGTCACGTCAGGTGGCAAACGAGGTTGCACTTGCTTTCAATTCCGGAAAAACACTCATACCGTTCAGACTATCTGATACGGAAATGAGTACTGAGCTTGAATATTATCTTACACGCGTGCACTGGCTGGATGCGGTCAATCCACCGCTCATGCAGAGTATCGAAAGTTTGATGGATTACTCTAAAAGGATACTTGACGGAGAGGTCGTAAAGGAAGCTAAGGACTATAACGGAAAAACGTTAAATTCCGGTAAGAAAAACAAATCTGACAACAGGCTTCTGTTACTTATAACAGCTTTGGCTGCAGTTGCGGTTGTAGCAATAATTGTTGTAGTTGTATTAAACAATAAGAATAAAGACGGGAACAGTACTCAGGCGGAAAAAGATAAGCTTACGGATGTACCGACGATAACCGATCAGGCATCACCTACCAAGGATCCCAAAAACGATGTAAATCCGACCGGAGAAGCAATTACGGAAACGCCAACGGAAGACCCGACACCTTCGGTAACCGATCCGGAAAATATGACTGATACTGAGCTGTACCGGCTTGCATATGAATATCAGACCGGAACCGGTGTGGAGAACAATCTTGAGCTTGCTTACGAATACTATATGAAAACAGGCTCCGCAATAACCGATGACGAAAAAATAGCGGAAGCCATGTATCTGCTCGGGAACATCTTCTGTAACGGCGAAGGCGTTGAGCAAAATTACGAAATCGGTATTGAAATGTACGAAAAAGCCATACTCTCCGGGAATTCGTCGGCTATGAACGCGATGGGAAACCTGTATCTGCGCGGAGACGGTGTAGACGACGATTATGAAAAGGCTTTTGAATATTTTAAACTTTCAGCAGATAACGGTAACGAAGTCGGAATGTACAATCTGGCATACATGTATGAAAACGGATACGGAACGAATGCAGATGAGGAAAAAGCTCAGGAGCTTTACAAGGCTTCTGCAGAAAAAGGATATACACCAGCTCAATCTAAGATTAAATGACTAAAACTTCAGCTATGTCATACAAAAATATATACGAAGAAGCATATAACATAAATGCATGGGAAGAGTTTTATAAGGACTACTCCGAAAACGAACATGCATATAAAGCAAAAGTCCTTGATTTAAGGGAATATATTGACTCGGGGGCTTATTTAAACATTCTAAAAGAATATGAAGCATCCGGTTCATTCCCTTTACCGAGGCTGATCCGTATAAATAAAAAAGGCTCGGAGAAAAAGAGGACAGTATTTGCATTTGATCGCGATGCATCATGGCTGCTAAAGTTTTTCGGCTTCATGCTGCACTGCTATGATGATATATTCTGTGACAATCTCTATTCCTTTAGAAAAGAAAGAAGCGTAAAGACGGCTGTAGCAAGACTTGTAAAGCAGAAAGATATCCCTGTAATGCACGGGATGAAGCTCGACATACACGATTATTTTAACTCTGCAAAAACGGATGAATTATTAAAAAAGTTGCAGGAAGTTTTTAAAGGTCAGGAAAAGCTTTTGGGACTCTTTAAGACAATACTGAGTAAGCCCGACATTATGACCACAGAAGGAAGAAAAGTCTGTCCGATAAATAAGGGCATGATGGCCGGCAGCCCGCTTTCTCCGTTCCTTGCTAATCTGTACTTAAATGAACTCGACAGGCACTTTGAAGAGGCTGACATATTTTACGCAAGATATTCGGATGATATACTTTTCTTTACGGAATCGGAAGAAGAACGTAACACGGAATATCAATATATTTTAGATTTCCTTGAAAAACACGGACTGACTCTCAATCCGGATAAAGTAAAATACATAACTCCCGACGAGAACTTTGAATTTCTTGGATTTGGTTTTTCTAAGTACGGTATAGACGTTTCAAAGACATCATTC
>JAEEGJ010020287.1_pt1 | contig 14501 bp, 6 predicted proteins | sample 8958761 | NCBI WGS metagenome assembly JAEEGJ01 (sample SAMN16246546, study PRJNA631951) | gut metagenome | biome: gut microbiome; feature: rumen; material: RS-attached | host: Bos | place: Iran: Karaj | collected 2018-10 | reverse complement strand
TGGTCTGCGGAGTAGATACCATGAAGCTGCCCGAGCCGTCACTGGTGGTGGCGGTGGTAATCTTCATCGTGAAGGTGGCATTCTCGTAACCGGCAGGAACAGTGTAGCTGATGTTACCATAGGAACCATCGTTGTCGTAGTTGTTCCTGAAGTAGATGATCGTGTTGAGACCACCGCGCACGTTCTGACCGCTCCAGGGATAAGGCAAGGTGATCGAGTAGTAGCCAGTTTCACTGCCAGTGAAGTCGGTACCGGCAATTGAGCTGAGGAGTTCATAGGTGGGCAACTCGGGCTTGGCCGAAACCTCCAGGGTGTAGCTTTCCACATTGTTGGCAGGAGTCTGGTCGGTCCAGTCGGCACGGAACTTGGTCAGGTTGATGTAAGCCTCGTCGGCAGGCAGCATCACGGGAACATTCTTGAGCAGAGCGGCCGTACCATTCAGGGCAACGGTCACATTGTCGGCACCTGCAGCGCTCAGGGTTACAGTAGCGTTCTGGATGCCGAAGACGGTGGGCGCATAGGTAACGGTAACTTCCTTGCCAGCCATGGCCTCGGCGGCGGTGATGGTCGTCGGGTTGATGCTGAAAGCATCATTGGCATCGGTCAGGGCCAAGTTTACATTACCGGTAAGGTTTTCACCCGTTACATTGAAGGTAGCGGTTACGCTCTCGCCGACATTGGCAGCCATGTTGAGAGAAACCGGATTGACATTGATGAGGGGGTTGGTGTTCTCGACGAGGGTAACCTGCTCAACCTCGCTGCTGCCGGTACCGCCATTGATGTAGTTGGCCTCAACATAGTAGTTGAACGTGCCACCAGCGGTAAGGCCGGTAACGGTGTAGCTCTTGTCGGTGATACCGGTGATCACACGATAGGTGGCATCGCCAGTCTCGGAGGCTCTGAGCTGCGGGGCGGTAACCTCGCCGGCATAAACCTTCACATACCTCATGTCGGGCATACCACTGGAAGTGATCTTCACATAGTCGCTGCTGGCGCAATCCACAACGAAGGTGTACCATGCGAACGATGCATTATTGGGAAGATTGACTTTCTTATTGGCGACACTGGTGGTCACGGTGAGGGTATTGTTGCTGTTATAGGGCTCAGAATAGATCATAACGGTCACCTTGTCATAGCCGGTGAGGTCGTAAGTCCTACTCTGAACATAGGCATTGGAGGTGCTTCCGCTCAAGTAGCATGCGCTGTTGGAGCTATAATAGTTCAGACCATTCTGGCTCCAGCCAGTGGGAACAGCATTTGACGAAGTCCATACGACACTGTCGAGCAGAGCATAAGGGGGCAAGAACGGCTTATCGCTTACATAGAGAGTGTAGCTCTCCACGTTCTGAGCGGGAGTCTGGTCGGTCCAGGTAGCGGTGAACGAGGTAGAGGTGATATTGCTGGCGTCGAGCATCACGGGCTCGTAGGTCTCCAGGTCGGCGGTACCGTTAACCTTGACAGTCACGGTCTCGGCATCGGTGCTGGTCAGCGTGATATTGGCCTCATGGCTACCGACGTTAGTGGGGCTATAGGTAACAGTGACGTCCACACCATTCTCGGCCTGAGCGATACTGATGCTGCTGGTGCTCAGTGAGAAGGCATTACTGCCGCTGATGCTCAAGGCGACGTTGCTGGTGAGGTTGGCACCGGAAACATTGAAGGTAGCGGTTACGGGCTGGCCCACGATTGTGTTCATCGTCAGATTGGTAGGATTAGCCTTGATTCGGGGATTGGAGAGAGCACCTGCGGGAGGCTCGATGCCGATAATCATGGCTTCACCATAGTTGAACACGTAAGAACCAGACTGACCCGTTGCACCGGTAGCGGTGGTGAAATTGTGCAGCGTGCAATAGCCGTTGCTATCGCCACTCCAACCCCAGTTCACGTAGAACTGACCAGTGGCATTGCAGCCAAACACGTTGAAGGCGTGGCCCGAAAGACTGCCACCAGTGTAATCATAGGCAAGGTATTCGATGGGACGACCGTTCTGCAACTCGGTCATCATGAACTCTTTCCATTGAACATCAGTGTACTGCTGAGGACCATTGGAGTAACCGCTCCAATAAGATCCCTGAAGTTCAGTGAGCAGGAGGTACTCGGCATCGGTGTAACCCATATTGAGGCAACCCTGGTAAATTTCGGGGTCGTTAGCACCACTGGCACTGGTACCATAAGAATAATCGGGAATTGCCTGGCCGGTATAGCGCATCAGCCATGCCACGGCATCGGCCTGAGCAGACGAGTAGTTGTAGTTTGAAGGACCGGTGTACTCGTCGATGATGTTACCCCAGTCGGCATCACGCTCAGGAAGAGCGGGTGCGGCAATACCATTAGAAGATGAGATGGCAGCTACTGCAGGGTAGGTAAAGGGCCATTTCCACTTGTAGTAGCACATACTCAGTGAGGTGGCAGGACAGCCAGTGAGAGCGTGCCTGCTGCCACTCGTGGGGCACTGGTTATAATAAGGTGCACTCTGGTCCCAGTTGGCGGTAACCAACGGTGGAACGACCGAAGCGGCAAACTTTGATTGCTTCAACGGCGCCATGGTACCAGCCTTGAGACCGTCAATCTGATATTTGTACTTGTTGAGCAGCCACTGCATGGCGGGCGGTATGTTCTTCATGTCAAGCGATCCCTCTTCACCATACATCAGGATCTCGGGTGCCTGGTCATCACCGGCAACCACAACATAGGCTTTAGTCGAATTAAAGATGTAGTAGTCCACTGCCGAGGGCTTGGCTACCGATTTTTCGGCCTTGACAAGTTTGAGGTCGGCTGCGGCGAAGGCTTTAAGGCGGCCAGCGGCTACTTGTTTATTAAGAAATGAATTAGCGGCTGCCTGTGCCTGAGCTGTGGTCACATCGGCGGCCGACATTTGTAGAGCCGCAATCACGGCGGCAAAAAGTAACAAGAATTTTCTCATAATAACAAACTTTTGGTTAATAGCGTATCTTTTCATAAAACTGGGCAAAGATAGTAAAAACTGATTAATACAAACAAATATTTTTCTTAAAAATATTACGATTTCATATTTACGACATCAAACTACCAAAATGTATCAATTGGCCATCCCGATCGGGCCAAATTGATATCCATGAAAAATTGCTGGGTGCCTCGATGGTGAGACACCCAGCAACGGGTTAGTGATGTCACCGGTCAGGGACCGGTAAGGCGTTCTTTACTTGTTCGGGTTGAAGACGCGGTTCTTCTTAGCCTTCATCATGGCACTGCTGTTACCCAGCAGCCTGTCGATGAGCTCTGAAACGTCCGAAATGCCGACAACACCGTCAGCGTCAACATCGGCGCAAATCAGACAGACGTCACCAGTACCGTTCAGCAGATAGTCGGTCAATACCGAAACGTCTGCGATAGCCACCACTCCATCGTGGTCAACGTCACCAACGGCATAGCCATGACCGTTCTGGAACAAGGTTACTTCCTCAACGTTGCTCCACTCGCTCTCGGTGCCGTCGAGGTACAGAGCCTTCACCTTGTAGAGGAAGGTGCCCTCGGCAGTGAGGTCCTCAACGGTGTAGAACTTGTCGGTGATACCGGTAATCAGGCGATAGGTAGCATCGCCGGTCTCGTTGGCCCTGAGGTTGGCAACCGAAGCGTCACCACTGTAGACCTCAAGCAGGGCGATGTCGGCCGAGTACTGGTCATCGTCGGTGGTGATGAGGATCTTCTCGCCGGCGCTGGCCTTCACTACCCATGCACCGGTCTCGCCAGCATTGAGATAGCGGGTCACGCCGTTGGTCTGCGGGGTGGATACCATGAAGCTGCCCGAGCCGTCACTGGTGGTGGCGGTGGTAATCTTCATCGTGAAGGTGGCATTCTCGTAACCGGCAGGAACGGTGTAGGTGATGTTACCGTAGGAGCCGTCATTGTTGTAGTTGTTCCTGAAGTAGATGACCGAGTTGAGACCACCGCGCACGTTCTTACCGCTCCATGGATAAGGCAAGGTGATCGAGTAATAACCCGTTGCACTGCCAGTGAAGTCGGTACCGGCAACAGAGCTGAGCAGCTCATAAGTAGGCAACTCGGGCTTAGCCGATACCTCCAGGGTGTAGCTTTCAACATTGTCGGCAGGCGTCTGGTCGGTCCAGTCGGCGCGGAACTTGGTCAGGTTGATGTAAGCCTCGTCGGCAGGCAGCATCACGGGAGCATACTTCACGAGGTCGGCCTGGCCGTTCAGCGTTACGGTAACGGGCTGAACATTGGCGCTGGTGATGGTCACGGTACCGGTGTGGGTGCCAAATGCCGTCGGCGTGTAGGTCACGGTGACGGTGGAGCCGTTAGCGGCATTGGCCGTCAACGAGTTCTTGTCGATTGCGAAGCCCTCGCCCTCAACGGCCAGGTTCACGTCGCCCTCGAGGTTGGCGGCATTGATCACGAAGGAGTTGGTCACGGGCGTGCCCACGGTCGTCTGGAAGTTCAGTGTGGTGGGGTTGGCCGTGATGGTGGGTACCGTCGCGGCGATACCGCTCAGCGAGACGGTAACAGCCTGGGCACCGCTGCTGGTCAGGGTAACGGCGCCATTTGAGGAACCTCCAGCGGTGGGATTATAGGTCACAGTCACGGTAGAGCCATTGGTCGCCTGGTTCTTGCTGATGGTGTTCTTGTCAATCGAGAAGCCCGAGCCGCTCACAGCCAGGCTAACCGAACCCGTCAGGTCGGTGCCGGTCACGGTGAACGTCTTGGTCACAGGCTGACCGACGGTGGTGTTGAAACTCAGCGAGGTGGGATCGGCAACAATGGTGGGAACACCCACGGCAGTTCCGGTCAAGGGCAGTGTCACCGTCTGGGCGCCGCTGCTGGTAATGGTAACAGAGCCCGTGTGGGTTCCTGCTGCCGTCGGATGGTAGGTCACGGTGATCGTGGCACCCTGAGCGGCAGCATTCCTGGTGATGTTGCTCTTGTCAATCGAGAAACCAGTGCCCGTGCAGGACAGGTAAACGGTACCTGTGAGGTTGGTACCCGTCAAGGTGAACGTCTGGCTCACCGCAGTGCCTGCAGTGGTGCTCAGGCTCAGCGAGGTGGGATTAACAGTGATGGTGGGCGTCGCGGTTGCCGTGCCCGACACGGTCACGGTCTTGCTCGAGGCGCCAGTGCTCGACACGGTGATGTTGCCGCTCTGGGTACCTGCACTGGTAGGCTTGTAGGTCACCGTGATGGTGGCACCTGCCTGGGCCTGGGCTGCAGTGAGGGTCGAGGGCGATACGGTGAAGGTGGAATTACTCGACGAGATGTTCACACTGCCACTCAAGTCGGTACCGCTCACGGTGAAGGTCTTGGTGTAGGTACCGCCGGTCGAGCAACCAGTGAAGCTCAGCGAGGTGGGGTCAACATTGAGCTCAGGAGTTGTGGCAGAGCCACCGGGAGGCGCAATACCGATAATCATGGCCTCGCCATACTTGAAGGTGTAGGAGCCCGACTGGCCTGTCGCACCAGTGGCAGTAGTGAAGTTGTGCAGCGTGCAATAGCCATTGCTGTCGCCGCTCCAGCCCCAGTTCACATAATACTGGCCACTGCTATTGCAGCCAAACACATTAAAGGCGTGACCTGAAACCTGGTTGCCAGTGATGTCACAGGCCAGATATTCAATGGGACGTCCGTTATACAACTCATTCAGCATCCATTCGTTCCACTGGGCGTCGGTATAGTTCTGCGAGCTATTGGTGTAACCGCTCCAGCCCGATTGAACGATCTCGGTGAGGGTGAGCAGTTGGGCATCGGTATATCCAAAGGTGTGGCACGCCTCCAGAATCTCGGGGTCAGTGGCACCACTGCCGCTGGTACTGTAGCCCATGTTACAAGCCTGGCCCACATAGCGCATCAGCCATGATACGGCCTCGGCCTGTGCCGATGTGTAGCTGTAGTTAGACGGACCGGTATACTCATCAATCATGTTGTCCCAGTCGGCAGCTTTTTCACTCAGAGCCGGTGCAGCCAGATACCCGTAATAGGAGTTGGACGCAATTGCAGGCAGAGCGGGATAGGTAGCGGGCCACTTATACAAGTAGAAGCACATAGCCAGCGAGGTGGCGGGACAGCCGGTATAGGCATGGGTGCTTCCACTGGTGGGAGTATGGTTGTAGTAGGGTTTTGTCTGGTCCCAGTTGGCGGTAACCAACGGTGGAACGGCAGTAGCGTTAAGATTGGGGGCCTTCACGGGCACCATGGTACCAGCCTTGAGGCCGTCAATCTGATATTTGTACTTGTTGAGCAGCCACTGCATAGCGGGAGGGATATTATCCAGGTCGATAGTACCATTCTCACTGTACATCAGGATCTGCGGTGCATCGTCGTCACCAGCCACGACAACGTAGGCATTCTCGGCATTGAAGATGTAGTAGTCCACGGCTGTGGGCCTGGCTACCGATGCCTCGGCCTTGACGAGTTTGAGGTTAGCAGCATTTGAAGCCTTGAGGGTGCCGGCTCTCATCTGCCTATTAAGAAAAGCGTTGGCTGCGTTCTGCGCCTGCAAGGGCGAGACGTCGGCGGCCGACAATTGTAGCGTCGCTAGAGCGACAGCAATTAGAAACAGGAACTTTTTCATAAGCCAAATTATTAAAAATAGTAGTAGTAGTAAATGAATCTAATAATTAATCAGTTAATGATGATAGTTTATAATGTGACACGCAAAGGTACTACAAAAAACAATTATAAACCAACTCTATTCTTTAAAATTATCATGAAAAAATATAGAGCAACTACTAAATTGCAGCCAATGAGCATGTTTTTTCAATCAACGGACTGATTTTTTCAGCCAACAGAACAAGCGATAAAAAAACAGCCGATTAGGCCGCCATTGTGCAGGGAATTGCGTATATTTGCGGCCACATTATAATATATTAATGGAAGAATCAGCACATAACGATCTCGTACAGCGCAACCGCGTCGAGAAGCGGTGTACCCTGGTGGGCATCGGGAGCGACATCGGCCTGTCGGTGATGAAAATCGCCACTGGTCTGCTGGGGCACTCGAGCGCCATCCTTGCCGACGGCATCCACAGCATCAGCGACACGGTGACCGATGCGCTGGTGTATGCCATGGTGCGCCTCTCGGGCAAAGGGCCTGACGAACGCTACCGTTACGGGCGCGGCAAATACGAGACACTGGCGGCATTCCTCATCAGCATCATCCTGGTGGTCGTTGCCCTGGGACTCATGATTGAGGGCGCACAAGACGTGTGGTCGGCCCTCCAGGGAAGGACGCTGGAGCGCCCGCACAACATGGCGCTCATCGTGGGCATCATCGCCGTCGTCGTGAAAGAAGGGCTGTACCACTACACGCGTCTTAAAGGTCGCGACACTGGCAGCGCTGCACTGCGGGCCTATGCCTGGCATCACCGCGCCGATGCCCTGTCAACGTCTGCGACACTGCTGGGCGTGGCTGGAGCCATGTTCCTGGGAGAACAGTGGCGTGTGCTCGACCCGTTGGCAGCCATCGCAGTGAGCGTGCTCATTCTCGTGCTCGCCTACCGCATGGGACGCCCTGCCGTCGAGGAATTGCTGGAGGTGTCGCTCCCGAGCGACGAGCAAGAGTGTATCGCCACCATCGTGACCAGCATCCCCGGGGTGAAAGCTTTCCACAACCTGCGCACGCGGCGCAACGGCAACCTGCGCGTGGTGGACATGCACATCAAGGTCGACGGAGACCTCACCGTGACGCGTTCCCACGACATCACCCGCGAGATAGAACGCCAGCTGAGTGAATCACTGGGCGAAGTAATGACCAACATCCACGTCGAGCCTTACCACGGCAACAACGAGTGTGAGAAAGGAGTTAGGCCTTAGTTAGGAGTTAGGAGTTAGGGGTTAGGAGTTATAAAAGTTATCAATGAAAGAGATTGCATTACACAATACCCTGCCGCGCGTGTTTGCCGGCCATGACGGCATCCACAGCGAGGTGTGGCAGCAGGACATCAAACTGGAGCACGGCAAGCGCTATCTTATCAGCGCCGAGAGCGGTACCGGCAAGTCGTCGATGTGCAGCTACATCTACGGCTACCGCCAGGACTACAGCGGCAGCATCACCTTTGACGACGTGGACATCCGCACCCTGACCGTCGCCCAGTGGTGTGACGTGCGGCAACGTCACATCGCCTATCTGCCGCAGGACATGCGCCTATTCGGCGAACTCACGGCGATGGAGAATGTGGAGCTGAAAAACCGTCTCACGGGCTTCAAGAGCAAGGACGAAATCGACCGCCTGTTCGACGCCATGGGCCTCAGCGACAAGCGTGACAGCCTGGCGAGCAAACTGTCCATCGGGCAGCAGCAGCGCGTCGCCATCATCCGCACCCTGTGCCAGCCGTGCGACTTCATCCTGCTCGATGAGCCGGTAAGCCACCTCGACGAGGAGAACAACCGTCTGGTGGCGCACCTCATCGTGGAGGAAGCCAGCCGCCAGGGTGCCGGCATCATCGCCACCTCGGTGGGCAACCACCTGCAGATGGATGGCGCCACCGTCATCAAACTATAAGTAAAGACCGAACAACTGTAAGAATGAAAGATATCATCTGGAAACTGCTGCGGCAGCACATCAGCAAGGGACAACTCATCGGGTTTGCCATCGCCAACCTCATCGGGTTGACGATTGTCCTGCTCGCCGTGCAGTTCTACCGCGACGTGCGGCCCGTGTTCAACGACGAGGAGAGTTTCATCAGCAAGGATTACCTCATCATCACCCGCGCCGTGACCGGTGCCGGAGCCATGATGGGCAACAACGGCGAGTTCAGCAACAGTGACATCAGCGACCTGGAGCAGCAGCCCTGGTGCCGCCAGGTGGGCCGTTTCCTGAACAGCGACTTTGCCATCGACGCCCAGTTGGGTGTGGGTAGCGGCCAAGCGATGCAGACGCAGTTCTTCTTCGAGGCCATCCCCGACGAGTTTATCGATATCGACCCCAATGCCTGGGGTTTCTCGCTTGACAGGCCCGAGGTGCCCGTGGTCATCTCGCGCGACTACCTGTCACTGTACAACTTCGGCTTTGCCGCCACCCAGGGCATGCCACGCATCAGCGAGGGACAAGCCGAAATGCTGCCGCTGCAGTTCACGCTGAGCGGCAACGGCAAGCGCAAGGTCATGCCAGGCCGCATCGTAGGCTTCTCCAACCGATTGAACACCGTCATCGTGCCCGAGGAATTCCTGGAATGGGCCAACGGTTACTTCGGCACTGGTGCCGTGCAGCTGCCCCAGCGACTCATTGTGGAGGTGAGCAGTCCGGGTGACGTGAAAATTGAGCAGTACATGGACGAGCACCACTACGAGGTGGCGGGCGACAAGATGTCGTCGAGCAAGGCTAACTATTTCCTGACCATCATCAGCGGCATCGTGATTGCCGTGGGCGTGATTATCAGCCTGCTGTCATTCTTTGTGCTCATGCTGAGCATCTACCTGCTGTTGCAGAAGAACACCCAAAAGCTCCAGGACCTGTTGCTGCTGGGTTACTCCCCCGACCAGGCGTCACGGCACTACATCCTGCTCGTCGTGGTCATCAATGCCGCAGTGCTCGTGCTGGCCATCGTGCTGATGCTCTTGGGACGCCTGACCTATATGGACATGATACGTGCCTTCGGCATCGGTGGAGCCGGCATCTGGGTATCCATCCTCGTGGGCCTGCTCATCATGGGCGCCATCACTGCAGGCAACATCATTGCCATCCGCCGCAAGGTAGATTCCTTGTGGATTCACGAGAAATAACACATTATTTATCAACTAGATGCATATAGGAGACGCAAGATTTTGCGTCTCTACAAAGCTGATAACCGTATATCAGCAGTTTTATTTCTATAGACGAATATAAGGATTAGAACGGGTAGCCGACCGAGAAGTGGAACTCGCTGTCGCGCTTGAACTTGGGGTGTATCAGGGGCCAGTGCTCCTGGCCGCTGGCGGGATTATGAGCCTTCATACCCATATCCACACGCACAAGGAAATACTTGAAATCCAGACGGATACCAGCGCCATAGGCTCCAGCAATCTGCTCGTAGAACCGGTTGAACTTGAATACGCCGCCCGGCTGGTCTTCATAGTCACGGATGGTCCAGATGTTACCCGCGTCGATGAAGAGGCCTAACTCAACAACCCAGAACAGCTTGGCACGATACTCCAGGTTAATGTCGAAACGGATGTCACCACACTGGTAGATGAAGTTGGACAACTCGTTGTTGCTGTTGTAGCTACCGGGGCCCAGGGTGCGCACACCCCAACCGCGCACACTATTGGCACCACCGCTGTAGAATCGTTTCTCGAAGGGCAGCACATCACTGTTGCCATAGGGGACTGCCACACCGGCGCCCACATGGAAAGCGACGCTCTGACGGTTGTCGAAGTAGTGGGTGAACGAATAGTCGGCGTCGGCCTTGAAATATTGCGAGTAGCGGATGCCCAACGCCTTGTAGCTGCCGTCCTGGGAAGCCTTCTGGCCCGTGAGGTGCGACAGTCCGTAGAGCAGGTTGCCGGCCGTCTCGGCATTGGCGCGGATGGTGAACACGTCGCGCTGGAAACGTCCCATCTGCTGCACACTCATCTCGGCCTTGTTGGTGCGATAGAAGTTGTAGCCTGTGCGCATGATCAAGTGGTCCTTGTAACTGTCGCGCAGCAGCGGGTTGGCAATTTTGTCAAAGAATTCCTCTTTGAATTTGGGAACGCTGATGACGCTCAAGTCAAACAGCGTGATGGTGTGGGCTAGACGACGACTGCGCTCGGTCCACTGGTAGCGCCAAGCACCGCCGGCGATAACGCGGGTGTACTCGGGGCGCGCCTGATAGTCAAAGTTGACGGTGAAGGCCGTGGAGGCCTGTATCTTGTTCTTAAACGAGGGCCTGAGGAAGGGGAACATGAACTTGGGGAAGGTCAGTCCCGTCTCGACAGAATACTCGCTGTAGTTGTCATTGATGAGGCCGCCCAGATTGCCCGAGAGGCTCTCATAGGACACCCTACCCTTGACATTGAACGTCTCGGAACCCCTGAAGATGTTGCGGTGCCTGTAATCCACGCCGACGCCGAATCCCAAGTCGCCCTCGGTGTTGGTGCCCTCGAGCGATACCGACACCGACTGTGAGTTGTCGAGTTGCAGCAGGACAAAGGCGTCAACCATGAGCACACCGTCGATTTTGCCCAAGGGACGCACATCGATATTGATCTGCTTGAGCGCATTCAGGCGGCTCAGGGCACGGTAGGTACGGGTGATGGCATCGGCATTGTAGAGCGAACCGGGCACGATGTAGTTGCACTCGTCGAGCGCACCGGGACGCAGCAGGTAGTCATGGGACTGGAAAACCCTCACGCCGCTCTTCAGCGTCACGGTGTCCTCGCCCCAATAGCCGTCGTGCATCAACACGGGATCATAGTCGGTGACATAGGTCACGTTGCGCACATAGAAAGGCTCGTGCTCGGTGTAATAGGGCAAACGGTCGTTGTGGTAGGGATCGCGGCTGTAGAGCGTCAGGTCAACGGCATGAGAGTTGGCCGTTGTATCGGCCAGGAAGGTGATGTACTCCTTGTTGAAGGCATAGTAGCCATTGTTGCGCAAGTGGTCGGTGATGCTTTGCCGCCACTCGTCCAAGTGATTGAAGTCGAGCAGGTCGCCCTCATGAACGTTGAAATGGGCCGAGTCGGCCAGAATGAGCTCATGCAGGTCGGGGTCCGGGATGTCGTAGCCGATGGAGCGGATGTAGTAGGGCTCACCCAGCGTGACGTCATACTCCACACGAGCCTTGCGCTTGACGCTGTCGGCATCGACAGTGTAGGTCACTTTGTTTTTCATGAAGCCGCGGTTGCTCAATGCCATGTGCAACTGCTCGGCACCGGCGACGGTGAGCGCACTGTCGTAGATGACCGGAGGCGTGCCCACGCGCTGGATCCAGCGGTTGAGCCACTTGGTGGAGTCACGGCCCGACAGGTTATAGAAAGCCAACTGGAGTTTCAAGCCTCCCAACACGCGGTGGTTGGGCAGCTGGCGCAGGTAATTGGTCAGCTGGTTATTCTCGACCTGGGAATGGGAGTCGTTGACTTTGATTTTCACCTTGTCAAGCAGCAGCTTCCCCTGAGGCACATGCTTGGTCGAAGAACAAGACGACAACACCGCCATGGCGATTACGGCCATGACGATGCGTGTCCACGTTCTTTTACCAGACTTCATCGACTGTCGATTGATTGGCTGGAATTTCCGGTACGGTTAGTTGGCCTCGGTGAAGTTGGGGCTGGCCTTCTCAATGAGCAGGTCGAAGCCGGGCTCGTTGCGCAGCGGCTTGAGACTCACGGGCAAGAGGCCATCATACTGCAGATTGAACAGACTGCCGTAGCCGTTGTCAATGGCCTTCTGGACATACTCCATAGCCTTGTAGTTGTCGCCACGCAGGACCATGAACAGGGCGGCGCAGATGAAGTTCTCGCCACCGGGCTGTGCGGTGCGGGTGATCTGCTGGAGCCAAGACAGGGCATCGTTGTCGCGGCCCAATTCGCTCAGGCCCAGACCTTTCAGGTCTTCGGGATCGTTGCTCAGGCGGGAAAGGATGTTGAAGTCGTCGACAGCGACCCTGAGGTTATCGAGTTTCTTGAGCAGCAGGCCACGCATGAGCAGCGCCTCGGCATTGCCGGGCTCGTTGGCAACAGCGGCATTGAGGTAGCCCAGGGCATCCTTGTCCTTACCCTGTCCCATGAGCAGCGAAGCCTTGGTCATCAGCATGGGCACATACTGCGGCGCGATGAGCGAGCAGCGGTGGAGCGTCTCCATGGCGTCGGCATAGTTGTTACCTTTACCGGCATAGTACTGTGCAAGCGCCTTGACCACGTAGGGCTCAGCATCCGATGGTTTGCGGGCGATGGCCTCGTCGGCATAGTCCAAGGCCTCGTCAAAGCGTGCCAGCTCCAGGCAGCACTTGGCCAGATTGTAGTACAAACCGGCACCCGAGTACTGGTTGGTGCGCCTGACAAGGTTGAAATCCCTCAAGGCCTGGCCGTAACGGTTGTGGTCGAGAGCGAGATTGCCGCGCAGGTAGCGGAACATGGTACCGCTGTCACCGCTGCGGTCGGCGATATCGTTCAGCGAGCGCATCACGGCATCATAGTTGGTGTCGCTCAGGTCAAACAAGCGCTGTACAGCGTTGCCGCCGTTACCCACCGACGAACCCATGAGCAGGTCGGCGACAGCACCGTCGATATTGCCCAAGCGGGCGTAGATGTCGGCACGGTTGACATAGACCTGGGGCTCGACACGGAACAGTTCCACGGCCTTGTCCACATGCTCGATGGCAGCCTTGGCATTGTTGCGGGCCAGCTCCACCTGGGCCATGCCGTACATCGCGTCATAGTTCATCGACTCGGCGCGCAGGATGGTCTTGAAAGCCTTCTCGGCGGCATTGATGTTACCGGCCTTGAGGTTGGCCTTGGCAATCATGTCGGTGCAGGCCAGCGACTTGGGTTGCAGCTCCTGGGCCATGCGCAGGTCGGCCAGCTCGCTGGTGTAGTCCTGGCGAGCCTCGCTGATGCGTGCGCGCAGGATGTACTCGTCAAAGCGCAGGTCGGCATCGGTCTTGGGCGTAATCAGCAATGCCTGGTTGACATCGGTGATGGCCGACGTGTAATCGCCGTTGTAGTAGTGCTGGTGGGCACGGGCAAACAGCGTGTTGTAGTCGTTGGGATCCTTGGCCAGTTGTTCGTCATAGACCTTCATCACGGCATTGGTGATCTTGTCGCGAAGCACGGCATCGCTGGTCTGGGCCACAGCACTCATGGCGGCAGCGGCAATGACAAGCAACGAGAGGATGAATTTTACTCTGCTGGTATTCATAGCGTATATCTAAGTTGGTTTTGTAGTTTAAATCTTGTTGTCTATCCGGTTGATGGCCTCGCGCAGCACCGTCAAGCGCGTGAGCAGCCCCTCGAGCAGGTCCAGACGCAGCATGTTGGCACCGTCGCTCTTGGCCACCGAGGGATCCTGATGCGTCTCGAGGAAGAGGCCGTCGGCACCCGCTGCAATGGCGGCACGCGCCATGGTCTCGATAAGCTCGGGGCGTCCACCGGTCACTCCCCCACCCTGGTTGGGCTGCTGCAGGCTGTGCGTCACATCGACGATGACGGGAGCGTAGGCCTGCATCACGGGCACACCGCGGAAGTCCACCACGAGGTCCTGGTAGCCGAAGGTCGTGCCGCGCTCGGTGATGGCCACCTGGTCATTGCCGGCGTCGCGCACCTTCTGCACGGCATAGCGCATCGACTCGGGAGCCAGGAACTGTCCCTTCTTGATGTTCACCATGCGGCCCGTGTGGGCGGCAGCGACCAGCAGTTCGGTCTGGCGGCACAGGAAGGCGGGAATCTGCAGCACATCGACATACTCGGCGGCAATGTCGGCCTCGACGGGCTCGTGGATGTCGGTCACCACGGGAATCTTGAAGGTCTCGCCCACCTTGCGCAGGATGCGCAGCGCCTTCTCGTCACCGATGCCGGTAAACGAGTCGATACGCGAGCGGTTTGCCTTGCGGTAACTGCCCT
>JAEEGJ010020286.1_pt1 | contig 14501 bp, 6 predicted proteins | sample 8958761 | NCBI WGS metagenome assembly JAEEGJ01 (sample SAMN16246546, study PRJNA631951) | gut metagenome | biome: gut microbiome; feature: rumen; material: RS-attached | host: Bos | place: Iran: Karaj | collected 2018-10 | reverse complement strand
TCTTTCAGTTCCTGATCAATGGCTCCCATGTAGATGTTCTTCGCTTTGACAGCGAATGTGCCCTCGACAGGATATTCGGCCGATTCCAGATTCCCGTTATCGTCATACTTCGCATTATTGAAGTCCTGCTGATCCACCACGACGGTCTTTGCCGCGAGGGAGACCTGTCCGTCATCCATCAGCGAGTGGTCGTCTTTTTGTGCCAGCAGTTCCATCATACGTCCCATGACTTGTATCTTGGCCTCCTTGTTCTCACGCAGATGGCCGTCACCGTCGCGCGACTCCAGACTGATCACCTCACCTGTGACCGCTACTGAAGTACCAGTTGTCTCCTTCTTGAACTTCTCGGCATCCTTGACATTCTTCTGCTGTGTTTCCACGCACTTCAGCTGACGACTGGTCTCCGACAGGACTGACAGGACATCAGCATAGCAGCAGACCTCCTCAGAGAGCGACAGCGAGAGTTCCTCAATCTGGCCGTTCAACTTCTCCATATCCTCATAGCAGGCACGTACGGCTTTATCCTTTTCGCTTATCTTCTTCTTGTCGCCAAGCAGCTTTTCCATCAGCGTCACCATCAATTCGAGAGACGTCTTATGACGGGCCGACTTCTGTTCCAGCTCTATCTGATCACTCTTCAGCTTCTCGTAGAGCTTCAAGAGCTGCTCCCTGCGGTTCTCTGCCGACACGGATGCGTCGACCTCTATCTTCTCATCGGCATGGATGCGCACACCCGTACTTCCCTTGGGATAGGAGGGCTCTTCTGAGAATACCCCTTCGTCGGCCTGACTATGGAGAACGATATGGCGCGCCTGACTCACCACCTCGGAACGAGTGCCTACCACATGCTCCAGACCGTCGCAACCGGGATCCTCGGCTATCTGACGGATGCTTTGCGAACGCGTCAGTACCTGACCGCCCTTACCGATACCCTGTACGTTGACCTGCGAGCCACGGACGGTCACCACAGAACCTGTACCGTCGAAGTGTATGCCACTATCGTCCACATTGCCGATAATGATCTCCGGTGCCGACAGGATCAGTCTCTCTTCATCGTGGATATAGCGCCCCCGGCGCTTCTCAAACTCCGTATCCTGTTTCATCTTCTGGATCTCGGCCTTGCACTTCCGGATTTCTGCCAGGTCCTTCTTGACACTGCTTTCAAAATCCGACAACTTCTTCTGCCATTCCTTGAATATAAAATCCATCATAACTCTTTAGTCTTTCAGTCCTGTTAACAATTGCTTCAGTCTGTCCATATTATAGCTGTTGGCGCCACGCTCCACATTCAGTGCTCCCCTGTCGAAGTTCACGGTAGAGTTCTCATCGTCCGAGAAGAGGATCTGTCCGCCCTTACGGTCATCCCATACCTCACGGTCGCCGACAATCTCCTTCCACTGATCCAGACTGAGCGCTTTGCTGGCATTCTCCATAATATGGTCTGCCATACTCTTCAGGAGCGGGTTCATGGTTGCATCGCCGATTTCCGTCATGAGATTACCCCATAGGTAGTTGTCCTTTGCCTTGTCGTCGGTCACGTCTCCCTCCTTATATTTCACCGTCAGTAACTGGACAGTCTTATGGTCTGGGTGACCTGCCACCTTGGCAACGAATATTGCTGCCAGCTTACGCTTATTGATCATCTTGTTCTTGACCATGGAATCATCGGGGGTGGTCGACTGCAGGAAATTCTTCAGGTCGGTACCGTAGTCAGTCTTCACCTTCTTGATGATATCGTCCTTCAGACCTTGGAAGGCCTCTTTCAATGACTTGTCGATGTAGTTGTGACCTACTTCTCCCATATCGTCGAAGAGTGTAGCAAAACTTTCGAGATGCTTACGCAGGACGTGGATGGCCTCACCCATCGTATTAGCCAACGGGAGGATATCCGACTTACGGTCTTCATCGCTCCTCAGCTTGATGATAGTACCCTTCTCGATCCTGATCTTCTTCAGCTTGGCATCTTTGAGGTCGTCAACCTTGAATTCATTGCCTTCCCACTCCTTCTCGGGTTCCAGATCGAATGCCTTCTTGATGAGGTCTTTTGCTGCAGGAATCTTGAACAGCTCGTTCTCTGCCTTCAAATAGGCCACCTTTTTGTTATAGGCATCCATCCACATGGCACAGTAATGGATGACGAATTCGTTGAGACGGGCGTCAAGCAGCGATACCCGTTCGTTCATCATCTTGAAGAAATCCTGCGACTTCGCCAGTCTCTCCTTCTTCGTGAAATCCCAGTCCTTATAGCGGTTCTGGTTGATGACGGTCTTGCCTTCGCCAGCTTCAAGTTTCAGGTAGCGTTTCGACTTCACGAGCATCGTTCCCTCAATAGGTTTGAGGAATGTCTCCAGCACTGTACGGAACAAAGCGACGTCAAGTGGCGATGACAACAGCTTGTCGGCAGCCATTTCGCTTGCCTTATCCACTACACTGTCGGCCTTTGATGCCAGCTTTCCTTTCAGCGTCGCCGTGTCGGTCTTCTTCTTGATGTTATTGCCCGATGTCAGCGACAGGTTGTTTCCTGCCTCGATGGTCACGTTCTTACCCGCAATCTTCACGTCGCCGTTGGGTGCAGTGATGGTGATACCCGAATAGGCATCGAGTTTGACGTCTCCCAGGGAGGAACTGATGCTGACACTACGCTGGTCAGCCGACATATCGATAGAGTAGAGGCCGTAGCGGTCACCGATACGGATACCGCCTGCGAGATCCTTCGATTTGGGCAGGTTCATAGGCACCAGGTTCGTAACGACACCCAAGGCCGGGAATACGCTTGACACAAAATCGTCGGCCGATGTGGGATCGTTGAAAGTGATACCATGTCCGTTAGGTGAGACAATGGCTATCGAGGCATCGGCATGCAGATTCGGTCCCACCGTGCGGTTGATACGCTCATCCGGAGCCAGCGTGTTTTTCGAGAACAGGCTTCCCACCACGTAGGGACGCTCCACATTGCCGCCTTCGAAGTTCACCAGCACCTCGTCGCCTATCATCGGCTTGAAGAAGGCACCGCCTCCATCGGTAGCCATCGGTGTTGCCACGCGGATCCAAGGGGTGGAGATATCTATGAGTTTCTTCTTGTAAACGACAATAGCGGTTTCAAGTGACTGTTTCTTCTGCTCTACCTGTTTCTGGCTCGCTTCAAGATCTTTTTTGAGCTTCTCGACGAGTGCCTTCTGTGCTTTGAGGGCCTTTTTATAATTCTCAGTGTAAGTCTGGAACTCCTCTGTGCTCATGTCCTTGAACTGTTTCGCCTGGGCCTCGAGTTGTGCCTTCATTAGCGTGAGAGCCTTCACCTCGTTCTCTTTCTTAGGATCGTCCTTTTCCTCATCGATTTTCTTCTGCAAAGCCTGGATAGTCGCGCCCTTAGATATCAAGGTCATGATCTTTCCCTTCTTCAGGGTCTCCATTTCAGTCTCCATCGGCTTAATCTTGGCCTGCTCCTCGCTTAGTTTCTTCATCATCTCCGAGAGGTCCATGACGGATTTAGCATACTCGATTTCAGAAAGGGTCAGTTTCTTTGCCTCTTCGAACTCAGGTTGCCAGGGGAAAACGATACGTACGCGACCCTGGTACTTGGGATCCTGATTGTCGGTAATGAAGGCTGTCTGAGGCTCTGAATGCCTGATAAACGGCACGGGATACAATGGCGGGAATGGCTTCTTGACCTCTTGGTCTCCTGCCTGTAGCGTAGCCAGGGGGATGGCGAAGATTTTTTGCGACAGTCTGCCTTCATTCTTCGAATCGCTGGCATCTGCCTCATAGGTCTCATATTCGTTGCTCCATTTGTCCTCACCCGACATTATGATCTGGATGACGATATAGATATTCCCGGAAAGACTGATCATCTGCCCCAGCTTCACATCCTCGATATTACTGCTCATGTCGATGCAGACGATGTGCTTCAGCAGCTCCTCCTCATATCTATGTATCGCGTTGTAATAGCTCAGTGTGGTCCAGCCCTCAGCGACGGTGGAACTGAAAGGTACGGTCTGATTACCGTCACTAAACTCCGTCTTGTTGTACTTATCGATATACTTCTCTTTACCGGCTTTGTTGGTAGCTTCCACCTTCGCCTTACTTGACGCCTGCTTCTCGAGCTTATCTGCTGCGATGGTTTTGACGAAGTCGTCAGCACCCTCAGAGGATGCCATTGCCTTTGCCATTGTTGGGAATGCCTGCGAGGTGACAATGTCGTCGCTACCGCCCTCATAGCCCATCTCACGGGTCTGCGAGGTGAACTTATCGGCTGTCAAGGGGAAGAAATACTCGTCTGATGACAGTTCGGAGTGATAGGCCCCTTCTTGGGGGAAGAGGTCTCTCGGGAACCCAGCCGAGTTCCTTCCCACGCGGTTGTAGTTTGTGTCGTTCGTCTGTCCCGCACCGTCCTTCATGCTGTCACGGGAATAGAACTGCCCCATTCCCCCGTTACCGGAGATGCGCTGATAGGTCACCGATGCGTATCCTTCGATTTCCTTTGGTGCACCACTGACGGGCAGACCCAGATTCAGCTTACCATCCTCATAGAACAAGAATTCTCCACAGCGGTTGGCAGTACGCACCATGAAATCGTAGAAACTCTCGTTATACTGTACGAGATAGGGCTGAATCATCTCCGAAGGTATATCGAGTGTCGCACCATTAGGAGCCATGGCCTTCTGGTTATACCTCAGGAGCTGGCGGAAGTCGTGGTTTTCCTGCAGCACATGGTCACCCACTTTGTATTTCAAGGCTTCCTTGGCCAGAATACCCGATCCCAGCTTCTTGGCCACGAAGGTCTTGGAGCTCTTCTCGAGTGTCATCAGCTTATCCATACTGTAGATCAACAGGCGTACAAATAGCCGGTAGCTCTTATCTGCCTGTTTCACCAGACGAGGATCCAGCTCATAGACGTAATAATTCTTGGCTATCGGCAGTTTGCTGTCCTCCGTCCCGTCCGGTGTTCTACTAACGAGGTAGAGGTCAACGACGCTGTTCAGAAGCAATTTCGATACGGCGGCAATGGTATTGTCTGTTTTTTCCGCCTCGTCGCTCTCCTTTTGCCAGATAAACATCTCGGCCTCAATCTCACCCGGTTGATAGATCTTGCGGTTGAAACTGATGCCACCAAAGGTAACTGTATAGATATGGCCGTCGATAACGTACTCACTGTCAACCTTGTTCTCTAATGCAAGGGACATGTCAGTACCCTCTCTATTCTTGACCTTGGTATCGAAATAAAGTCTGTAACTGAAAGTGTCAGCCATAATCAAATGAATTCAAATAGATTGGAGAACCCCGTGACATCAAACACGTCGCGGAGCGGCTGGGTCATACCCTTGATGACCAGATGCTTGCCCTGCGGCTTGGTGTCGATCAACATGTTCAGGAACAGGCGCAGGCCACTCGAGGCGATATACTCCAACTGCGTGCAGTCGAGTATGATTTCCTTACACTCCGTCTCATAGACAGGCTTAAGCTCTGCTTCAGTCGCATCCGATGCAGAAGTGTCCAGTCTTCCCTCCAGACAGACGGTCATGATTCCGTCGTTTTCTTCAATTTTCGTTATCATAGACGTTCGTAATTTATAGTTTATTCATTTTGCTGCAAAAATACAACAAAAAAGTGAAACCACCAAAAGAAATGTATAAAACATAGGATAAATAAGACATGTGCTGGGTTGTTACAAAACCCAGTACATGCCATCAAATAAACACGATCTTTTCTTTACTGCCAGCTGGCACTGGTAGAATTACCCTTTGTATCAAATGTAAAGAGGAACTTCACAATACCGGCATTTTTATCATTCAGAAATTCAGGAATCTTCTCTCCTTTCATAGTGAGATTGGAACTTGAGGAATTCGACTGCACAGCACCCACAGCCTGATTGTTTGCATTGACAGCATAACCCATATAGCTATAGCCATAAGATGCTTTAAAGCTGGCGATGGTGGTTACATCGACACCATCTTTCAGCTGGCCCTTCATGCGGGCACCGAGTGTAGCGGGCAATTTGGCCCTCACGGTCTTTTTCCACTCCGGGTTGGTCATCTTTTCTGTCTGCACCTTACCATTTTCGTCATAATACTCAATGGTCACGTCCAGTATGTCCAGCATTTCGTTCGACGTTGTCAGAACATAGTCCATCGTCGCAGCAACGGGATCGTTTGAAGATGTCTTGCCGCCATCGTCGTCACTGCTGCTGCAAGCTGTCATAACTGTTGTTGTCATAGCGCACATCATTGTCAGTGCTGCCAAAAAGAATTTCTTTGTTTTCATTTTCGTTTAATTTTTAAATTTTAATATAATAGGATTGTTTTTGTTCTCGTTTTGGGTGCAAAGATACGACAAACGGCCAACATATTTGTACTCCACAAGGAAAATCTTGTACTCTAAGTGGAAAAATTAGGACTCAACTTTTAATTTTGGATGAAAATGCGTAATTTTGCAGTGTAAATCATCAAAAACCAACGTGATGAAAAGACTATTGTTGAGTATGGTCGTTCTGGGACTGCTGATTGCCTGCTCGGATAGGAAGGAAATGTCTGGAATACGCGGGGAGTCGATAGACCTGTTGAGCGAAGTATGTACGACCCACCAAGTAGACCATACCCTTCAGGTCATCGACAGCCTGGAGCAAGTGGGAGACATGCAACCGCCTGTCTCCGATTACTGGCGGGGTGTGGTCTATGACATGGGCTGGCACTACAGGCTCGCCGAATACTATTATCAGCGGGCTTTCGATGCCTACCCCATTCCTGTCAAGGATTGGAACAGCTATGCCGAGACGGGTTACAGGTTAGCCTGTATGAAGAAAAACATGCAAGAGCACGATAAAGGTTTGCGCATCGCGACAAGGCTCGTGACACAGGCCGACAGTCTGGAACAGGCAGGGTCAAAGGTCTTCCCGCGCCATATACATGCCTTTCTCCTCTCATTGATTTCCGATTTTCAAATCCATCTGCAACAGACAGACGAAGCCATGCGCAACAGCCTGCTGGCCTACGAGGTATTGACGGCTGAAGGTGAATCGGACCCCTTAGACAGATTAATCATGTGTGCCAGCAACGTGGTGCTGTTCACCGATACGAATGACCTGGATGTGGCAGACGAGTGGTTGAAGCGAGGCGAGGAGGTGTGCAATGAACTGGAACAGCAGGTGAACGCAGGGCGCAATCTCGCCCCCATCCTCTCAGAGTACCGCCAACGTCTCTCACTGCTGTGTGCCACAATCCTACAGGCTCGCGGCAAGGCTGGCGAAGCGGCAGCGGCGTACGTCTCCGTTCCCACTGGTGACCTGATGCAACTGCCCGCAAATCTTGAACTGACAGTACGCTATCTGATGGCAGCCGGACGTTATGACGAGGCCATCACCTATATGAATCACATCGACACGCTCAGTCCCGCCTCGGAACGACCACCCATAACCTTCGACATTATCCGCGACCGTATGGTTCCCCACTATAAGGCACTCCTGAAGGCTGGACACAGTACGGAGGCTCTGGCTACTGCCTCAGACATCTGCAGCGCTATCGATTCGGCACTGATGGCACAAAAGCACAGTGATGCTGCTGAACTCTCCGTCATCTATGAGACACAGCAGAAAGACAAGGCACTGGAGCAGAAAGAGAGTACCGAGCGCTTATACCTTATTGTAATAATAGGGCTGATGCTCCTGTTAGCCATTAGTGCCATCGGCCTGTGGCACATCCTCACAGCAACGCGGAAATTGCATGAGAAAAACCGTGAAATGTTCGACACGATACAACTGATGGCACACCAGGAAAAAAAGATAGAGGATCACTTACTCAATAGCAGACCCGCTGAATCCGAAACTTCTACTCAGAAACTCTATCGCCAACTAATAGAACTGATGCGCGAGAAACAGCCCTACACCAACAGTGAACTGACACGTGAGAATCTGGCGCAGATGCTGGGTACCAACTCCCGCTATGTAGCTGATGCTATCCGCGAGTGTTCAGATGGCATGACACTCAGCGAATATCTCGACGACTGGCGCATTCGCTATGCAGCCCAGATGCTGACCAATACCGACAAGCCAGTGGGAATTATTGTCGACATGAGCGGGTTTTCCAGTCGCAGTCATTTCAACACACTTTTCCGCGAAAAGTTCAAGATGCCCCCTACCGAGTACCGCAGAGCGTCAAAGGAAAAATTAATGTCGGGTACAACTGAGAGTCAGGGCAAGCATCATCAGTAACCTGGATTCTGGGTAATTTTATTTGAACCGCACGCACATCAGCGTCAGGTCGTCGTTGGGTTCTACTCCGGCGCGATGCTGCTCTACGGCCTCTTTCAGCCTGTCGATCACCTCGCGCGAGGAGAGGTTCTGCATGTCGGCCATCAGCTCCAGCAGGTGGTCGTCGCCAAACTGTTCCTTCTGTCCGTTCTCGGCCTCGTTCAGACCGTCGGTATAGATGAGCAGCTGACGTCCCCGAATGTCGTCGATGGTCTCGCCATCGAAGGGGTCACCCTCCCAGAGACCGAGCGGATGGTTCTCATATTTCATCTCCAGGAACTGGCCGTCGAGCACAGGGGGATTGTGTCCGCAGTTGCAGAAGTCGAGCCGGCCGGTGTCGAGGTGGAGCTGTCCGATAAACATCGTGACGAACATCATACGTTTGTTGTTCTCAGCCAGTCCCTTGTTCATACGGAAGGCGATGTCGGCTGGCGAGAGCCCCTCAGCGGCGAGCGTACGGAACAGGCGGGCGCTCTGCGACATAAACAATGAGGCGGGCACGCCCTTGCCGCTGACATCACCCAGACAGAAGTGCAGCATGTTGCCCTGCAGCACATAGCCGTAGAGGTCACCGCCCACCTCCTTAGCCGCATTCATCACAGCATACATGTCGAGTCCTTCGTATAGCGGGAATTCCTGGGGCACCATCGACATCTGGATCTCGCGGGCGATGCGGAGCTCACTCTCGATGCGCTCCTTGGCAGCCTGCATATCGGCGATGCGCTTCTGCGCACGGCGGCGATAGAGCGTATAGACGATGAAGAAGACGGTGAGCAGCACCAGTGCCACCAACATGCCCCAGAGACGCTGCTGCGTCAGCCTGATCTGCTGCTGCGCAATCTCGGCATCCTTCTGCTGCGTCTCGTAAACGGCAGCCAGCTCAGCGGCATTGCCATCCTCCTGCTTACGGATGATGGAGTCGAGATGTTCAAAGACAGCCCACGCTACAGCCAAAGCCGAGTCGCGCCGAACGGCCTTGTAGTTGGCCTCGAACATTTTACTCCATAAAACCAGATCACTATATCTGATCTCATCGTCCTCCTTTAACTGGTTATACTTCACGTATTCATCAGAGGCTTCGGCATAGCGTTTCTGATATAACAGCAAAGTCCCGAGGTGGAGATGTCCTTCGAGTGCTTTGGAATACTTGGTCGCTTTGTAGCTTTCTAACACACGGCTGACTTCTTCGGGTCTGCCCTGGTTTACCCCAAGGAACGCATGCCCCAGAAAATTTCTAGCTACCATTTTATCGACAAAATCAGTATCTGTGACCAACATGTCTTTCCCCTCCACTAATAAGCCAACCAGCGAATCGGAACGGGCAAGCCACTTTTCAGCAGCCACACAGTCTGATCGATCGTTATACTCTTCAACGGCTGCAAGTGCTAATTGCACCATATATATGAGTTGAACCCGTTTACGTGAAGTCGGTCTTTTTACGTAAGCGTAACTCTCTTCAAAGGACTTCTTGCTCTCTTCTTTCATGCCGAGGTTTACCTGAACCGAAGCCACGTCTGCCAACAAAACCATCAGGCGCCAGTTAAGCTCATCAGAAGGTTTCTCCTGGTCAAGCTTTTTCAGATCTTCAATGAAAGGAATAGCAGTCTGCAGCGCCTCCTCGTAATTCCCGGTACAACTGAGGGCGTCCACAAGCTGAGCCACACACTCAAAATAGTCAGCGCTGTCCCTGGCATTCTTAGGCGTCTCGTTGAGTACATCTTTCAGTACTTTCATTCTCAGTTTGTTTTTGTTTAAAGACGAATAGGCCCATCCGCGCTCTAAGCCAGCTTTGATCAACGAGATGTCGCCCCGCTGCTCCAGACTATCGCACAGGGTCAGCACGTGTTCATAGTCATGGACATCATAAGCAGCATCGAACAGGCTGTCGACCATTGTCTGTTTCTGTTTATTCTGCTGCTGATGGCCGCACGCGGCGGCGAACATAAGGGTCAGTATCATCACTGTTATGACAACAAATGAACCCGTCAAAAAACGATAGATCTTCAACATGATGTCATTCTGTTTAGGTTTACGTCTGCAAAGATAGAAAAAAGTCGGGGAAATAACAAAAAAACACACAAAAGTTTTGTCGATATCGCAGAAAAATAGTATTTTTGCAACGGAGATATCAAACTATCTATAGACATCAACTAAAAACTATCATATATTATGGCAAAGATTTCCATCACCTTCTCGGGCGTAGTTCACTACACCGATGCCACCAACAAGGTCGAGTCGAAAGACAACATCACCTTGGCGACTGACAAAGTGGGGTGCGACGCGTTCCTGGCTGTTGACGAACCTGCGACGAAATTCCTGAAGTATTCCATGAACATCAAGGATTTCTCTTTCCAGAAAAAGATGTATCAGCCGACGGAGTTCATCGTCACGCTCGGCATCGCCTCTGAAAAAAGCTCCTATCAGGACATCAACAGGAAAGCGATAGAAAAGCTTTTCAAGTATAAGCAGGTCGGCGTGAAGGATGCCGAGAGCACCTTTTCCGAGGGATTGGAGTTCTATGTCCATGAGGTGCAGCCCGTTTACGCGAAGGGATCGGAGATGGTGGTCATCCTGAAGATCTGCAGTCTCGACAAGCTGATGACCCTCCAGCAGGTCTGCCGCACGTTCGTAGGAAAAAAGCTGGGCGAAGATATCCTGGCTACAGAGACGAAGAAGTACATCAAGCCCTGGACCATTGCAGAAACGAACAATCAAGCGGACTTGAAAAAAGAAGAGTCTATTGCCTACACCACTAACATGCGGATTCTGGAGTATGAAACCGGCAAGGAGCATATCTTCCCCTATCTGGTTCAGTACAACGAGAGTTTCTACGACCTGCTAGCCCGAACGACCAACCGCTGGGGCGAGTTCATGTACTTTGAGAACGACAAACTGCACATCGGCTATAAGAATGCAGCCCCCACACAGGTGTCGAAGGATGCTGTCAAGAACATAACTTTCTATCATATTGATACCAAGAAACTGAAGTTGGCCACTGACGGCGTCTACGACTACGAGGCCGACAGCAGCAACCTGGACGCCCAACCCATCCAGGAATCTCCCAACTATGTGAAAGGCCAGATGGGCGCCTTCGGAGGCGAGGCCGACAAGTGGATCATGGATCAGTTCCCGAGTATCTTCATGAACGAAGACAATTTGCCCACCATGATGGGTAATATGTTGTTCGAAAATGTGTTCAATCTGGCAAAGGAAGAGTCGAAGGAGGCCAAGCGGAATGCCAAACATAATAAAAAGTATTTTGAGAAATTCGATGCGAAGTCACCGCAATACAGCGAAAGCTATGAATTCGAAAGAGACGATGGCGAGAAAGTGAAAAAGCGCGCCTTTCAGGAGTTCACGGAGATCAACACCAGTTTTACTGGCGAGAAATACGAAAACATCCTATATAAGGAGCAGACCACAGGCCGAGATGCCATCTATATCGACTACGACACGAGCCACCCGAAACTGCGACTGGGCGACATCGTGAGTTTCGCCGGTGAGAATTACATCGTCGTAGAGGTAAAAGGCGGCTTCGATGCAGCCCAAAACCTCGTGTTCATGGTCGTAGCAACAGCTCAGAACGAAGACAAGCTTTTCTATCCTGCCGTCATTCCCGCCGGGCACGTGAGATACGCCCATCCGCAGATCGCCACTATCACCGACGCGACAGATCCCACCAAAGTGCATCGTGCGCGCGTGAGGTTCTCATGGGAGACCATTAAATATGATAATAAAGGAAATATCACGGAGGACACCAAGGAAATCTCCAGCCCCTGGCTGACCTTTGCCTCCGCCCAGCAGGGATTCCCGATGGCGGGCAAGCACTACGAGGGCGATCGCGTGATGGTGGGCTTCGAGGACGGCAATGTGGAGCGTCCCTACATCATTGGTGGACTGGTGGATCAAGAATGCGACGAATTCAACATCGATGCGGTACTCTCGAGTCAGGGCATGCATCAGCTGGTCCTGACCGACGGCTCGGGGGCAGGCATGCAGTCCTTCCTCACAGGAGCCCTCTCGCCGCTGACGAAGACCCTGATGGGCTTTGCACCTGGTCTCATCCCCTCCTGGAAATGGGAGAAGGATAAGTATTTCGAGGGCGGCTTCGAGCTCACCGACAACTATGGCACCTATAAGATTTCGGGATCTACCAACGGGCGTAACGTCTCCATCGCCTCCAACTGGGGCGACGTGAAGATCGACGCCTTCACGGGCATCAGTATCTCTGCCCCTAATGGCGACGTGAGCATCACGGGTAAGAACGTGTCGATCAAGGCAGGCAACAACCTGACGATCGAATCAGGCACAAACGTCGACTACAAACTGTGGAAGTCAAAGGAATCCACGAAGAGTACGGCATCCCAGTTCCTGGAGGATATGTCGATACGGGTGGCTAAGCGATTAGCAGAAGTCGCCGTGAACTTCTTAGATCTGTCGCTTGTCAGGTCAACTGTTGAGATTTTCTTCCGCCCGGTGGAGGGAAGTCTCACGGTGAAGTCGAACAGATTCCTGAAACTCGAGGCAGGCAATAGCAGTTGTCATTATCCGCCCAATGCCTACAATTTGGATGAAAAGATGAAGATATTGGACAACATAAAGATAATGTCAATTATTGAAGGTGCAGATCTTATGGGTGGAATCTGGGATGCTATTCGTGACATACCGGGAATATGCGAAAATATTATAAATAAGTATATAGATACCCAAGAAAAAGTGAAAGCTGCATTACATGATCTACGAAATAATATCGATCAGCTGGGTAATTATGCAACCGATAACCCACAACATAATAAACATATTTGCAAGACTTACGAAGAACTGAAAGAAGTATTATGGTCACAAGATAAGGATGAGGATTGGGGAGAAGAGAAGATTGAATTCTCAGAAGATGTGTCCATCGCTGAAGATGCCAGAGTCGACAATGTGATACAACAAATGTCAGATTGGAGGAATCAGCGTGTAACATATAGAAAAAACATCTTGAATGACTACAACCTGTTGAGAAAAAACATCTACATTTTAACGCATATGGAAGCGACCAAAGAGGATATCAACTTGTGGTTCGGTTATATCAAGGAGAAAGAATCACCGAAGGATTTTAAAGAGAAACTCCAGGCCATATTCAGTAAAAAGATGTGTCCGGAAGTCATTTACGCTGATGTTTCGAAGGCTCGACAGAAAGCGGAAGCTAATGAAACATATGACGTAAACAAATCATTAGAACTTAAATACCTGCGTCGTGTGGTAGGTATTAACGTGTTAGATGTCTTCGGATTCCTTGCAATACGAACCGCCCCAGACCTTCTGCAAACGCCCAGCTCCAAGAGAGCAGATTGGGAAAACGAAAATAGCATCATGAACGATCAGACATGGTCAAATTTTGCGAATAATCTTAAAGAGGTTCCGCTTCTTGAGAAGGCTCCGACGTCGGAACTCAAGCAGGATTTCATCAATATTTGGAATGCAGAGAAGGATAAAATCATGTTCTGGAAGGATGTTCCGGAGATTAAGACCTGGGGTGAAGGTAAAAACGGCCAGATCCTGTTCGGCTCCGGCAATGATACTTATGCTTTGAATGAAAATAGACTAGAGAAAGTAGATCCTCTCGTATCTAAGGTCAAGGATAGCATGGATCCTAAGAATGATTTTCGTGAGTTGAATAAGCATAAAGGTGATCATCAAACGTATTTTAGTGGTTTTGGTTTTTCATATCAATTTATTAATTTTTATAATGGGAATTTTTATAATGGGGTATATATTTGATGACTGGAAAGAGTTGCTTGAGAAATTCCAGAGCAGCGTGGAGAAGGATCTGGAGGAGATCCATCAGCATAAGTCTGAGGTGCAGCAGATCAAGGCGGATATCTTCAGCCGGCTTGACAAGGGACACTATTACCGCGATGATGACTGTATCATCCTGTCGGCGCCGAAGATCGTGATCGGCAACGTCGATAAGGATGGCGACCTGCTTGGTGGCGGTGTCGGCGAAGTGATTGTCAAAGGCAACGGTGTCGCCCTCGAAGGCGTCGGCGATACGGGGCACATCGTCAGTCGGGCTCCCAGCATCCGACAGACGGCCGTCAACCCAGGTGTAGACGGTGTGGAGGATGTCGTCTGTAGCACGTCAGAGGTCGTTACACAGGCCAGCAGCATCGTGCTCCACAGCAGCGATGCGAAGGATGCATTCTCCCTTTCGCCTGCATCTGCGGGCAAAGGTGGTGTGAAGATTCATGCCGACCAAGACTTGACGCTCGAGGCT
>JAEEGJ010020285.1_pt1 | contig 14501 bp, 14 predicted proteins | sample 8958761 | NCBI WGS metagenome assembly JAEEGJ01 (sample SAMN16246546, study PRJNA631951) | gut metagenome | biome: gut microbiome; feature: rumen; material: RS-attached | host: Bos | place: Iran: Karaj | collected 2018-10 | reverse complement strand
GGCTGTCCCTTGTCGTTCAGGTATTCGTAGGGCGCCTTGTCCCAATCGCAGACAATGACGACGGGCCGTTGCTTGGTGTACGTGTCGGAGAGCTGCTGTGCCATTGACCTGATGGCAGTGGCACTGAGCAACAATATCATAATATATGTATATAGGCGTTTCATGGGCTAAGCGGTTTTCTTGCGTTTAATGACTGAGGCGTGACACGGGATCATGATATAGATGGTGGTGCCCGACCCTTCTTCCGAACTGATCTCGAAGGTGCCTCCCATCTGACTGACCAGCTCCTTGGTGATGGCCAGGCCCAGGCCCTTCGTGTTGTGGGCACCGCCTAGTTCTTCCTCCTGGATGCGGGTAAGCTCGGCTTCGGGGATGCCATCGCCTGTATCGTCGACCGAGATAATCAGTCGGCGGCCAATGTAGTCGTAGCGAGCTCTGACGGTGCCCCGCTTCGTATGCTGCGCGGCATTGCGCGTCACCTGTTCGATGACATGGCCAAGGTTCTCGGCATCGATGTCAACGGTCAGCTGCTCGTATGGATTCTCCACGATGTAGTTGGTGTCGGTATTCATGAACTTCATCCAGCCCGTAGCGCACTGCGACTCAAACAGCTCGGCGAAGTTCTGGGGCTGCCGGTTAATATCAACCATCCGTGCCTCCAGGCGCGACAGGTAGAGGATGTTGTCGACGATGTGCAACAGGTAGTCGGCATTCTGCTGGATGACCTTACACAGCTCCGGCTCATTGGCAGAAGGACTGTCATCGCTGATCTGTGCCACATGCTCGACCACGGCACTCATTGGATTGCGAATTTCCTGCACCATATTCTTCACGAAACTGCTCTTTGTCTTCTCCACCTCCTGTACCTTCGCCGTCTGCAGATCCATCTGACGCTCAATCCAGTCCATCTCACTAATGTCACGCAGCATGCCGCGGTATTCCTTCACCTTGCCATCGTTGTCGTGGCAGGGCTCTAAGCGGAAATACAGAATCAAAGGCCTTCCGTCCGTTGAGCGGAGGGTGGTCCTGATGTTATACTCAATCACCTTGTCTTCATAGTCGTCCATATCCGTCAAAAGACGCAAGGCCTGTCGCTGTGACTGCTCGTCGACCAGTGTCATGCAGCGTGTCTGCGTCAACGCATGCTGGATGATGTCGGTACCCCGGCAGATAGTCAGTGTGTGGGAGCCGGGCGAGTAGGTGACTTGGCGGATGTCGGTATCGCCGATGGCGGCGTTGAGTATCTCGGTATATTGTCGCTGCTCTTCGCGCAACGCGTCAATCTTATTTTTGCCTTCCTGCTCTTGGTCTTTGCTGCTTACCGACATGGTGATGTCACGGCAAAAGGCAAAGACACCCAGCATCTCACCGGCATCGTCGTGGATGGTCATTAGGCGGAATTCGGTTATCATGTCGTGGCCGACGGTCTGGGTGCCCTGGTATCCATTCACGTCTTCCAAATCCTGCATGTCGATGTTGAACATTGAATGGATATCAACGCCCTTTTCAGTGATTTCCTCGGCATTGCATCCGAATATGTCGCAGGCCTTGGGGTTGATGTTGACCAGCCTACCGTCTTTGTTGAAAAGTATAATGCCCAGAATCGGGGTGTAGAAGATGGACCAGTAGCGCAACGTGCGCTCTTCATCGAGACGCTTCTGCTGCTGTTCCTCAGTCACATCCTTCTTAGTGCCGATGATGACGGCGGGATTACCCTTCTTGTCGCGGCTCAATACGGACAGCACGATGTGGTAGTCGCGCTCGTTGGTGTCACCGCCTTCCACGTCCTTGGCGCGCAGGTTCAGCTCTATTTCCTTCTCTTCCTCATCGGTCTTCCTGGTTTCAGCGAGTTTGTCCAGAGCCGACTTCAGACTGATGAAATCCTCGCGGCTGTATCGGTGGGAGAATTCCTCCATCGCGTAAGTGTAGGCCACTTGCCCGTTGTCGTTATGCCAGGAGAACTGGTTCGTCTTGATGTCGTAGGTCCAGATGTGTACTTGACTAGTCTGAAGAATCAGCGCCAGACGATTGTTGCGTTTGACGTTCTCAAGTCTTATCTTCCGGTTTTGGATACGGTAACTGATGCCATAAACAGCCATGAAGACGAGTAGCAGCAAACCGCCACCCAGCAGATACCACAATCCTTTCGGCTCTTCCATATTCTGCCGCTCGGGATAGAACCATTTATCCTGCAAGGGTTGTATCTTGTCGTTGGTATAGAGTCTGGTATAGGCCTCATCGAGCTTGTCAAGCAGTTGCTGGTTGTTCGACATGAACTTGTACTCACCATGAGGCATATTGACAGGTGTCAGTTCAAGGTTGTCGATATGGTATCGGTTCATCAGCCATTTCAGCGAAAGGGTATTCCACACAATCTGTCCCTCGCCCTTGGCGCTGACCTCCTGAATGGCTTCGCTCATGTCCCCCACGGGAGTGGCATTCTCACCCCACCCGTATTCCAGCATTAAGTGATAGACCAGCGAACTGTCGCAGACTATCACCTGGTGGTTGCTTAGGTCGCGGAAGCGCTTGATAACCACCCCCTTGTTCTTCGGCGTCACCACGCTTTGGGTGAAGAGCGTGACAGCATTCTTCGAGTATTTGCCGAACTCGTCGTGGAATCCTACGGCTAGTCCTAGCATCAAGTCCGATTTACCTTCCTTCAGGTCACAAAAGGCTTCCGACGACGGTTTCAACCTAATTTCGTAGGGAATGTCCAGTTCCTTCATGATGAGCCGAATCAGGTCGACGTTGAAGCCGTCGGGGTCGCCGTTGTCGTTCAGAAACGAGTAGGGCCACAAGTCCCATACGTCTTCATAAATCAACGGACTGTTCACTGAGAATACCCGTGTAGAGTCTGATTGGGCAAATGCTACTACCAATGAGAGATATACAGAGAGCAGTAACATCATTGCTCTCTTACACCATGACATTTCATCGCATGTGGGTTTACGCATATCGTACATTTGTTAGAAAAACACCTAAAACGCTGCAAAGATACGAAAAAAACAGCAAACACCGTCATCTTCTATATATTTTATCTGTCTTATCGTTTCAAATTCTATTTTTATTTGAAATTTTGCACCCCAATATGAGTTCAAGTAAATGGCGATACAGGTAACATACATACGGACAAGTCGGTTGTCAATGCGCATTGTGAAGAATTTTAGTGCAAATAATCCAATTTCCTCACCTAATTAAGCCTAATTTGGGCCGTTTGTGCCATTATTGAGACACTAAAAACGGCACTTTTGGGCATAAAAACGTGGTGTGCAAAAAATGTCATTTTGCACACCACGTTGGTTCTCAATGAGTTACAAGGAAATTGCTGTCCTAATACTCATCCTCGTTGAAGAGGAAATCTTCTTTCGTCGGATAATCCGGCCAGATTTCCTCAATACTTTCGTAGACGTCACCTTCGTCTTCGATTTCCTGAAGGTTCTCAAGCACTTCCAGAGGAGCGCCAGAGCGTATTGCGTAATCTATCAATTCATCCTTGGTTGCGGGCCAGGGAGCATCTTCGAGCTTTGAAGCCAGTTCTAGTGTCCAGTACATAGTCGTTAAATTTTTGTATGTTAATACTATCTTTTTCTAAATCGCCCGCAAAAGTACACAATTATTTCTTATTTACAAGCATTTTCCCAAATAATTTCACTTTTCCCTTCGTTAAAATTTATTATTTTCGCCAAAACAAAGAGATAGTCGCTCAATCTGTTCACGTACTGCTGCATTTCGGGCCCTATCTGCGCTACTTCTGCAAGGGCGGCGATACGGCGTTCCGCACGTCTGCATACCGTTCTGCAGATATGGGCTTGGGCCGCTGTGGGCGTTCCTCCTGGCAGTATGAAACCTTGTCGCTCGGGCAATCTATGCATCAGTTGGTCTATGCGTTCTTCGAGCAACTCAATCTCGCCGTCAGCCAGATGGGCAGAGGGATAGAGCGGTGTCTGGCTCTGATCAGTAGCCAGATGGGTACACACATTGAACAGATTGTTCTGCACACGGATAATGAGATCGCGCTCTTCCCCGTCTTTCATCATGGCCACAAGCATGCCGAGATGGGCGCTCAACTCATCCACAGTACCATAGGCCTCCAGACGGATGTCGCTCTTCTTTATTCTCACGCCACCCACCAGACTGGTCTCGCCCTTATCACCTGTACGGGTATAAACTTTTGTAATCTTCATCTTTCTTTCGGTTAGAAGTTAATGATATAGTTTTGCTTATGTCGCTTTTTGTCAAACAGCACAATGCCACAGTAGTAGAGGTCGAAGGTGATGCCCGTCCTCTCGTCAGCCACCAGACTACGCCAGAAGCTACGGTCCTTACAGATACCATCCACGATGAGCACCGTATCCTCCTTCACCTTATTATATATATATAAGAGTCTGTCCTGATAGTCACCTTCCAACTTCAGCATCAACAATTCCGAAGATGCGCCGAAGACAGCCTTCCTGCAACCTGCCTGCAGATATGCCCGATAGTCATCGCTTTCGATCGTCTTTGGCTGTCGCCAATTAGCAATGCGGAAATAGAGAAGTCCCAGTTTCCGCGTCAACCATTCATCTGTCTTTCCCAGAGTATCATACGCATAGTACGGCCAGTGCTCATTGATCACATAACGCACAAGCCAGTAGTCCGTAGGCGACTGGATGCCGAAGCCCCGACAATGAAGGATACGCTTCAGCCAGACGAAGAAATACCATAACCTCTGCATTCCATTGCAAAGGTAAGGCTTTTTATCCAAAGTACAAAATTATTATTCAAAAAACTGGAGCCTTATCTAAGGTTCCAGTTCTTGAGTGTTGTTCCGAAGAGTTGTAAGTAGGTGTGGTACTGCTTATCGTTTAGCACATAATGCATGTCTTTTACATTCTTCCTGACAGCCTTGTCAATGATGGCTCCGCGCTTGTACCATTTCTCTGTGGCGGCCTTTCTCATTTCACTATTGAAGTTGTCATAGATGCCTTCTACCATCTCTATCTGGTCGAACGTCAAACCAAGAGTCTCACCCAGTCTACGCATGTCAATCTTTATCTCGTAGCTCTTGTCAGTAGATACCGACTGTACCTTTTCTGTCTTGGCGAACGTCATTGTCATCGACATCATTGCTACCACCATCAAAATCATTCTTTTCATTTTAAATCCCTTTCTTTAATTTTTATTTGTTATCCTGTTTTTTGTTATCCTGTTGTCTTTTGTTTCAACTGTCTATATGACGAGCCGAAAAAGAAAAGGTTTAAATGAAATCGAAAAATTCTGTTAACCTATCTTGAAAAAGTAGCCTTTCGGAGAACAACGAAAGAGATTTTTTCGTATATTTGCGCCATCAATCGATGTATAACAAAAAACCGACGATTATGAAAGTAGGAATTCCAAAAGAGATTAAGAACAATGAGAACCGCGTGGGTATGACCCCTGCGGGAGTAGCAGAACTTGTACGTCGCGGCCATGAGGTCAGCGTACAGCACACGGCTGGTGAGGGCAGCGGATTCGCAGATGACGAGTATGTGAAGGCCGGCGCTCGTATCCTGCCAACAATCGAGGCCGTCTATCGCGAGTGCGATATGATCGTAAAAGTGAAGGAACCCATAGAGCCTGAGTATGAACTGGTACGCCCAGGGCAACTGCTCTTCACCTATTTCCATTTCGCCTGCGAGAAAGAGCTGACAGAGGCCATGCTGAAGAGCGGAGCCGTATGTCTGGCTTATGAGACAGTGCAATTACCCAACGGCAGTCTACCTCTGCTGCAGCCCATGAGCGAGGTAGCCGGACGCATGGCCACGCTCAATGGCGCCTACTACCTCCAGAAGACGAAGGGAGGAAAAGGCAAACTTATCAGCGGTGTACCTGGTGTGAGTCCCGCAAAGGTGTTAGTACTCGGCGGAGGTGTCGTCGGCGAGGCAGCTGCGCTGATGGCCGCAGGTTTAGGTGCCGATGTCACCATAGCCGACATCTCACTACCCCGTCTACGCCAGCTCGACATCGAGACGCCCGCAAATGTGCATACGCTCTACTCCTCGGAACACAACATCAGGAAGATGCTGCCAACGGTCGACATCATCGTGGGTAGCGTCTTAGTGCCTGGCGACAAGACCCCACATCTCATCACAAAAGAGATGCTCAAGCTGATGGAGCCAGGAACGGTACTCGTAGACGTAGCCATCGATCAAGGCGGCTGTTTCGAGACCTCAAGGCCCACGACACACAGCGACCCCGTGTATATCGAAGAGGGTATCGTGCACTACTGCGTGGCAAACATTCCTGGCGCAGTCCCCAACACCTCAACGCTCGCTTTGACCAATGCTACGCTGCATTACGCCATCGCATTAGCCGACAAGGGCTGGCAACAGGCTTGCAAGGATGACGGCGCACTGGCCAAAGGTCTGAACATCGTTGAGGGCAAGGTAGTCTTCAAGGCTGTTGCCGACGTCTTCGGACTACCATGGACGCCGTTACAAATTTAGGCGATCACACAACAGGAAGCGTCACTTTGCTATAAGAAATGCTAAGACCTCGCAGGGATACGAGGTCTTAGTGCGTTTATAACGTTGTTCTGCAGAGAAATTATCCATTCGATTATTTTCTCAATTCCCAATCCACATCGAAATCATCGCCAGCATCAGAAACGGTAACATCGTAATACTTTCTCATACCATTATCGTTTTAATTTGTTCTATGATAGTTCTATCAGCAGGCAGCCAATCAACGCTATTTAGTTGCTCCTTATTAAGCCACTTTGCAGCCTCGTGCTCCTTCAGCGTCAAGCCTCCACTCTCGATACTGCACCAAAAACAGTGCATGGTCAAGTGGAACTTCGGATAATCCCACTCTACAGTCTGCACCAGCCGTTCTACGGCAATCCTCGTTTCCAGTTCTTCCCAGATTTCACGCTTCAAGGCTTCCTCTGGCGATTCTCCAGGCTCCATCTTTCCCCCAGGGAACTCCCAGCCATCCTTCATATCACCATACCCTCGTTGGGTGGCGAAGACACGACCATTAGCATCGTGTATGATTGCTGCTACGACTTCAATTCTTTTCATATCGCTTCGTTTTCTGCTGCCTTCAGCATGCCATCCTCTTCCTCCAACTTCGGATAAGGCTTACCAATGACAGCATGATCCTCCAGCCATATTCTATTTAGTGTATAGGCTAGCGACTTCAGCGTTTGCTCCCTATCCTTAGGCTTCAGCTCGCACTCCCAAACCGTAATGCAATGCCAGCCCATTTCAGCCAATACCTTCTGCTCCTCTATATCCCGTTCCTGATTCCTCCTGATCTTCGCCACCCAAAACTCCCGATTTGTATTGGGGATTTTACAGCAAAGACTATTCACTATTCGTTTTTCACTATTCACTTGTGGCATCGCCACATTGTGTCCGTGCCAGAAGCAACCATTGATGAAGATGCAAGTCCTGTATTTCCTCAGCACCAAGTCCGGATGCCCAGGCAATTTCGGAGAATTCAGCCTATATCGGAATCCCCTACTCCACAGCCCACGACGCACAATCATCTCTGGCTTCGTATCCTTCGAATGGATAGCCGCCATGTTGGCATGCCGTTGTTCAGCTGAGAGTTTATCCATCTTACCTCAATGTCTCTATCAATTCATCTATTGAGCAACAGACCTCATCAAACAGTTTGTACATCAGTTCCGGCTCCTGCCTCTCCGGAATGTAAGCAATCGTCAACTTGCCGCGTCCTGCAAACCATCCTGCTTCCGTATGAGCACTACGCCCGCAAGGCAGTACCAGTACACACGCATCGCAAGCTTCCATAGCCTCAATGTCGTTCATGAACTGCCGAACGGCATAAGGATGCTGCAGCATATCGCGATACTGCGCAGGCGACCACTCCATATAGTCCTCGCTTACGCTGCTCCACTTGAATCCAGGATCACCCGATGGCGGATTGCGGAAGTCATACACCTCATGTCCCGCCTCCCTCAACTTAGCCACCACATCAGGGTAATACCCATTGCGCCAACTGCTTGCTACATATATCTTGCGTTTCATAACTGAGGGCAAAGATACGAATAATTATTTAAAAGTGCACAAAAGAAACATTTTTTTGTATCATTTCTTGCAATTCACCAACTCTGAGAAAGGCACAGCGATAGCACCTTTGTCGTGATTTGCATTATCTTTGCCATAACGGTTCAATAAGCTCTTCAGTTTATCTTTGTCAAAATCCATCGTGGCAAAATCACCTTCCGTTAGTCTTTCTTCCATAAAGAAAACCAAATAGAAGTCGTGTCTAGGCTTAACGTAACCACTTTTTTCCATATCCGTTTTATCCCAAACACGTAAGGAGTTAGGTTTTAAACTATATTTGTAATAACCTTCTTTACCATACAATAGCAAGAATCGCGCACCACAAACACTTGCAGAGATATCCAGAGACCCACGATCCTTTCCTGCACGTACATTGTATATCTTATTCTTGAGAATCCAATTAAGATGATCTTCGTTTTTATAGTATCCGAGGAGCACATTGTCGCCAACAAGGAACTGCAGATCAGTAGGCGGTGGCAGCTGAGGCTCTGCCCCCAAGAAGTAATTCTCATCAATATCAAAATCCTCCCTTAGCATACCTACCAACTTTGCTTGCTCTTCGTTTAGCTGATGTCTGCCATTGGGAGTATGCAAAGCAAGTGTGAGTACTGTCCTGTCGAGAAATGGAGTGAACACCTTACCATTCAACAAGCGGAAATGTCTAGTCATATAGTCATCAAGCTGCACACCTCTTGACCTCATCGGATAAAAACTATATTCCTTTTCTAAAACCTTGCGTATCTCTTTGCGAAATTGCATTCGAACTTCTGCCTTCCAAGCTGCTTTCTCTGCTTGCTTATTTCGGGCATAAAGAGAGACCACAAACAAAAAGTTGACATTGTATCGAGATAACAACATTGTATCACGATCGAATAACCTATCCTTAAACTGGAACTTGATTTCAGGATTTCTCTTTCCAGATATCTTTGTCAGTTCTATTTCACGATGATTATAACTGTAGTCACCTTGTTTCATCGCAGCACTAATAAAGAAGTTTGGGATGATGTTATATCCTTCTGTCACATCGTCTCTTAGTCTTATTTCTGGGTCTGGGTCACCCTCTTTCTTGTTCAACCACAAATCGATGTTATACTGCACAATGTTGCGAGCATAGGTATATTGCTTATAGATAGACGTATCTCCCAACGAGCCACCTATTTTATAATATTTCGAATCGCCTATATAGTAAGTACGTTGTTCTTCGTCTGCCTGTATTAGCCCTGGATAAGTGTATAGGTGGTCTACCAGCTTACCATCCTTTTGCTCCTTGAAGTCTTCTGGCAATTCATCTTTTTTATCGCCAATCAATTCGTCTATGATGGCCTCGAATACCACATAGAAATTCTTCACCAACAAGTATTCTTTCAGTTCTGCATTGGTAGTTATCTCCGTTCTATGAGCAAAGAAAGCATAGCATAGGTTCCACAACTCCAGAGCTTTATCTGAGTAATATTTGTACTTGATTTGGCGCAGACGAATCACTCCACGACCTTTCAAATAACTGTCAAATTGGGCTCCTGTAATAAGTGGGAATCCCATCATGATGTTTACATGAAATCCATAGGTGTCGCTAATATAGTTAAGAATGCTATAGTAGATGACCAACAGCTCCTCGTTGAAGTTCACCTGTCGCTTTTTATTGACAGGTTTCAGATAAACTGGCACATCATTCTGTATGATAGCATCCGAATGGTTAATGGTCTTCGTCCAATTAATCTTATTGTAGCCCGAATGAATATTCTTGAGGACAAAAGTAATGTACGAACGGTTATCCTTGTTAAATTGAATCAAGGATAGCAGAATGTCCAGCAAGGTATTGGTGCGCTTCTTCATTCCCCTACCAACCTGCGACAGTTTGCGGTGGTATACTATATCGCTGTCTTTATGAGTACGTTGGAACACATCTACAGCCCTGTATATCCATACAGCAAACTCATATAAGAATTTACGTTCCTCATCACTGAGCCTGCTCTCGTCCATATGGATGATAGCATCAGGCGAGTACTTAGAGAATACCCTGCCTTGTTCGTTCATCAACACTTTTGGCAGAATGAACACAGTATCGCCCTTACCGCCATTCAACTTGGGGTTGTAGAAATAGCCCACATAGCTAAGCGACACCAAGCCCTCTACGTTTTGTAGCGCGTCTATACCATGCAGTACATCACGCACCAATGAAGCCTCATACTGATATTCCTCTATCAGGATTCTCATTCAACGTTCTCCTTGGGCTTGTTCAATTCCAGATTAATCAGAACCTGTTCAGCCATCACCTCATTCACCTTACCCTTTTCGAAGAAATCCTTAAAAGCTATTGGTTCATTGCTGTTGGGTTTCCTAAAGGCTTTCTGACTTTCGTAGTCGTAGTCTTTGAACACATCAGTCCATAGATAGAAATACACCTTGTTCACCAGCGTTTCTGCATCTATAGTAGTGCCTTTTGCCTTTGCAAAGAAATAACCTAATTGTTTATCCTCGCTATGCGTCAGGTCAAGGACTTCCTTGTTTATCGCCACCAAAAAATCCCACCAATCGTATTCGTGCTGGTTTACGACAACTTTCCAGTTCTTACCTTCATTCTCGATAGGCATATACTTCCAATCCCAGCGACGCTTAAAAGCAGAATCAATGGGGAAGAGGCTCTGGTCACTCGTGTTCATCGTGGCCCAAATGTAGAGGTTTTTAGGAAGCTTCAACTTACTATCCTTAATGCCGTCTTTATTCGTTAAGACCTCTTGCCCATTTTCATCTTTCCCATTAAGGTATTTAGCAAGGTCCCTATCCGCTTTTATAGGATATTCCGAGTATCCATCATCATCCCTGTCAAGCAGTTGGAACAAGTCTCCAAATATCTGGGCACAATTTCCTCTGTTTATTTCTTCAACAACCAAAAATACATTTTCCTCTGGGTTGTTCCATGCTGCTATATATGCTTGCAGAAAGGCCTGAGGAACAAATTCATATGTTATTTCTTCATCTTTACCAGCAACAGCCTTGTATTGATTGGGTACAGGCTTCATCGTAGGCTTATATGCTCCCACAAATGTTGAATAATCACTATCAGGATGGAATGTGGTTCGGAACACCAAATTCTTCTTGTCTGCCTCCTTTACTCTTTCTTCACACTTTATAAAGTGACTTTTCCCTGTTCCGGGAGCACCATAGAAAATCTGCTGAATGTGATGATTCATATTATCTTGAACGTTAACAGAATTCTTATTATAGATTTCATTAAAATCAAACTGGGTTAGTATCAGACATCTTTGTGGTGTTTGAGCAGAATAAAGAGTCTGAACAAATGAAGCTTGTCCAAGATTTCCAGCATTTGACTTGAGGAAAACACCGCTTTCAAACGATAGTGAAATTTTATTTAAATCAGGAAAATCTTTATTCCCAAAAAGCCGGAGAAGTAGGGCATCATTTGTATATAGAGTGTTTTCAAAAGTTATGTTTTTGGACGTTGTTTCAAAAAGATCCTTTGCCTGTTCGTGCGTAAAATGAAGCGCATTCAAAAAACTATCTACAACTTGATGTCCATTAAAGTCGTCTGGGAAAGCTTGTTTTCTGAAAAACCATACTGCAACATCATAGATATTTGGCTGTGCATCAAACATGATTTCAGGAATCACATCGAACCATTTTTGCGAGAACATGACACTCCAAATGTCACCGCGTCTTTTATCTTTCTTTTCTTCATTGAAACTGAAAAGCTCATCTAGAATAGCAGAAACTTCTGATGTTAAGAAAGTATATCCAACACCTGGGACTATTTTGTTGTCCAATACTTTGAGTATAGACAACAATCCCCAAAATTTGTTTTGGGTTTTCCCTTTACATCCTTGATAAGAATCGGCAACTGTGCTTAACGATAAATACTTCATAGCTATTGGTTGTTTTCGTATGTTCTTATTAATTCGTTCATTATCAACTTTATGATAGGAACACTAACGGAATTACCTAATTGATGATACGCCTGTGCATCTGATACCGGGAATTTGAAGTCATCAGGAAAGCCTTGTAGACGTTGTGCTTCTTTAACTGATAATTTCCTTCTAATATCCCACAGTTTTGGCGTTCTATTTGCTATAATAGTAGATGCGTACGTATCAAGACATGAATAGAATGCTTCTTGAATTTGCGTCTTCGCCACATCTCCAACGTGGAAACGCAGGGATCCGTCTGGCTTTTGGAATGAATAGATACCATATTTCCCTTTCTTAGTATTAGGCGCATACTTGGAGTTGTCATGTTTCACTCTGTCTCCAGGCTTTGCTGTTGCAAAGTGATAATCAATTCTGTCTAATTCAAACTGTGGTAACCTCAATGAAGGATTATCGTCTGTTAAATCAACAATATCTCTGAGTGTAGGATGTCCTCCAATAGGCTCTGGCCAATGAAAATCAATGTCTTTTCGAAAAGCAACGCAATACCAACGTTCACGCTTTTGAGGAAGCCCAAAATCAAGCGATGATAATATATTCCAATGAGGGAAATATCCTAATTTTTTTAATTTTTCTAGAATGACGTTTAGGGTTTTCCCGTTCTCATGAGACTTTAAGCCCTTTACGTTTTCCAAGAAAACCATTGGAGGCTTATGATATTCAAGAATACGACAGATATCAAAGAACAACGTACCTCTTATCTCATCATTAAAACCTTGCTTCTCACCAGCATAGCTGAATGGCTGACAGGGGAAACCTGCACAAAGTATATCAAATGAAGGAATATCCTTCGCTTCTATCTTTTTGATATCTCCTTGTGGTACCTCACCGAAATTCGTATAATAGGTCTCTTGAGCAAATTTATCATTGTCACTAGAGAAAACACACTCAACATTACTATCATTCATGGCAAGACGGAAACCTCCTATGCCACAAAACAAATCTATTCCCTTATATTTATTCTTCTTCATTTCCTTGATTTATGGGGCCATGAAAAAGCCCCCTTTTCGTTTTTGAAAAGAGGGCGTGGAAGTGATTGAGAGAAGCAAGGCTTAGGACGGCCCACATCAGACAACAATCGTACAGTCCACGCCCAAGTATGGAGCGCGAACATCCGTTGCCTTGTCTGACTGATGTGTTTTCAGAGTCCTAATTCTGCTTCTTCAGCCTAATCAAGGATGTTCAAGACTCGAAAGCCTATATTACATTTCTAATACTATTCCTCATATTGTTGGTCGACTTTATGAATTTATAGATACTGTTTTCTATTGGCTTGCCGAACATAAAAAAAGCATACCCGAATCCCTCATGTCCTGAGTATTCGGGAAGTCGACCAAGAGAACCCTCAAGCGAGAACGATTGGGATGGGTATGCCATATCGGCATACCTTATTCCCAAGGTTTCGCTATCTTTTGTTGGTCGACAATTCGAATACTCAAACCTTAGTCATAAGATATGTATCTTACTATCAGCAAAATAAGCTCCGCCTCGCCTCGGACTGTCCTCTCTCAGACTTCCGTGCGCTGCCTGATGCCTGAGCTTCAATCATGCGCAAACGGGACGATAGCATCTGCAAAGATACAAATTATTTTGGAAAGTAGCAGCCTTTTGACGAAAAAAATGAAATAATAGACGAATAATTGGGAAGAAAAGAGAAAAATGTCTATCTTCACAGCATCAAAGTTAAACTTAAAAGATAATGGTATGAACATCATTGAATCACAAAAAGTGAGATCGTGATGTACCAACCCGATGAAACTATCATGCTGGAGGTAAGAGTTGAGGACGGAACTGTATGGTTGACTCAGCAGCAAATCTATCTTTAAATCAATTAAAAAAAGAAAATGCGTCAAATTACTGACATCCGACATAAAATCATGGTATATTTCTGTAATTCAATGAAATACAATTTTACATACTGACATAGAACCGACATAAAACCGACATAAAACCGACATACTACTGACATAAACCCAGCATTTAGCAGGTCTTTGATTGTCACGATGCAGATAAATAGTCAGCCCTAGGGGGAGCAGATTTGCGAATAAGGAATAGCAATCTTGAGGATAGGGTTAACAAATAAATTCTCTAGAGAATTGGATGGTTAGGATAGGCCTTTCAATTTCGGAGACAAGGGTTATTGCTTCAATTCTCTAGAGAATTCAACAACTACTATTAAGCAGAAAAGATGCAAGAGCCAAGTATCACATCTGCCAGGCGCCTTATGAGCTGTTATCAACTGGAAAATGACAGATGAATGTCGATATTATGTCGGTTTTATGTCGGTTTTATGTCAGTATATAGGAAAATATTCTTATAACAATATACTGATATTCAGAAAGATAGATTAAAAAGTATGTCGGATGTCAGTATATTTGCAGAAATAGTTAAGTTAAACCAACTGCTTTCCTCTGTAATAAGCATTGAAAATGTCTTTCGAGTAGCCACAGCCTAAATCAACGAAACTCCGGGCGTAAACGTCAATTCTTGTAGTTTTTTCACCTTT
>JAEEGJ010020283.1_pt1 | contig 14503 bp, 9 predicted proteins | sample 8958761 | NCBI WGS metagenome assembly JAEEGJ01 (sample SAMN16246546, study PRJNA631951) | gut metagenome | biome: gut microbiome; feature: rumen; material: RS-attached | host: Bos | place: Iran: Karaj | collected 2018-10 | reverse complement strand
TATTTCCCAAGCCATAACAACCGTCCAAATCCCCATTCGAACAGCACCATTATAACATTAGTTTCAGGAAGATTTATCAGGCTTTCCTAGCGAGCTCCAAGTCCATTGTGTCCGTGATCGTAATCGTGCCGCCGGCTTCATTTATCGCGTTTTCGATCTTAGCGAAAAACTCGTTCCGGATAGACTCTTCGATCGCAATGTGATCGGAATAAGTGCCCAGGAGCTCTATGTATTCCTTTGCGGTAAACACGCGCTCACGGAAGAACATCGCGTGCCTGATGTCTGTAAAGCCGTATTTCCCCGCGATTGCAGCGAGCTCTATCGCCTTGTCCTCAGTAAACTCGGTCCTCGGTTTGCTCTCTTTCTTGTGGAACTTGTTATAGTATTCGGCATAGTAAGAATCGATCTTTGCCGCAAGTTCAGGCTCGTTCTTGCATGTGTATGGACGGTTTGCGAAGCGCGCGAAAACGCCTCCGCTCTTAAGTATCTCAAATACTTTTCTGTATCCGATCTCTTCCGGAACCCAGTGAAAAGCAGTAGCGGAAAAGACCAGATCAAAGCTGTCCTCCGGAAGCTCTGCATCTTCGAACTTGCCCGTGATCACGGAGAACTTCGGATAGTCCTTAAACTTCTCTCTTAATACCTTCGAGAAATTCTCGCCATACTCTACGCTTATTAATTCGCAGCCTTTCTGCAAGACCGGCAAAGTAGCCTGTCCGCTGCCGCTTCCGACCTCAACAACTCTCGATTCTTCGCCAATCGGTACATAATCGAATATCGTCTGATACAGTTCAGGCGCATATCCGGGGCGCATCTTCTCATATTTCGATACAACGGTATCGAACGTTCCTTCCAAACCTTTAATGTGAACCATACATATTCCTCCTATATCCCCGAATTCAAAAGGGAGAATATCTTATCACATGATCAGGTTTTATCAACACCGGATTTGATCTTCAGGATTAACCGTCTATCACGAAATTCTCGAGTTCATCGAACTCATCATCCATGAATTCAAATTCGAAAATATGCTCGCCGTCAAATGTCTGCTCCAGATACGTCACCAGGTATCTTCCCAGATCGATCCTCGGCTTTCCGAGCTTAGCCTTTGCATCCTTCGCAGTTACTTTGCCGTAGACATCCTTAAGGTCAGGAAGCATGAACTTCACGATCTTATCCAAGTGCGCCGCATAGTTCTGCGCAAACAGCCTTACGTTGTTCTTGTCGTTCTCATCAGGCTCTTGATCGACAGCGAAAACAATGCCCTTAAAATCGCATTCAAACCGCTCGCTTTCCCCGTTGTAGGCAAATTCTACAGGTTCATCGGCAAAAGGAATCTTTGGCTTATCTTCTTCAAGAACAAGCGTGCCGACATTCTTCTTTACCAAGATCGGATATTTCTTATCACCGACAGTAACATACTCTGCCTTAGGGCAGCATACGACATTTATACCCTTCAGATTTGCGAAGCCTTTCTTAAATACTATTTCAGTCAGATTTTCGCAATCGATGATATAGACCTTTTTGTTCTTGGGTAGATCGCTCTCATAGATCAGCGATGTAAGTCCGCCCATTCCATTAATATCATCAGCCTTTTGAATGTGATCAGGGATTACCAGGCTCTTGATGCTGTCGCACCTGCAGGTAATATCCGCTTCTATCTTTTTCAGTTTCTTTCCAAACTCTATCTTTTCCAGCTTTACACAACCGTAGAAAACTGCAAACTCCATTTTCTTTAAAGAATTCGGCAGATCGGCTTTCCTAAGGTTTTTACACTCTGAGAAGGCTTGATTCTCAATGGTCTCAAGACCTTCAGAAAATATGACTTCCTCCAGGTTTTCCATCTTCATAAAAGCTTCTCCTGAGATCGTCTTAACAGATGAGGGAATAGTGACCGTCTTAACACTCTTGCACTTATAAAACGCCCGTTGCCCTATTATCACAATGCCATCAGGAATCACGACATGTTCGCCATTTCCGGAGTATTTAGACAGGGTCAGTCCATCCGGGTTTTTCTTTGTTACAAATTCGTTGGCGTCGATCATGGTCTTCTCTCCTTAGTATATTTTTAGATTTCTATATCTTTCAAAATACCGTTTATCTGCATCCGCTTTCCAATATCGTGATCGTCTTGTTATCACAATCGATCTCGGTCAGAGCGCCCGTCGGAAGCACCGTCATAGGAACGCGGTGAATGAAGTCGACATTCTCGATTATCACCATGTCAGTTCTGCCGATCTCGGTGTTTATGACCTTCAGCAGGATCTCTTCCATCTTCTCATTAAGAGGGCCTGTCAGAATCGCTTTTGCCTTATCAAAAGCGCCCGATGCGGCATAGGAACTGAGCTGGTGATATGCGGTAAAATCGCTCTCGGAATTAAATGCCATTCCGTGCTCGATCGCTATTATCGAATCTTCCCACATCTCTTTGGACGGATAGTATCTGGTGCCCATTATCTGCCATAAAGGACCGCCGCAGACGGATATCAGTCTGCCCTGAACTTTGCCTTCGCCTTGGAGGACCTTATAGCCTGTGTTCTCAGTCCATTCGATCTCATCGCCTGATGTTGCCGTCCAATTGGTATTGGTATATCTCTCACAAGGTTTTATCTCACCGATTACATCGCCCGTGAAAAGTGTCTTCCTTATCGCCTCTTCAGTATATTTATCAAGGCTTCCGGGCTGCGCTATTGGGTTAAGGACATTTGGTCCGTAATATGCTCTTACGCCTGCATACATGAAGACCGCAAGCCATGAAGCAATATCGGAATAGCCCATGAAGACCTTCGGATTATCATGTATCACCTGAGGATCGATATAGGGCAGGACCCTGTATGATTCATTGCCGCCCATGATGCATATGATGCCTTTTATCTCATCGTTTTGGAGCGCCCACATCAGGTCTTCCGCGCGCTTCTCGGGATGATCATAAATGAATTGGGACCCCATCAATGCATGAGGGGTCTCAATCACTTTAACGCTAAATATTTCTTCTAAACGGGACTTGCCTGTCTTATATCTTGCGAGCATATCCGGATCGCCGGCACGGCCGCCGGAGATCGAGATCAATGCAATGGTATCACCGGCGCAAAGCCTTTTTGGTACGATCAGGTCTCTCACTGTTTTTGCTGAAGAATCAGTTCACTTTCTTTTTTCTGTTCTTCATTAAGATTACAGCAACTGCACCTGCTCCTGCAAGCAGTACCAATGCCGTTCCGGCAATTGCAAAGACCACCGGCGGGATCTGTGTATCCTGATGCAATTCTTCGGTCACAGGGGCTTCTGCGGGCTTCTCTGCCTTGGTGAAAACAGCAGTAAACATTGCGTCTTCTAAAGTTGCCGGAAGCTCATCGCCTGCGCCGTATGTATTCGTACCGTCGGTCCAGCCGTCGAAAGTATATGTGAACAGCTCTGTCTCTTCCTTGACCGGCGTTGTACCTGTATATGAAGGAGCATCACCGAAAGGAACCTGGACAGACGTGAGCTCTGATCCGTCGTCGTTCCTGAACTTAACAGTATATTTCTTGTATTCCGGTGCTGCCGTGTTCTTTCCTTCGGGAAGCGTATCCATGGGATCGTTCATGGTTATGTGATGCATCGCGAAGCACTTTTCAGGACACTTAGAGAAATCACCGTTAGCAGGCCAGTCGTTCAGATCGTCGGTCTTGGTGGGTCTCATATAGAAAGGTGACCAGAATTTCTCTTTATATTTCGCGGTCGTCGGATCTTCGTTGTCGTTATCGATCCACATAGGCTCTATTCCGTACCATTCGCCGTCCGCATAAACTTCTATCCAGGCGTGAGGTCCCGGAGGAGTTCCGTAATAATCCGTGGCATAACCGCGTATAAGATATGCATCAACGCCGACACACTTCAGAAGCGTATATGAGAGAGTCGAATAATCGTGACATACGCCGGCCTTGAAATATAAGCATGCATCAAGAGAGGTGCCGGTATATTGAGAGACATCCGTCATCTCACACTTCATGTTGAGCAATACACATTCGGTTACCTTCTCGATCTTTTCCTTGTCGGTTGCATTATCAGGAATGTTCATGGAAGCGACGAGGCTGTCGATCTTCCCGCGGGTATCTTTATCATATTTGGTGTAGTCGATATTGTTATCTTTCCAGAACTGTTCCAGCTTATCGTCCACAAAGAGCTCCGTATAGCAATCGAAAGAAACGCATTCCAGGTCCTTTAATTCATAAAGAACATCCAGCTTATCGGCACCTGTAGGAAGGCCGATATAACTCAGATACGGAAGGTCTTTTAAGAATGTGATGTCCTCTACGTATGTGCCATAGAGATTAATGTTCTCAAGATCCTTCATATATGCTGTTATGTATCTGGTATCGCTGTCTCTTAGGTTGCAGCATTCGAGACTGAGCTCATCAACATGAGAGCACTCCTTGCAGAAATCCTGATAGTCATCAATTCGCTGTCCGATAAGCATCAGACATTCCAGATCTTTAAGTTTGCTGTACTCCGCGCGGCAAAAACCTGTTATACCGTCAAGTGACAGTGTCTTAAGACTCTCGAGATTTACGATCTCCTCATAGTGTTCGACTTTATTCAGCGAGAAATAAAGAGTGTCTATGTCCTTATTATTTACGCCTGAAAAGTCTACTTCACACCAGCCAAGGCTCATGTAAATATATCTTGAACTTGAAAGATTATTGAAGAACTCCTTATCCAGTTTAAGGCCGTTCGCGTAGATGTAGATATGCTCGATATTAGGGCACTTCGTCATCAGCATTATTGCATCCTCGATCTTCTTATTGCACGAATATTCCGTTACGGCAACACCGTGCACGCAAGCGAGCTCATCGGGATCGTCCTTCATTTTAGAAAGCTGTTCGAGAGTAACGTTCGCGTAATCGATCCCGTCAGCCCTGACCTTTATTCCATTCAGTACAAAACCTGAAATTATAGTAACGATCAATAAGACCGATAATATTCTTCTTCCCATAGACCCTCCTTAACAAACGCATTGTTTTCGCAGGTTTACTGTTATAAACCACCGTTAGTTTACTCCAGTAAACCAAACATGTCAAGGAAAATTTAAAGAGCATTTCTCAAGGGCTGAACATGCGAAAAGAAACGTTTTATACGCGCAAAAGGATCTATTAAAATATTGGGATTTTTAGGCGTGCTTCTTTTTCCTGACAGCGAGAACTGTGACAACTACTGCTGCTGCAACAATAGCAGCGCTGATTCCGAGTAAGAGATTCCTGTCTGCCGTCTTATACTTCGAGACGGTGATGTCGAGCGTCACGATGTTGCTTGCCAGATCCGTCTTAAAGTCGCCGTTACACTGTTCGGAAAAGACCTTGATCTTGTAGTTTCCGGGCGTCAGTTCTGCCGGAACATTGAGTGCGGCTTTGCCAGAATCTGCTGCGTCAGAAGAGGTATTGTCGACGATATTTCCGTAGTAAAGAATGCTGCCTTCCGTGTCTTCTATCATCGCCGAGACATATTCATTCGCGCCTGCAGAAGCGCCCTGGTATCTGAGCTTTACCGCGCCGTCATTCAGGACCGTTTTAGAGCCTGCAACGGAAGCTTCGAAAACAGGTCTATTGTCGTCTTTTATCGTGAGCTTCCAGTCGCTGCCGGCAAAAGATCCGACTTCCTTCATTGCATCCGGCCCGGGCGCGCCTGAAGTCTTGCCGCCTTCGGCAGGTGATGTGAAAAGCACTTTTGAAGTGTCGATATTCATCGCAGGACGCACTGCGAAAATGAAGTTATTAACGTTGCCGCCTCTTACGAAAACGTTGCCGGCATTAAAAACATTCGCCGCATTTTTGGCGTCGCCGGGGGTCCTCAGCCACCACGCGCCCGACATGTCGGGACTCGTCATGGCACGCTTGCTCTTAGTGTATTCGGTGTTAAGCGCGACGCGCGTGCCGCCCTTGTCCTTCCAGTCCGTGGGGAATCCCAATTCCGGATCGATTACCTCATAAATGGATAAAAGATAGACCTTGTCATAGGTATCGGCACCTGCCTCAGAGCCCTTCGCACCGTCCTCATTCACGACGAGGGATTCAAGTACTGCACCCTGCTCCTGTGTTGTGAATGCCTTATCAAGGAATTTGCCATTGAGCCACTTTCTCAAGGAACAATTTTCCCATGTGACTGTTTCAGCAGATGAATTATATTCGACGCAATCAAGGTTCTTATCTGACACGACAAAAAGGTTTCCGTCATTTGCGAGAACCCTCCACTTTACGGGCTCCTTGTTGCTGTCTGTCGCATCTTCGCTCTTAACGGACTGCCAGTAGTTTCCGAAATAAATATTGCTCTCCATCGCGCCCGTAATATGGGCCGTTCCGCTCATGATCTCTTTGCCGGAATTGTCATTATTGCCGGACTCTGCGCGGAGCGTTTTTTGGAATGCCGAAAACGGCAGTAATCCTGCCATCACGACTGCAGCCATTCTTACTAATGCTCTACGCATGCGCTTTCTCCGTTAATCCCCGCAAGGTATTCCCAAACCTACTGAACCATTATAACACCTGCGCGGCCTCCCTTACGCATGCCAAGTAAAAAGTCCTTTGCAACCAGTTAATCAATCCTGCAGTCACTTCCGGTACGACGTTTATGCCGCCAATAGAAAAGCTTCCTTCAACTAGTTAATTAGTTCTGCCGTCACTTCCGGTACGACGTTGAAGATGCCAAGTAAAATGGCTTTTGCAACTAGTTAATTTGCCGAAGGCAAATTACTGTTCGTACGTTGCAAAAGCCATTATATCTTGGCGCTCCAAGCAGGAGTCGAACCCGCATCAACGGTACCGGAAACCGCTATTCTATCCGTTAGACTATTGGAGCTTTTTTCGGACTAATTATACTTTATCTCCTTCTGAATTGTCAGCAGGAGTGCGGTTATCATCAAGGATCTTAAGAAGTGCCACGATCTCTGATACAGTTTTGTCCTGCTTTACCGATGAAGGCTTGAAGAGCATGTATGGCATTGAGCCCGTGGCATTGATGTTGACCCGGGCGCCGTAGAACTTGTCCCGCATCAGCGCTCCGAACGCCTGCATGTCTATCTGAAGATTCTGGTTGAGATATAGCCTTACGCCGGTGTTCTTGATCGACGCTTTCGTAAAGCCCAGAGAGCCTGCGATAGAGCGCATCAGAGAGATGCCGGAGAGGATATATACTTCAGGCGGAGCATCGCCGTAACGGTCTGTGACTTCGTCTATGAAGTCGCTGTAGGATTCGTAACCGGAGATGTCGCCGATACGCCTGTAACAGCTCATTCTCGCTGCCTCATCCTGGATGTAGGAAGCAGGAATGTATGCATCGTAGTCGACTTCGACAGAGAAGCCGTCCGTCTTGGAATCAGCGTGTCCGGTGATGAGGTCGGTATCAAGGACTTCGTCTTTGCCGGACTTGAGAAGGCGTACTTCCTCATCAAGAAGTCTGCAGTAAAGCTCGTAACCGATAACGTCCATCTGGCCGTGCTGTTCAGCACCCAAGAGGCTTCCTGCGCCGCGGACTTCGAGATCGCGCATGGCGATGCGGACACCGGAACCGAGTTCGGTGAATTCACGAAGGGCGTTTAATCTTTTCGAGGCCTCCTCATTAAGAGGCGCATCAGCGTTATAAGTGATGTACGCATAAGCCTGCCTGTCGGATCTTCCGACACGGCCCTTGATCTGATAGAGCTGCGAGAGGCCGAAGCGGTCAGCATTCTCAACGATCAGGGTATTTACGTTAGGCATGTCTACGCCGTTCTCGATGATGGTCGTGCAGACCAGGATGTCGTACTTGCCTTCGATGAAGTCCGTGACCACTGCTTCAAGGCCGTTCTCGGGCATCTGGCCGTGCGCGTATGTGACACGAACGCCGGGCATGGATCTTGCAAGCAGGTCAGCGACTTTATCAATGTCAGAAGTGCGGTTGTAAAGATAGAAGATCTGGCCGCCTCTGGCGATCTCACGCATGCACGCCTGGATTATTATCTGATCGTCGTAGCCCAGGACATAAGTCTGGACGGCACGCCTGTTGAACGGTGCTTCCTCCAGAACGGAGATGTCGCGGATACCTGAAAGCGACATGTGGAGCGTTCTCGGGATCGGCGTAGCGGACAGCGAGAGCACGTCGACATCAGTCTTCATGGACTTGATCTTCTCTTTGTGGTTGACGCCGAAGCGCTGCTCCTCGTCGACGACAAGAAGGCCTAAATGAGGCGGTTTTACGTCGTTTGAAAGGACCCTGTGGGTTCCGATTATGACATCGATCTTGCCGCTCTTAATGTCCATGAGATTCTGCTTTATCTGCGCCGGCGAGACAAATCTTGAGAGCATGCAGACATTTACCGGGAAGTCCTTTACCCTTGCGGAGAAATTCTCGTAATGCTGCTGCGCGAGAAGTGTCGTGGGCGCGAGCATTATGACCTGTCTGCCGTTCATTACCGCCTTGAACATTGCCCTGAAAGCGACTTCTGTCTTGCCGAATCCGACGTCGCCGCAAAGGAGCCTGTCCATCGGTTTCTCGGATTCCATGTCTGCCTTTATCTCCTGAACTGCACGGAGCTGGTCATCAGTCTCAACGTACGGGAATCTGTCTTCGAAGAGCTTCTGCTGCTCATCGTCCGGAGCACATGCGAAGCCCTTATTTACGCTTCTTGCAGCGTATATCTTAAGAAGGTCGTAAGCAACTTTCTTGATGGCTTCCCTAGCGCGCGAAACGGACTTCTTCCACTCGTCGCCGCCAAGCCTTGAGAGCTTCGGCTCTTTCTCGCCCGGGCCTACGTATTTCTGCAGGGAATCAAGGTTCTCAGGCAGGATGTATAAAGTCTCACCCTTTGCATATGTGAGCTTAAGGTAGTCTTTGCGGATCTCGCCGACCTTCATGTTGATGAGGCCTTCGTAGCGGCCGACACCGTGCTTGTCGTGAACGACATAGTCGCCGGGGTTGATCTCGCTGAAGAAATTGATGCGGTTGCCGCCCTTCTTCTTCGGTGCCTGCTTCTGCTCAGAGCCGTAGAGCTCCTGCTCGCCCAGGATCGTGATACCTAAACCCGGATAAGTAAAACCTGCCGGGAGCGGTGAATCTATTATGACAGGAAAGCAGTCGTATTCGGTAAGACGCTCTTTTAACTGTTCATAGCGCCTGCCGTGATGGGCAACAAGATATACGTCAGGGTTCTTCTTAAGAAGGAGCGCCAGGTCTTCTGCCTTTCCGGAGAAGTTATCAGCCGGAAAGCCCGATACTGTATGGGTTATGCCGCCCGGCAGACCGTTGCCCGAAGACTGGAACATGGACAATGTAACAATGTTATTCAGGCTGTCTAAGGCCACCATGACCTTGCTGATGTTGGGCATGGCAGAAGGAGAACATGTCGGAGCGATGCCGATCTCAAATGAGTCCCTGCACCTCTGCGCATATTCGCCTGCATAAGCATTCATCCTGGCATCGACATCCAACATCTCGTCGACGAAGAACACGACATCGTCGCCGTTAATGTAGTCTATGACCGTGTTGAAGTCTTTAAGGATAAGGCCGATCCACCTTGCGATGCCTGAAGGCTCAATGCCGTTCCTGATCTTCTCGGCATCACCCGTCGCGGTCCTCGATAAAAGCTCGGCTGCGCGCCTTACTTCCCTTGTCGCGGTGTTCATTTTCGCGAGATCTTCCTGAACCTTGGCAAGGATCGAATCTGCGATCTCATTCCGCCTGTCTTCCGGGAAAGCATAAATGGATGCAGGCACAGCCTCTGTCTCTTCGAGCTGTCCCGTTGATCTCTGTGTCTCCCTGTCGAAAGTCTTTATCTGATCTATCTCGGTATCGAAAAAGCTGATCCTCACAGGCTCCGTGTACGAAGGTGAATAGATATCGACGATGTCGCCTCTTACAGAGAACTCGCCCTTCTCCATTACCTGCGGAACATTCTCGTAGCCGTTCAAAGTGAGCGCTGCGACAAGCTCGTCGCGCTCCATCTCTTCGCCGACCTTAAGCTTTATGATCCTCTTTGCGAAAACATTTTTAGGTTCAAGTTTATTAAGAAGAGCGCCGGATGTGATTACGGCTGCCCCGTAAGCGCCTCTGACAAGCTCTGAGAGCGCCGCTGATCTCGTAAGCTCTAATTCCCTGGAAGAAGCCTCAGCGCTCACGAGAGAGAGTTCTGAGGGCGTAAGAAGGGTGACCGGACCGTCTGTGAATGCAGCACAGTAAGAAGCCATGCTCCTTGCCCTTGCAGCGTCAGGTTCGATAAAGACTGCCTTCCTGCCGCTAAGGCGCGACAATGCCATGGCAACATAGACCTTCTGCTCGTTGCAGAGGCCTGTGATATTAAGATGCTTCCCTGTCTTAAGACTGGAAGAAAAGTTCGATACGAGCTCTTTATCGGATCCTATCTTTGCTAAGAGCTCAATCAGGCTCTTATCCATTGGCGATGATCTCCTCGATTGCCCCGCACGCCTTTACAAATGCGTCGTTCATCATCTGCCGCTCATCCGCAGGTACTTCGGAAAGAACGTAATTTACGAGCTCCCAATGCTCAGGAACAGGACCCGTGCCGATCCTTACGCGCGGAAACTCTTCCGTACCAAGGAGCTGTATGACGGATCTCATGCCGTTATGCGTGCCGGCGCTGCCCTTCGGCCTTACTCTTATAGTGCCTTTGGCAATGTCTATATCATCGTAGACCGTGATGATGTTCTTGGGCGGGACCTTGTAGAACTTTGAGATCTCCACAAGGCACTCACCGGAATTGTTCATGTAAGTCAGAGGCTTTATGATGATGACATCCTGGCCGCCTATCTTGCCCTTGCCCCAGAGGCCCTTATACTTCTCTTTGCCCAGAAAAATGCCATGCTTATCCGCGAGCATATCCACTGCGAGATAGCCCATGTTGTGCCAGGTGTACATATACTGTTTTCCCGGATTACCAAGCCCGGCAATTATCCACATATCAAACCTTCCGAATTAGATCAGACCTCAGAACGTCTGTCGTCGAGTCTGATATAGTTCTCGCCTCTCATACGGCTCTTGTTCGCAACCCAGTTATCCTTGTTGAGCTGCTTGGATCTGCCGATACCGAGTGACAGAGCAGGAACGTCGGATGTGATCGTGGAGCCTGCTGCGATGTAGCAGTCCTTACCCAGGACAACGGAAGATACGATATTGGAGTTGCCTCCGATAAATACGTTGTCTTCGATCGTACAGCCGATCTTGTCCTGACCGTCGAAGTTACATGTAACGGTACCGCATCCGAAGTTGACGTTGCGGCCGACCTTGGAGTCACCGATGTATGTAAGGTGACGTGCTCTCGTGTATTCACCGATGTCAGAACCCTTGACCTCAACGTATGCGCCGAGCGTAACGTGATCGTCGATCTTCGACTCAGGTCTGATGTGCGTATAAGGTCCGATACGGCAGTCCTTGCCGATCGTGCTTGAAGAAACTATTGAGTTATCTACAACCGTGCCGTCGCCGATGTCAGAGCAGTCGATTCTCGTATTCTCACCGATGATGCAGTCTTCACCGATATTCGTGTTGCCGAGAAGCGTTGTGCCGGGAAGGATTACCGTATCCTGTCCGATCTCAACTGCATAGTGGATCCATGTAGCATTGGGATCAACGATCTCAACACCGTTAGCCATGTGGCGGTCTAAGATCCTGTGATTCATGATGTCTCTTACCTGTGCGAGCTGCTTTCTGTCATTAACTCCCCTTGTGTCGTCGAAATCGCATACAACGGCGCCTACAGTGAAGCCGTCGTTGATAAGGATACCGATCGTATCTGTGAGGTAGTACTCCTTCTGAGCATTGTTGGCGCCGATCCTGCCTAAAGCGGAAAGGAGCAGAGGAGTCTTGAATACATACATGGAAGAGTTGATCTCTTTGACCTTAAGCTCTTCGGGTGTGCAGTCCTTGTGCTCAACGATCTTCGTAACGTTGCCGTCCTTGCCTCTGATGATGCGGCCGTATCCTGTCGGATCGTCAGCCTCAGCAGTAATAAGGATAGCTGCGCAATTGGATGTAGCTGATTCGAAAGCATCCAATGCCTTCTTGATAGTATCTGCGGATACCATCGGGCAGTCACCCGGAAGAACGATCGTAAGGCCGTCTCTGCCTTCGAGGAACGGAGCTGCCTGCATAACCGCATGGCCTGTTCCTCTCTGTTCTTCCTGAAGCACATAAGCGACATTCTCGCCTAATACGCTTCTTATCTCTGCCTGCTGTTCGCCTACTATATATACCTGATCCTGGCAGCCTGACTCGAAAAGAGCATCAGCTACCCATTGGATAATCGGTTTGCCCGACACCTGAAACACGACCTTAGAGTGCTTGGACTTCATTCTCGTGCTCTTACCTGCCGCCATAACAACCGCACTGATTTCCATATTAGAACCTCTTATTTATTTAAAAATTGGGATTACCCTTGTCATTATAGCAAATCTCAAACCCTTATTAAATAAGAAGCCCTGCACTTTATGGGACAAAGTGCAGGGACTTGAAATTCTTTGTTTTCGAGCCCGAAAAGCCTGACAATCGGGCTTTTAGTTATCAGAGACCCTCTACGGAAGCGATAGCCTCACGCATATTTGCCTCAGATTTCTTGAGGAGCTGGTACTCTTCATCTGTAAGACGCATGTCGATGATCTTGTCAACACCGTTAGCACCGATGAGTGCAGGAACGTCGAGTGTTACGCCGGAGATGCCGTACTCACCGTTAAGTCTTGTGGATACTGTTCTGATCGTGTGCTCATCTTCTGTGATGGATCTGAGGAGCGTTGCTGCGCTTACAGCGATACCGTTGAATGTAGCGCCCTTGAGCTTGATGATCTCTGCGCCGGAAGACTTTGTCTTCTGTGCGATCTCATCCTTAACATCCTGGCCGAAAGGTACGCCGATTGCTTCTGCATACTCGTCGATACCCATACCTGCTACGTGTGTGTGGCTCCATGCAGGGAACTGTGTCTCGCCGTGCTCGCCGAGGATATAACCGTGAACGTTTCTAACGTCAACGCCGAGCTTTCTGGAGATGAGGACTCTGAAACGTGCAGAGTCAAGGTTCGTACCGGAACCGATGATCTTGTTTGAAGGAAGTCCGGACCACTCAGCAACCTTATATGTAACGAGGTCGCAAGGGTTGGAGATTACCATGATGACACCCTTGTTGTAGTGCTCCATGATGCTGTCTGTGATAGTGTGAGCGAGCTTGACGTTCTTCTTTGCAAGGTCAAGTCTTGTCTCGCCTTCTTTTCTCGGGATACCGGCAGTGATGATGATGCAGTCTGCATCCTTAACGTCGCTGTAGTCGCCTGCGTGAATATACATATCGCCGATGAACGGGAGTCCGTGGCTGATATCGAGAGCTTCACCAAGAGCCTTTTCCTTATTGACATCAATAAGAACAAGCTCAGAGCAGAGCTGCTGCATTGCGATTGCGAAAGCGGTTGTTGATCCTACCGCACCTGCGCCGATAATGGCGACTTTGGTTCCTTCTTGTTTATACATAGCATTACGCCCCCTTTAATAGCAATACGAATGATATCAAGAACCCTCTTTCAAATAAAGTCATTATTCGTTAGGATTTTTACCTAAAATTTGCACTCGGAATCACCCCCGAAAGTGTAATTTGATAATTTGATAATCAAAGTTTTTCCTTGATTTTGCTGGGTTTTACGGGCTTTTTGGTCCTTTTAATCGAATTGACGGTTTTTACAATAAAAACGGCACAAGACCATTTGGTCCTGCGCCGCCTTATCTTGTTATTTAATTACCTTCTAAGAGGATCAGATCTCCTGAGGGAGCTCCAATGTTCTCTCAGCATTGAGCTTTGCACAAAGTTCAACGAACTTGTCGAGTGCTACGCCCTGAAGCTGCTTGTTAGAGCCTCTTACGTTGACAGATACCGTGTTCTCGGCAGCTTCCTTATCGCCTACAACGAGGATATAAGGATCCTTCATCTGCTTGAATCTCTTGATCTTGTCTCTCATGTTAACGTCTGTTAAGTCGGACTCGACTCTTACGCCGGCCTTTGTGAGAGCGTCAGCAACCTTCTGTGCATACTCGTTGTGCTCAGGTCTGATCGGTACTACTGCTACCTGGTAAGGATTGAGCCAGAACGGGAATGCGCCCTTGAAGTGCTCTGTGATGATGCCGATAAAGCGCTCGAAAGAACCGAAGATGGCTCTGTGGATAACGATAGGCATCTTCTGAGCGCCGTCCTTGTCAACATATGTGAGCTCAAAGTTATGAGGGAGCTGGAAGTCGAGCTGGACTGTACCGCACTGCCACTCACGTCCAAGAGCATCCTTGATCTGAAGGTCGATCTTCGGGCCGTAGAACGCGCCGTCGCCTTCGTTGATCTCGTAATTGCCCTCACCATACTTCTCGTCGAGAATGGCCTTCAGAGAGGCTTCTGCAGCGTTCCAGGACTCGATATCGCCCATGAAGTCGTCAGGTCTTGTGGAGAACTCTGCTCTGTATGTGATGCCGAATGTCTTGTAGATCTCGTCTGCAATAGCGATAACGTCCTTGATCT
>JAEEGJ010020276.1_pt1 | contig 14506 bp, 13 predicted proteins | sample 8958761 | NCBI WGS metagenome assembly JAEEGJ01 (sample SAMN16246546, study PRJNA631951) | gut metagenome | biome: gut microbiome; feature: rumen; material: RS-attached | host: Bos | place: Iran: Karaj | collected 2018-10 | reverse complement strand
ATTTCTTCAATATGTCGTCATACGAAGTATGATGGTCATTATTTACAACTTACTACACGCTCTGCGTGACCCAGCCATTATCTTATCATTAATCACCCAAATTGTCAATCCCGTATTTTGGGGATTTTTACAATTTCAATCTATTTTAGATACAATAAGTACATTTGATACAATATACACTTCTTTACTTCAAGAAACCGTTCACTATCATCTCTTCGGCCTCACTCTCGGTAAGTCCCAAAGACATGAGCTTAATGATCTGCTCACCTGCAATCTTGCCGATAGCCGCCTCATGTATCAGGGATGCATCCACACAGTTGGCTTCAACCTCGGGTATAGCGGCTACTTTACCGTTATCCATGATGATCGCGTCACACTCAGAGTGTCCGGCACACTTATTATTTCCTCTGATATTTGACTTAAAGAGCTGAGTTGAGTTCTCCCTCGCTACAGAACGTGAAATAACATTAGTGCTCGAGCCCTCACCGTTCAGATCAACCACAAAATCAGTCTCGGCATGCTGTTTTCCGTGAGTCATTATCTTTTCTTTTATGACAAGTGAAGCATTGTCCGCTACATCGGCTCTGGTAGTACGGATGGTTGAATCAACGCCCTTTATCTGTACTGTCTCCATCTCTAAGTAGCTGCCTGCCTCAAGATGCACGATAGTCTGGGGATTAAGTACGATCTCGCCGTTTCCGTCACCTTCGCCGTAGTGTTTTTCAACGTATCTGACCTTAGAATTCTCGCCTACAAAGAAGGTATGTATACCGTCATGCTCTGATTTCTGAGTACCACAGTTATGAATACCGCAGCCTGCGATGATGGTCACATCACAATCCTTGCCGATAAAGAAATCATTGTATACCGACTCGGTAAGTCCGGTCTCACTGATGATCACGGGGATATGCACACTTTCCCTCTTTGTGCCGTCAGCTATATGTATGTCTATACCCGGCTTATCCTGCTTTGTCTCTATCTGTATATGCTCGGTGGAACGCCTGCCGGCTCCCTCACCGTTAGCTCTTATATTATATGCTCCTGTAGGTATCTCATGCAGTCCCGCAATCTCTGCCAACAGGTTTTCCTGAATCTTATCCATTATATGTACCTCTCAACGTTTAAACTGACACTTAAAGGTTGAGCCTGAGAATAAAGGCATAACCTCATCCTTACTGCCCTGCTTTACTACCTCACCGTCTGCCACCAGTATGATCTCGTCAGCGATATTGATAATTCTTTCCTGATGTGAAATAATGATGATCGAGCCCTGGGTTTTTGCCTTCAGATCCTCGAATACCTTTATCAGATTTGAAAAGCTCCACAGATCGATACCTGCTTCAGGCTCATCAAATATAGTAAGCTTGGTGCCTCTTGCTATGGTTATTGCGATCTCTATTCTCTTTAACTCTCCGCCCGAAAGACTCGCATTTATCTCACGGTTTAAGTAGTCGTTTGCACAAAGGCCTACTTCCGAGAGATAATCACAGGCTGAGGATTTCATCTTTTCTCCTGCTGCCAGTACCAAAAGGTCCTTTACCGTCAGGCCCTTAAAACGCACAGGCTGCTGGAAAGCAAAGCCTATACCGAGTCTCGCTCTGTCCGTTATGGACATATCGGTGATGTCCTGTCCGTTATACAGTATCTGTCCCGAGGTGGGCTTGTAAATACCGGCTATGATCTTTGCCAGTGAGGATTTTCCTCCGCCGTTAGGTCCGGTAATTACGAAAAATTTATCATCAGGCAAAACCAATGAGACATTTTTAACTATCCCGATATTTTTGCCCTCATCTTCAACATTGTAGCTTATATTTCTTAATTCTAACATTTACTTACTCCTAATGTAACATATTACTTCTTCTCTGCTTCAGTTTCACAGTAGATGCATCTGTATGTCCTCTTTTCAGGATCCGTCAGTTTAAATATATGAGGGAGCTCCTGCTCTGTGGATGTGATGCATCTGGGGTTTTTGCACTTTATGATGTTCTTTACCATCTTGGGAAGCTCTATATGCTTCTTTGCTACCCTTACATTGTCCTTTATGATATTAACTGTAATGTTGGGATCAATAAAACCTAAGATATCAAGATCAACATCCAGCACTTCATCAACTTTTATAATATCCTTCTTGCCCATCTTATGGCTTGTTACGTTCTTTATCAGAGCCACTGTGCTCTCCAGTTCGCCCAGATGAAGTACATTATACAGATCCATGCCTTTTCCGGCTTCAATATGGTCTATAACCAGACCGTTGGTGATTCCATCTATATTCATACTTATCTCCCTATACCTACTAATCGTTTTTCAGTATTATTCTTACGTAATCAATATTCTTACGATATTCCCAGCAGTTTCATGATCAGAGCCATCCTGATAAACTTGCCGTTCTTTACCTGACGGAAATATGCCGCTCTGGGATCATCATCCACTGCTACTGAGATCTCGTTTACTCTGGGAAGCGGATGCATTATGGTCATATCCGGTTTTGCTGTTACCAGCTTTTCAGGTGTCAGGATATAACTGTCTTTCAATCTTATGTAATCCTCTTCGTTAAAGAAACGCTCACGTTGAACTCTGGTCATATACAGGATATCTAACTTGGGCATAGCCTCTACCAGATTGGTGGTCTCCTCATACTCAATCCCCTTTTTATCAAGTGTTTCCTGCTTTACATAGTTGGGAAGCTTTAATTCATCGGGTGATATAAGTACAAACTTAATACCGTCATATCTTGACATAGCCTCGATAAGAGAATGTACTGTACGGCCGAATTTTAAGTCTCCGCAAAGGCCGATTGTCATATTGTTAAGTCTGCCCTTTTCGGTCTTGATGGTAAGCAGGTCTGTAAGAGTCTGTGTAGGATGATTATGTCCGCCGTCACCTGCATTGATCACAGGTACGCCTGCGTGCATCGATGCTACTAATGGTGCACCCTCCTTAGGATGTCTCATGGCTATGATATCCACATAACAGCCCACAGTCCTTACTGTATCGGCTACGCTCTCTCCCTTGGCTGCAGAGCTTGCCTGAGCCTCAGAAAATCCCATAACCCTGCCGCCCAGATCGATCATGGCTGCTTCAAATGAAAGCCTTGTACGGGTAGACGGCTCAAAAAACAGGGTAGCCAATTTCTTATACTTACATTTCTCATGATAAGCATCGGGATTTGCGATGATATCCTGAGCCTTCTCTATAAGAGAATCTATTTCCTGAGTGGATAAATCTGTAATACTTAATAGGTTATTCATATTCTCTCCTAAAATAATTCTTTATTTATATCAACTATAATACCACGGATTGCTTCGTTTCTTCGAAACTATCGCAATCCTCAAAACACCTCGGATCACTTGGTATTATACAAACTCCTCCACACATCTCTTATAAGCTGCTACCGGATCCGCAGCCTGAGTGATGGGACGACCTACTACGATATAGTCTGATCCGATCTCCTTTGCCTGTGCAGGTGTCATAATACGTCTCTGGTCATCCTTTGCGCTGTCAGCAAATCTTACACCGGGGGTAACGGTTATGAAGTTCTTTCCGCAACGTTCCTTTACTATAGCTGCCTCCAAAGGAGAACATACTACACCATCCAAGCCTGCATCCTTGGCATTCTCAGCGTAATGCATAACTGTCTCGGGAAGTGTCGCGTTGATCAGGAGTTCATCCCTCATCCTCTGCTCATCTGTAGAAGTAAGCTGTGTAACAGCTATAAGTAAAGGTCTGGTACCGTCAGGTCTTGTAAGTCCTTCCAATGCAGCCTCCATCATAGCCTTTGTGCCTGCTGCATGAAGGTTTGTCATATCTACATCAAGTTTTGAAAGGACAGCCATGGTCTTCTTTACGGTATTGGGGATATCATGAAGCTTTAAATCCAGGAATATCTTGTGTCCCCTTGCCTTGATCTGCCTAACCATATCAGGTCCGGCTGCATAGTAAAGCTCCATACCGATTTTTACAAACGGCTTCACGTCTGTAAATTTGTCCAGAAACGCTAAGGTCTCCTCTGCGCTTGCGAAATCGCAGGCAATAATTACATCTCTCTTCTGATCCATAATGTTGTCCTCCTGAAAATATATTATTTTACTATTAACAAGCCTTGTAATTTCCGGCAGTCTTGAATTTTCTCGTTATCAGCCTATACCGGCCATATCAGCCGTGTGCCCTTCCGATAATATCGGTCAGTTTATTTATCTTCAATTCCTCGCATAGCTTAGGAAGTCTCTCTATGATCTTGGGGCAGGTAAAGGGATCTACCAGATTTGCAGCACCCACTTCTACTGCGGATGCTCCTGCCATCATCATTTCAATCACATCCTCAGCGGTTGAAACACCGCCCATACCGATGATAGGGATATTTACAGCATCATATACCTGATAAACCATCCTGACCGCAACGGGGAATATTGCAGGTCCGGAAAAGCCGCCCATCTTGTTGGCTATGACCGGTCTGCCTCTTTTTATATCAATCCTCATACCGAGAAGAGTATTGATCAGACTTATGCCGTCAGCACCTGCTGCTTCACAAGCTACCGCGATGTCTGTGATACTGGTCACATTGGGACTCAGTTTCATATAGACCGGCTTATCTGTTACCGATTTAACAGCGGCGGTTACCTCAGCAGCCGCATCCGGGGTTGTACCGAAAGCCATACCGCCTGCGTGTACATTGGGACAGCTGATATTTACTTCAAGTATCTCTACCTGATCCTCTTTATTCATCCTCTCGCAGCAGTATTTATACTCATCTACAGAAAAACCGCTGATGTTTGCTATTATAGGCTTGTGAAACACATCCCTTAATGCAGGCAGTTCCTCATTTATTACTGCATCTATACCGGGATTGGCCAGGCCTACGGAATTGATCATACCATCCCTGCACTCTGCTATCCTGGGTGTCGGATTTCCAAACCTGGGCTCCTTTGTAGTCCCCTTAAAGGAGAACGATCCCAGAATATTTATGTCATAGAGATTGTTAAATTCCGCTCCAAATCCAAAAGTACCGCTTGCAGGTATTATAGGATTATCTAATTTTACTCCGCTTAATTCTGTGCTTATATCTACCATATCAAACCTCAAATCTTAAACTGTATTCAATATCAAACTGTCGCCTAAATCCATTAGTCTCAACTGTTTTCAGCTTCAGAATATCACATCCTGGCTCCAGAAGATCGGTCCGTCCTTACATACCTTCTTAAATCCGCTCTTGGTATTGAGTGAGCAGCCTACACAGGCTCCGAAACCGCAGCCCATTCTCTCTTCAAAGCTGAGCTGTCCCAGGATCTTGCCGTCATAATATCCGTACAGAGCCTTGAGCATGGGTATGGGACCGCATGCACAGTAATCTGTCACATCATCAAGGCCTTTAAGGCAGTCTGTAACAAATCCCTTAGTACCGTATGATCCGTCCACAGTAGCAACTCTTACATCGAGGTCCTTGCCGGACAGAATCTTTGAAAGGTCTTTAAACTCATCCTCATAAAATACATCACCTTGAGAACCAAAGCCCAGTACCACGGTAACTCTTTTACCCAGTGCCAGCAGAGCTTTAGCCAGGCCGTAAATCGGAGGTGTGCCTACACCGCCGCCCACCAGTAAAGTGTGGTCTCCGCAGGCATTTACATCAAATCCGTTTCCCAGTCCCATTAGACACATAAGCGTATCACCGGGCCGCATCCTGCACAGAGCGTCGGTACCGTTACCCACTACTTTGTATATGATGGTAACACCCTCGTCATCATAATCACTTATGGAAATAGGACGTCTCAGATAAAAGCCCGGTACCTTGATATTTATAAACTGTCCGGGAGCTGTAATCAGGGATGTATCCCCGTTTAAAGACATCCTGTATACATCATTTGCAATTTTTTCGTTTGAAATGATCGTAAGTTCCTGATCTATCTGTTTTCTGATATACTCTTCCAAATCAATACTCCTTTTTAAAATACCTTCTTACCGTCTATATAAGTTGCTATACATTTGCCGGATACCTTGCATCCCTCAAACGGTGTGAACCTGCCCTTAGTATAAAACTTATCCGGATCTATCACATATTCCTCATCAAGGTCGTAGACCGTAAGGTCTGCGGGCAGCCCTTCCGCTATACCATGTTCCACATCAAATCTCTTTGCAGGTGCGATACTCATAAGGTCAACAAGCTTTTCCAAACTTATCACATTGGTTTTAACAAGGCCGGTGTAAAGTACAGGGAATGCTGACTCCAGTCCAACTACACCCATGAGTCCGTCAAAGCCTTTCGCCTTTTCTTCCAGGGAATGCGGAGCATGATCTGTAGCTATCACATCTATCGTACCGTCCTTTAAGCCCTCAAGCAGTGCTTTTCGGTCTTCTTCGCTCCTTATGGGAGGATTCATTTTGAACCTTCCTATACCGTATTTTGCATCGTAGTTGCCGGTATCATAGCTTACAAGGCCGGACTTTACATTTTCGCATAAAGCCTTACCTTCAGGGGACTTCTTATATACATTCAAAATATCTTCGTCGCATAACAGCAGGTAGTGAGGACCTGTTTCGCAGGTGATATCAACTCCGGCTGCTTTGGCCCGGCGTATCAGTTCGACACTTTCCTTTGTGGATACATGGCATACATGATATCTGCAGCCTGTCTTTTTAGAGAGCTCTATATCACGCTCCACCATCTTCCATTCACTCTCAGAGGATATCCCTTTGTACCCAAGTGCTTCAGCCAGCACTCCGTCATGGACATTTTTCCCGCCCAGTACAGCCTTTACTTCGCAATGTGCCGAGATGATGCCGCCTATCTCAGCCACCCGCTGCATAGCCTCATCCATATGTGAAGCAGCCTCTACTCCGGTACCGTCATCCGAGAAACCTGCCAGTCTCACGGGAGCACCCTCTCCGTCTATAGCTGCCTCATCCTCTAAGATGTCGAAGTATTCGCTGATCTCTTCAAAATCCACCAGTTCTTCGCCCTTTTCACCCTTGGTAATGGAAGCATAGGGATATACCTTAACACATGCCTTGTCATGTATGGCCTTGAGCTCCTCATTCATCGTCTCTACTGAGTCAGGGACGGGCTTAAGATTCGGCATGGTAAATACATGGCTGTAACCGCCGTGAGCTGCCGAGAGCGATCCGCTGGCTATATCCTCTTTATACAAAAATCCCGGCTCGCGAAAATGTACATGCACATCTACGAAACCGGGAAAAATATACTTACCTGAATAATCAACAACAGAAACAGAAGAATCTTCTGCCTTTGAAAATAAAGAATCCGACAAAGAAACAATTAACCCATCCTCAATCAGGATGTCTTTCTTAAAGAAGCTACCATCAATATAAACATTGGCACCGGATAGTAAAGTTTTCATTGCCCAACCTCCTTCGAAATATGTTAACACATAACCGGCGGAATTGTCAATTGAAATATTTTTAAAAGTTAAGAAAAAATGCTTGACAAATTCAAAACTAGATAATATAATATCTCCTGTTGACGCGCATGGGATCTTAGCTCAGCTGGGAGAGCATCTGCCTTACAAGCAGAGGGTCACAGGTTCGAGCCCTGTAGGTCCCATTTAGCAACACCCTATGGCGGGATAGCTCAGTTGGCTAGAGCACGCGGTTCATACCCGCGGTGTCGAGGGTTCGAATCCCCCTCTCGCTACTAATTAAGCCGGATGATTTTCATCCGGTTTTTTATTTTCTATATACAAAGTCCTGCATAACTGTCATTCTAAAATCATAGCGAAGGATCTAATTAAATAAAGCATAAAATAAATCCCGGCATAATCTGCCGGGATTTAATATCATTCAAATATTTTTATGTGTTTTAAGCCGGTTCATCCTTGCCCATCAGAGCCTCATAATCAGCTTTTACTTTTAGGAAGGTCTCCTGGTCTCCGTTCTCCGAATCGGGGTGGAATACCTTACACAGATCCCTGTATCTCTTCTTTATCTCATCCTCAGTCTTACATCCGTTGAAATATCCGGTAATGTGTCCGGGTGTTGAGCTTCTCTCGTTTTCCTTCTCCTTCTCGGTCTCCTGCTCGTACCTGAACTCAGCCTTCATCCTGTCATCATCGTTAACATCGGGCTTCTCACCATAATGGTCGTTTAATATCCTGTCCCTGATAACAAATATCTCAGTCTTGAGCTCTGTAAGCCTCTTAAGTATGGGACCGCTCGCAGCACCGTTATAGCTGTACTTTATCCTTGTGGCCTCATCGTAGTAAGTCCTGAGCTGTTTCATATCGGACTCTCTGACCTTTAATGACTTATAATTGGAGCTGATATATGCCATACAGGAATCAATCTTTTCAAGCTGTGCATGGATACGGGATGAAATCTCCGCCCTTACTCTCTCTTTTTCGGCTTCCTTCCTGTGCTTTGTCTTTTCCTTGATATCACTTCTGTAATCCACAGTAGAATCGATCAGCAGATAAATAACAAAAGCAATAAGCGAAACTATAAGAGATGTAAGCAGCATGCTCCTCTCATACTTTACACCGGTAAAGATCATCAGTTTTCCGGAATAATTAAACTCGGGATTAAGTACAAAATCATAAACACGCTCTATAAACTCTCCCAAAGGCATGGTGTCTATCACATTTTTATTGTCCGAAGAAAGAGCGAGTAAACATGTACTGGTGATTATAAACGGAGCCGGCATCATAACCAGGCCTGCCAGAACTCTTGAGAAAAAGTTTCCGGCCACAGTATTCTTTCCGCCGTAAATAGCCGACAGATGAATACCCAATACTATCAGTGATGATACTGTAAGATATACGGCTGCAGCCCATCCGGGAAGTCCGCCGCAGAAGTTAAGTATCAGTGAAGCTACAATAAGATGTGTTACAGCACCCGTACTGATGATCAGAGCATTCCTCAGCTTGATAAACTTGGAAATCTCAAAGGTCAGCAGCATAAATGCCACCGTCATGAGCAATAAGTTAAACCATTTATTGCCAAAAACCGACGGATAGTATATGTCATACTCCTTGTATCCCGTAGATATCATAAACCATACGAGATTCAGGAACATTACCTTGATATACGGAGCAGCCTTGATGTAATCGGTAAAAAGCATCAGGGCTCCATACAGCATAAGCAAGAAAATCATAGCAATAACTGCTACTACCGCATAAACCATATCTATGTAAACCTTTCATTATAACTGTCTTATACCCGGCATAACAGTTCAAAACGTAAAACACAACCGGTAAAAAATATTATATAATTTTTTACGACTAATTACAAGAACATTTTTTACTTATCAAAATACTGAGTCATAAGATCACTGATCATTTCCTTACTCTTCCTGACTGCGGACTCCGGACCTATGATCTTTGCACTCTCACCTAAAGAAAAAACCCATCCTAAAAACTGAGGATTCAGGTTAACCTCAAAGCGCACCAGAGATCTACCGTCCTTCTGAGGCATAACTGTCACCTCTTCCTTGCCAAACTTGTCGATAAACACGCCGATAACCCTGTTATCGATATCCACGGTAACCTTTTTCTCATCACCCTCATACATACTGATATTTTTCCTGGCATAATCAGCAAGATTAAACTCCTTGAAAAACTCAGCCCCGTCCCTTCTCTCTTCAGTTACAGAAAGATCGGTCATCTTGTCCACACGATAATGCTTTATGATCCCGGCTTCGCTGTCAAAGCCTATAAGATAGTAGTTTTCACTGCTCCAGCAAAGCGCCCATGGACTGATACAGTAAAAATCCCCGTTCTTTTTCAGTTCCATCTCCTTACGTATGTTCCAGTTCCAGTAGTGGAAAGAAACCTTTTTGTTGGATGATATAGCCGTATGTATGGAGTCTATTCCTTCATAAATGCTCTCATTCATGGTCTTTATCCTGCCATGAACATACACCTGCCTCGATAGGCCCGAGGCCTCATACTCACTGCATAGGTTCTCAAGCTTCTTTATCAGCTCATCCGACTTCTTTTCTGTGATAAACTTTGAGGATTGTATGGCATCAACCAACAGCTTCAGCTCAGCAAGTTCAAAATCCCTCTGTTTTACAAAATAATAATATGCAGTCTTAGTCTTTTTAGATCCTATCTTAAGTCCTGTATCCTCAAGCAGCGCTATATCCGTGTAAACGCTCTTCCTTTCGGCCTTGATACCGGCTGCATTCAAAGCCTCTATCAGCTCCGGTACCGTGATACTGTGCCCCGCATCCGTCTTTTTCAGTAACAGTTCCCTCAAATAAAACAGCTTAAGCTTCTGATTTTCACTCCTGGCCATACCCTTCTCCTATTAAACACCGATTTACATCCTTCAAAATATACTTCATTTTACCACAAAAATCAATTAAATGGGCATTAAAAATCCGCCTAAATAAATCTTCAGAAAAGCCTGAGATTTTCTTTAGACGGATTCGTCATTTACATTAACGATTACATATCTTCGTATGCTACAACCAGATCAACTTCGTTTTCCTTTGCAAACTTCAGCGCCTTGTCAGCTAAGTTGATGGCTACATGGTAATCTCCACCCTTGTAAATGGTGGTACCAACAGAAATCTTAAACTCGCATGCAGCATCCTTATTGTTAGCCACATGGGTACGTATTCTCTCACCTATCTCCTTGGTACGTGCCAGACCCTGGTTAGGTACAATGATCAGGAACTGCTCGCCGCCCATACGTACACAAACATCACCGTCACGGGTACAGATCTTAATGATCTTAAACAGCTCTTTAATGATCTGATCACCGACATCATGACCAAAGCTCTCATTGATCTTCTTAAACTCGTTGATATCAAGAAGGATGAAACCGGCATTTCTGAGTTTCAGCTCGTTAGTATCATCCATACACATCATGTTCAGTTTAGAACGGTTGAAAGCACCTGTCAGCTGATCATGCAGAGCCACATCTTCAAGTTTCTTCTGAGCATTATACATCTCAGCGAAAGCATTTTCGAAGATAAACTCAAATGCACAGATAGCTATAAGACTCGCACCATCAAGAGAGATCAGGGTATCGATGCCATTGAAATTGTTAAACATCGAAGCCAGTATTATGTCACCGATGAGCAAAGCATGGAAGAAGCAATGCCAAACCTTCGGAGAAGCAATACCGACTATCAGGAACATCAACTGAAAGACAAGGAAGCCCTCTCTTAAGTTCTGGATGTTTGAAACATAGTATGACGCCCAAACAACCGAGAGCATGCAGGCATGGATCATAACATAAGAAAACGGAACCATAATTTTATATGATGATACATACTTGAATGCAATGATATAGCCGACTAACGGAACAATTATCAGAAAACGCGGCAAAAGCGTATTCTCAGAAAACCCAAGAGCCGCACTGCAGTCCGATACAAAGAAGGTCATCTCAATAACACAGGAAATAACAATAACCCATAGCACCAGATATTTGAAATGATCATACTTGCTCTGATAAAACTCGCTCCGCTTTTCTTTTGAAATAGTTACAGGTTTTAAGATCATCTTAAAGTCCCTCCTGCGATTCAAAAATAGAAAAGCCAAACTCCAAAAATCGCTAAAATACATTTTACTAAAAATCGTTAAAAAAAACAACCCTTTTATTAAAATTTGACATTTTTGTCACAATCGTTATAATTCTATTATCGACATGTAGATCATAACAAATATATAAAACCAGGTAATTCCATAACTTGAATTTGTCATTCACAGTCTGACAATATAATAGTTTAGGATTTGGTTGACTATATTTAAATTTTCAATTAAAGGTATAATATTATGAATTTAGAAGCTATACAAAAACTTGTTATAGAAAAAAGCATAAGCATCGATATAGAAGCAGGCATAACCCTACAGATCAAGAATGAAGCATTCCGTCCGGGTACAGTACGTGTACACCTCCCTGCCCCTATAAATGCATCATGGCTAAAAGAGGGCCAACTGCTCGACTCCGAGCCCATGTTTAGGATGGCCTCTGTCGAAGACTACCCTCAAAGGAGCGTTTACTATAACGAAAGACTGACTGAAAATACACCATTTTCTGTAAAATATGCCTTCACATCAACGCATACCTACATAAAACCCGATATAAACTTAATAGACTCAACCCAGCAGAAAGAGTTTTCAACTGAAGAAATCGAAAGATTCAGCAAAAACCATCACTGCGGATGTGAGTCATATACTGCTCTGCCCCAGGATGCAGTAAGCATACTGGATGTTATCGAAGACAGAGGCATAACCTTTAATGAGGACTATAACTTGTATATTGACCAAATCATGCGAAGCTTCCCCGTATGTGGTTCATCAACCTTGGAAAAGAAAATAAAAAATGGTACAATAGCATATGCCATCTACAAATTTATAATTGAAAACTTTACCAAAATGGGACGCACCGACCATAACATAGCCTTTGTCGCAATGTGCAGAATGTGCGGTATCCCCGCCAGATGGCAGGGAGGATGGGCAACATCATCACCTGTATCACCCCTTATGCCGAATAGTTCAACAAATATTGACGATGGTGAGATTAAGGCACATGATTCAAAGTCAAATGCCATAAAGCATGATTGGGCTATGGTGCATCTGCTACCCTACGGTTGGATTTATGTAGATTGCAGCTTTGGATCTGAAGCACTTACTCGCAATCTATCGCTTGAAGTAACCAACTGTAATTCCGATACCCCAAGTATTGACAACAATGTACAAATCGAATTATGTGAATACTTCTTTGGAAACATCGATCCATGCATGGTACCGACTGCTTCTGCACCCGGAGCAGACCTCTACCCTGCAAAGGACTACGAAAGAGCAGACAAAATATTCAATGTATATGGAGAAGTCGAACTCGTCCCCGACAAACTTGGTGCAGAAGGACATTTTGAAGGATACGGATTAAGTCTCAAGGATTATGAATCAACTGTATCACTTGCTATAATCTTCTAAATAAACTAAACCAGATTATTTTTCCATATAAAAAAACCAAGATTCTCGCTACGTTCAAAACGACAAGCCCTAAAATATAGACATAGGTATTATTGTTATTCTGAAAGCAGTGAAGAATCTTTTTTTATAGTCAGGATGCCAATGTAGGATAAAATATTAGTAGGCAGGACGGTCGAAGAGCCGGGATGGGATAAAACCATAAAGCGTGCAGAGGATATGTAACGAATGCACATATATCGAAACGAGGCAAAAATCAGTTAACCAAACTGATTTTTGAGCGAAGCACAAGAGCCCCTGGTATCAACCAGGGGCTCGATTGCAAGCGTCCGAAGTGTAGATATATCTGCAGTCGTTAACATATCCCTGCAGGTAGCGATTCCGGGTTTTAGACCATACCGGCCCTCCGACCGCCCGTCATATTAACTACATTGGTATCCCAACCGCCCGTCATATTAATCACTCTTTCTCTAAATCCTCTTCAGCGATACGGATATGTACTTCCTTCAACTGCTTCTCGGTAACCTCGCTCGGAGCACCGCACATCATATCCTGAGCCTTACCGTTCATCGGGAAGGTGATAACTTCACGGATAGACTCCTCGCCGGTCAGCAGCATGATCATTCTGTCAACACCGGGAGCAGCACCTGCATGAGGCGGAGCACCATAACAGAAAGCATTGTACATAGCCGGGAACTTCGACTTAACCTCAGCCTCACCAAGACCAACAAGATTAAACGCCTTGATCATGATCTCAGGATTGTGATTTCTGACAGCACCCGAAGCCGACTCATAACCATTGATAACAAGGTCATACTGGAAAGCATTGATGGTCAGAGGATCAACCTCACCCCTCTCAGCCTTTTCGAGGATCTCAAGACCACCGTTGGGCATAGAGAAAGGATTGTGGCAGAATTCAAGCTCGCCTGACTCCTCACCGATCTCGTACATAGGGAAATCAACGATCCAGCATAACTGATACTGCTCCTTGTCCATATGATCGGGACAGAGCACACCTAACTTAGATCTCATAACACCGGCAGTCTTCTGAGCAGCATCCAACTTGTCGCAAGCAGCGATGCCGACAAAATCACCGGCCTTGAGACCCAGAGCCTCGATAACCTTATCCTTAACAGGCTGAACAAACTTAGCAATACCGCCAACGATCTCACCCTGCTCGTCAAGTCTGAACCAGTAAGTCTTCTGAGCAGTCTGAACCTCAACATCAGCAATCAGCTGATCGATCTGCTTTCTGGTAGCGGTAAAGTTAGAAACAGCAACAGCCTTAATCTTCTTGTCCTTAAAAGGATCAAAACCGATATCCTGCAGTACGGAAGCATCCTGTAAAACCAGATCTATACGAAGATCGGGCTTATCGGTACCATACTTCTCCATAGCCTCACGATAAGGAATTCTCTTGAAAGGAGCAGGAGAAACTCTCTTGTAAGTACCGTATTTCTCAAAAACAGGAACAACAACCTTTTCAAGCACACCCAGCACATCATCCTGAGTAGCGAAAGCCATCTCCATATCAAGCTGGTAAAACTCACCGGGAGCTCTGTCGCCACGTGCATCCTCGTCTCTGCAGCAGGGAGCCACCTGGCACTATCTGT
>JAEEGJ010020275.1_pt1 | contig 14506 bp, 14 predicted proteins | sample 8958761 | NCBI WGS metagenome assembly JAEEGJ01 (sample SAMN16246546, study PRJNA631951) | gut metagenome | biome: gut microbiome; feature: rumen; material: RS-attached | host: Bos | place: Iran: Karaj | collected 2018-10 | reverse complement strand
TACCTGTTAATTTAATGCGCATTAAGTTAATGTCGGTTGCAAAGATAGTAATAATTCTGCAATTAACCATCATTTTAATCAAAAATCTTTCTCGTTTAGTAAAAATAGCAAGATTACATACATTCGTGAAACAAGAATAAGATAGTCTTTTTCTGTGACAGAAACGATATACTTTTTCATCTCTTTATCATAAAAGAGAAATAAGATGAAAATATTGTTTGTTTGCACTGCCAACATCTGTAGGAGCGCATTGGCAGAAGTGATGCTGAAGAAGATGCTCCAAGAAAAAGACCTGAATGACATTGAAGTCGAATCGGCAGGTGTTCAGAACTACGAAGGAGCACCTCGTGACTATATGATGTCATCCTATGCTTATAAGGCTGGATATGAACTTAGTGGTACTGCCCATTATGTCACCCAACCAATGGTTGATTCAGCCGATATAATTATCTGTATGGAACATTGTCATGTCGTGGAGATTCAAAAGCGTTTACCGTATGTTCGTTGGAGTCGGATATATACTTTCAATGAAATCTGCTTTGGTGAGCAGACAGGACTGATTGACCCAATAGGAAATACTGGCTATATGTACCAGTATGTATTAGGGAAAATTCAGAATGGCTGTGAGATACTGGCATGGAAACTCGAAATGATGGTAAATGAAGGTGAGTTTTTCTTTCAACGGAAATAAAAATACAGATAATTTGAGAGAAATACTCAAATTGTTCTCTCTTTAAGGATAGGCACAAACTGTATCATTGTAAATGAGGTAATATATGCATATTTGTATAACAATTAAAATATCTTGAATATGAAGAAGTTAATGACATTAGCGTTTATGTGTTCGTTAGTACTTGTGTCTCAGGCGCAAGAAGTATTTCAACTACCGTCGGGTTTTACAGAAGGTAAGACAGTGTGGATAGTGCGGGCAGGAGCCAGCTTTAGCGGAGTGTCTGGTGATGGCATTGATGCCCAGGAAGACAGTTGGACTAAAGGGAAATGGGACGGAAGTTTCAAACGTGCCTTTGGCGGCAACTTGTCCATCGGCTTTAATAAGCACTTTGGCTCCAGTCCAATGTATTGGGGTATGGATCTTGGGGTTGCCATGAGAGGCTACAAGACTGATGCAACATGGAGTTATGGGGCATCGTCCTCCATCTCTGGCGGCTACGATTCTCACACGAAATCAGAGACCACTACCCTGACCGCTTATAATGCTCAGTTGTCGCCAATCAACATTGGCTATAAGTATGTTATCAACGACAGGATGGCCGTTGACATCCATGTCGGGGGCTTTGCCAGCTATGACTTTGCAGGAAGACTTAAAGGGGAATCATACGACCATATCTATCTCACGGGCAAGTATGGCACCAACGACAAAACCACAGAAAACAGCAATTCTACAAAGATTGGTGACATTGACAATTATCGGAATTATGACTTTGGTGTCATTGGAGGTGTCGGATTCTGGTATGGACGATTTAACGTGGATTTATCATATCAACGAGGATTTATCTCCATCTATGACAGCGATGACTCTTATTTCTGTAATAAGTTCCAGGTACGCATAGGTTATGCGTTGTAATCATCAACTTGAAAATAACTGATTATGAAACGTATATTATCTTTTGGAATCCTCGTCCTGTTGCTGTCATTCATGATGACGGTGGTGTCATTCGGACAGGTTAGGAAAAGCAAGGAAATACCCAAGCTTGTGAAGAAAGCACCTCGTACAGAGGCTTTCCAGTTTGCCTCCTTTGGTTTCGGATGGAAATCTGTTCCATACGAGTTCGTTTCCCTGAAGGATCTGTCACCATCAGATTTGAACGAAACAGAGAAAGGGTTGGTGAATACTTTTTCTGATGTAGCTTTCTGTTTCAAGGGCAGTAAAGTCCATTGCTGTTATTGGGTAAAAGATGCGGATGGAAAAATCGGACTGATCAAGCTTGATGGAAGTGTATTAGTTCCTCCATTGAGAGGAAACATTCTTCAGGGTACACATCCTGACCGCGTGGTAATTGGTGAGGAAACAGTCAATCCAAATAATTGGCTCGAAGAATACCATAGTAGGCTCACCACCTTCTCTGGTCGTGGATTAGGCCATTTTGCTGCCGTGGTTGATGACATCAAGGATGAAAAGAAAATTCGGGCGACGATACCAGCAGGCAAGTACGATGACATCATGATTGGTATCAAAGGCTCACATACCTACTATTTCGTGGCAAGGCTCATTGACAGTGAAATGAAATGGGGTGTTGTTGACAAGAATGATGAGGAAGTAATGCCCATTCAGGCAAAGGGCATCTACAAGAAGAAAGGTGCTGCATCCTGGCTTTATGGAAATGTCGGTGGAAAGTGGGTTGCCTCCGAAACAATGGATATGTCTGAGATTGAAAATATGGTGCGCAACGAGGAAATGATGGCAGAACTTCGTAAGCAGCAACTGGCAGAAACCCTCAACTCATTGGGTAATACGTTACAGCAAACAGCTGTTACCGTTGAGCAGATTCAACAGAAAACAGGTGGTGGTGACTATACGTATTCTGGAGGCTCTGGATCTGGCGGCGGAACACTTGAATCACAATATAGACAATGGGAAAGCAGGGCTAAAGCAAACTACAATTCCCTTACAAACTTAGGCGTACAAGTTAAGAAGAATGGTAAGGATGTTGGTGGTTCTACTGGTCAAAGTATGAGTTCTTCCAATTATACTCAGCAGAAAAAAGCACTGCGTGAAGCGCAGCAGGAAATGAAGAAAATCAGGCAGAAAGCATCTAAGAAAGGTATAAAGATTACCAAATCAGAATATGAAGATGTTGTTGTGAAGTTCTAATCGACAAATCGGGTGCGGTACATCAAATATCGCACCCGATTCCATAATTAATCATTTTGAATTGACAGATTTTGCAAGATTTACCTCTCTTTATCATTGTTAATGAGTAAATTTGCACCGTGAATGGGAAAGATTAGGTTTGCATCATTCTCTGAAGCAGGAGTCCGGAGAGATAATGAAGACTACTGCAAGGTTGTAACGGATCCTGAAAACGACCGTTACCTCTTTGTCGTTTGTGACGGCATGGGCGGTCACGCTATGGGTGAGGTTGCCAGTCAAGTAGTATGCGAAACCATTTGTAATTATCGGCAAAAGGCATCGTTCGATAATGGTATTGAAAATGTGTTGAAAGAAGCATTCAAAGAAGCTTCTAAGGCACTTGATGCCAAAGCAGATATGCTAAAACATGTGGAGATGGGGACAACAATGGTACTTGCTGCCATTGATGGCAATCACCTTACGATTGCCCATGCAGGTGACAGCCGTGCTTACTTGCTTCAGAATGGCGAGGTCGCTTATCAGACCCAAGACCATGTTGACCATAATGTATGGGGAGATTTCATTGACCGCAGTTTCTTCTCATACCAAAGTGACAAAGCCAATGTTGAGATTCAACAATTTGAGTTACTTCATGGCGATAGATTGTTTCTCTGTACTGATGGTATATGGCAATATGTGGCTCCTTATATCCTCACCGAGAGATTGATGGATGACAAAACACCAGAGGAAATTGCTGATGTTTTATCCTTTCTGGCAGAGCGTTCTTCACAGGATAATTTCACTGGAATCGTTGTGTTTTACGATTGATTATCAGTTTGCATAAATCAAGAATAAATATGGAATGGACTTTTGAAGACAACAAACAACCAAGACAGTTGAAATCTGCTGAAGACATCAAGTTGGCGGTATGTGAAACTATGGATGAAACAATTGATTATTTCATTCTGGCTCCATCTGAACCAATAAGGAATTGCCCTTTTATGCAGGCTACAAGATATGAGGGAGATCGAATACATCTGGAAGTCTGCATGATTAAGACCAAAGGAGTGAATAGCATTTATAGTCAAAGATGTTCACCTGATGTAGCCACCATTCTGCTTCAGCTCTTTTATACTGAGGGAGCTGTACCGGATCTGAGTGACTGGAAGTTTGTGGGGGATTATAAAGAATATGATAACGAATAAACGATAATCATGAACATAGAGTTTTCTTATCTTATAGGTCCAATATCGGGTGGTATCATTGGCTATTTCACCAATTGGCTCGCTATCAAGATGATGTTTAGGCCACATCAGCCTAAATACATCTTAGGAATGAAGATACCTTTCACCCCAGGGCTCATTCCCAAGGAGCGGGGCCGTATTGCCGAAGCCGTTGGAACTTCCATCAGTGAGAATCTGATGAACAAGGAAGTGTTAGAGAAGAACCTCCTCTCTGATGACATGCTCTTCAAACTTGGAGAGACATACGACACATTCGTTACTAAACAGAAAGTTAACACGGAAACATTACGTTCTTTCCTTAGTCATTTTATTTCGAGTCAAGACCTTGCTAAGATACAGTCTGATACAGGACGTGAACTCGCCTTGCAAATTCACAGTCACCTTGCAGACTCAAACCTTGGTAATATGCTGGCTCATGCTGCTGTAGAACATGCTATCAGCAAAATGGGAAATAGCCTGGTTGGGGCTGCTTTCAACGCCGAATTCTTCCTTGTTTTGTTACAAGATCCCGCAGAACACTTGCTATCAAAGCAAATCAATCAGATTATCAGCAACAATTCCGAAGAAATCATTACCATCCTTATTGGTCAAGAATCTGATAAACTACTTGACACCCAGGTCTGCGAATTGCTAAAAGGTCATGATGAGCAGTTGATTCAACTCCGGCAGATTCTACTTGATGGATATAAACAGGTTATCTTAGTTCATCTGCCTAAGATACTCTCCACCATTGATATTAGCCGTATAATTCGCGAACGTATCAATGAAATGGATATGGATGAATCAGAACGGATCATTCTCTCTGTGATGAATAAAGAACTTCGTGCCATTGTATGGCTTGGAGCACTACTTGGTTGTGTTATAGGTGCTTTTAGCAGCCTATTTTGACATTTTTACGACTGTCAGCGTTAAAAAAACGTATTTTTAAAACATTATTAAAACTTTATTGGATATTTTTTAGTAACTTTACACCGAAATATGAAATAACAATGCTACAAATGAGAGATAAACGGACATTTTATCCAATACTCATTTATTAGCTCTACTATTATTAACATAAAATGAGAATTAATATGGATATGCAAAATGACAACCCAATAACAGAACTTGCAAAGTTCTTCAAAAATATTGATTATGATAAAATCATAAACAATTCAGAGGCATTATTGGATTTTATCAAACAGCAATCTTTAAAGGGAAGTAGAAATACTGCTCGCATGATGCTGGAATTATATTATGTATTGATAAGTGCTGAAACGTCAAAATATAATAAATTAATGATAGGCTCTGCACTGGCATATCAGTTACTCCCCAATGATTTACTTCCTAAAGAAAAATATGGTGTCGTTGGTTATCTTGATAATGCGACAGCACTATATCTCGCGTATAGAAAAGTCAAGAAATCGCTAACACCTGAAATTAAGGAGAAGGTTAATCAAACAATTGATAGCTGGTCAAAAGCAGCCAAGGAATTCACCATTCTTAAGCCAGAAGAAGAACGAGTCTAAACTATTAATAAAATATTTATGGAACAGATTAAACGTTATGAAGAATTACTGAATAATGTAGAAAACATTGTATCTTCATCTTTGTATCCTGAAGCATTTCAACAGATGCAAGAAGAAAAAAATGCCATTATTCAACGTTTAGAAAAGGAAAAAGGTATAAAAGTACCTATTGTAGGTAATTTCAATTCAGGTAAAAGTTCCCTTTTGAATTCTCTATTAGAAAGGGGTGAGATTCTCCCGACAAACATTGAAGCAGAGACTTCAATCCCATATGAATTGTATCCAATGGTTGAGAATGAACATGTCGAATTATATAGAAATGGCAACCTGATAGCAAATGTAAAGTTAGATTCTATAAAATCATTAAGTATTGCGCCAGGTGATGTTGCTCATGTCTTTATAAATAACATGTTTGTTAGAGATTTGGCCACAAAAGGTATTATTCTCGTTGATATGCCAGGACTAGACTCTGGAATTAAAGAGCATAATGATGCCATAATTCATTATATCAATAATGGGACAGCATTTGCATTGTTGGCTGATATTGAAACAGGTGCTTTAACGAAAACGACAATTTCTTTCATAAAAGAACTTCTTTCATACGATTTAAGTCCATCTGTATTTTTATCTAAAGCTGACCAGAAAGAAGATTCCGAGAGGAAGAGTATTGTAAATTATGTAAGAAGTCAAATTAATACAGAAATAGAACAAGAATTATATTTAGGAGTTATTTCTGCTGCTGATAATAGTATAGAAGATTTTACTAATTATTTATCACAGCTTGATCCGGACTCATTGGTTGCTAAAAAATACAAAAATACAATAATCCAATTTTTAAATCATCAGATAAAGTCAATAAAGACTCAAATCAGTTTGCTTTCTATTGACTTTGATGATGAAGAAGCTAAAAAGAGGATAAAAGAATTAGAAGACAAGAAAACCGAGATTGAAGAAAAGCTTTCTGGTGATATTGATAATGCTGACACACCAGAGAAGTCCACTATGGACATATTAGATGAGGTAAAAGAAGCTCTATCTGACAATGCGAATCAAATAGCAACAAGTATAGTTAAAAAAGAATCGTCAGATGAAGTAAATGCCCAAATTCTTTCGATTTTAAAACCTGTTATTGTAAAAGCATTCCAAAGAGAAGGGGGGGAATATGCCGCAGCCCTAAACTCTGTTGTTGATGATATTTCTAAAGCACTTCAAAATGCCTTAAACATTAGCGACGGATTAATTAATTCGGTTGTTGAAGAATATAAAGAAGATATTCAAAATATTATCTCTTTAGCAGCAGATGCTCTTCGGAATTCTGATAATCCATATGCACAAATATTTGCTCAAATACTTGATTTCTTTGGTGAGGACATCCCAGATTTTATCAGATGGATATTTGGTAAAAGTGAAGAAGACAAAATTGCCGAAGCAACATCTCGAATAAATACAACGATGTATTCAGCTTTACAGCGTAATTTGTACCCGACTCTTCTTGAACAAGTTAGAGGACAGCAAGAAAGGATAAAAGCAAAAGTTATAGAACAAGTTAAAATACAAATAGCTCAGATAGAAGAAGCAATAAAAGCAATTATTCGTGAGAGAGAAAATGCAGAAGAAGCATTAAATAAGAGGAAAGAGCAATTGTTAGAAATTTTATCTTCTCTGAATGAGATAAAAGATAATTTGGCAGAATAGCATAAATGGCAAAATTAGGTAGAAAAAGTGAAAAAGAGATTCCCACAAGTCAAATAATTCAGGTAAACCCATACGAAATACCTGAAAGAACATTGCAGGTGGCCACACGCATTAGTACGGCAAATAGCCGTGCTGATGCGTCTATTATTCTAAAAGATTTTACGGAGAAGCTGTTGTCACAAAAAAATATAAATGACAATATCTTCGAATTTCTCAGGTCTATTGAATCGCATCTATTTGACAAGGACTTTTGGTTAAAATTAAGAACTTGTTTACAAAATATAAGAATATTACTTGAGGCTAAAGAAAATACAGAATATACCCAAATTGTTGTGGCTGGTAGTTTTTCTTCGGGCAAATCTTCTTTTTTAAATTCAATCCTTGAAGAGCCCAATTTACTTCCTACTGATATAGAGGCCGCATCGGTTGTTCCAACATACTTATATTGCACAAAACACACCAAAGACTTGTTGATTAAGGGCGTAAATTTCAGAAATGCTGTGGTAGGATTAGACCGTGACGTTTTGAAATGTATACAACATGGCTCCAAGAGTAATGCTTACATTTCGCCTCTTTTAAAAAGACTCCTTATTGAGATACATTCTGTCACTCATGATGGTATTGCTTACATTGACACGCCTGGTTATAACAACAACGAGAAGATGGTTGATGACGATCAAAAGACAGACAGGCAAACAGCAATTAACACACTAAAAGAGGGTAATGTTTTATTTTGGCTTCGTGACATTGAAGATGGCGCCATATCAAGTGCGGACAGAAAAGTTATTGAACAATTTAATGGGAGAATAGTAATAATTTTCAACAAGGCAGACCTTAAACCTGAATCTGAGATAAAAAAGATAATAAACAACGCTCAGAAAGATTTTAATGCGAAATCAAAAAATAGCCTTATAATAGATATTATAGCCTATTCCAGTACAGAAAATAAATTATATTACTCTATGAGAGGGTATAATATGACACGCTTATTGAAAAAGATAAAAACATCAGGAACTGGTCAGAGCGAAGTTCAACGGATACTGAAACAGATAGATTTGTTATTTGATACAGAATTAAATATTCAAGCTAAAGAATCTGTTAGATTAAAGGAATTATGGAAAGAATGTAATGCTCGGAAAGATTTGGCAAACCGACATTACATACAGAATCGAGATTCTAACACAGATATTCTAGATTCATTGCTTGATTTAAACGTAAAAGGTGAAGAATATAACCGTGTTAAAAGCAAATTAGAAGAACTTGATCAAAAATACCAAAAAGAATTTGATTATTATGACAAGTATTGTGTGGAGATAGATACAAGAAGAAAAAAAGTTATTGAAATTAAAGATGAAATAGCTCGATTCAAAAAAATGGTGTATAGTTCTATACGAAGAGGTATAAAATTGTATAAGGAAAGTACAGACTTACTACATATAAATAAATCTGAATCTGATGGTGTTTTAGATGTTTTTTCTGCAATTAAGACTAGAAACATGAATTCTTTTCTTGATTGTTTCGCAGATGGCTTAGACATTGTGAAGACGTTACACGATGGATACAATCCGTTAACATATGCAGTAAAATACGGAGAAAATGACATGGTAAAATTCTTCGACCTGTACGGTTGAAAAAAGTGACTGTAGACTGAATATTTCCCCACATTCTGCGTTATTACTATAAATCATAACGCATTAATAATATGGGTAAGTCAAAATTAGAGTTTTATGCCAAGATAACGACCTCTGATGGTCGTGAGATAACGAAACGTGTTGAAGAGGATATTCCAGAGGATCTGAATCTGGAGAACCTCGATGAGTTCTTGTCCACCTTTGACGATTATGAACGGCATGCGTTGAAGGCGCGAAACGGGATCTGCGAGGAAATCACTCAGGCCTGGTTAGAGCAGGCTAAAAAGGGGGCCTGATTTTGAGGAAACGGACAAAATTACAAAAAGCATAGATTGCGAGATAGGCGTTTTCTCGGCCGTTCTGGGCAAAAAGTCCGTCAGAGGTCTGAAACCTAAACAGCGGCTTCGCAGCAGGTCTTTCTGCGAACTGAATCTGCGGCTTGTGAGCAAGCTCAGCTATCGTGATGCGGCAGCCATGCTGAATCGCGTCCTTCATCGCGATGAATGCAATAGCGTCAAGACCTCCACCCTGGAAGACTGGGTGGAATCGTATGGAGAATCACTCTCCGACGGCTACATGTCCAAAGCAGAGGAAATACTTGATTCATACAATGTAGACAGGCAAAGCGGTATCATTGCACAGGAAGCATCCCTGCCATTGCCGATTCTGAACCCGGAGCTGCCGGCAGTCATAGGGGAAAAGCAGGCCCGTCACCTTATCACGGAGTACAACCGGGGAAGGGACCGTATGGAGAAGCTGAAATATGATGATTCAACATCGGGCATAGAAGACGGTACCCAGAAGTGCTGCTATGTCAGCGTTGATGACGTAGGTGTAAAATTCCAGAAACCGGAACGCAAGGGGAGACGCAAGAAGAACAGGTCATTCGTAGAGAATACGGTCATACATGTCCAGGCGGAGGACAAGCAATATACCCTGACGGCAATAGGCATGGACAAAGCCTTCAAGCTGCTTGTCGCGTTCCTTCTTGAGAACAAGATGATGGAAGACCATCGCCTTGTCTTCTTTTCTGACGGAGCGGCCTGTATCCGTGACTACATCGGGAAATACTTCGGATTCAGGCAGCATACCGTCATTCTCGACTGGCTTCACCTGGAGAAGAAATGCAACGAGTTCCTCAGTATGGGGATAAAAAGCTCAAAAGACGAAAAGAACCAGATAAAGGAAAAACTGGCATCCATACTTTGGACAGGAAGACATGAAAACGCCATCAAGTATCTGGAATCATTAAGGAACTCTCATATCAAGAATCCCGCGAAGATAGAGGAACTCAAGGGATACATACGTCGCAAGTCACCAAACATGACGTGTTATGCACTGCGTCATGAGCTGGGACTGCGTATCTCAAGTAACCGTGTGGAAAAAGCAAATGACCTGGTTGTAGCCACACGGCAGAAGCATAATGGCATGTCGTGGTCAAGAAAAGGAAGTGGAGCACTTGCCATTATTACCGCAACCATGATTAACGGAGAAATGGAAGGATGGATGGCAGGGCATACTATAAACTATCGGATGGCAAGCTGATAGGAGTCTCCAACCGTACAGATCGAAATTTTTTTGTTACACAATAATATAGTTCTTGGAATACTGTTTTATTGCGCAAATTTAGTTAATCCCCTTTGAAATCACAACAGTCAAAGGGTAATAACCAGCAATTTTTTACGATTTTGGAATGATTTTTACGATTTTACCTGCTGCATCCACTCTGTTGCAGTCATTTCCATAATCTTCTTGAAGGCAGCATTGAATGTTTTGTAATTACGAAAGCCACTCTGGTAGGCCAGTTGCTGGGCGCTTACTGGTTGATGGGTTGCGGCTGACTCATGGTAGAGGTTAATGAAGTGCTGGATGCGCAAACCGTTGATGTACGCATTGTACGTGATTCCCTGCAAGGCAAAGTGCTTGCTGAGGTAGGAACGGTTGATGCCAATCAATGTGGCGAGTTGTGAGAGGGAAATATCGTGTTGTAAATAGAGTTGCGTATCCTCACAATGCTGCTTCAGCAACGGCCCGATGTTCTTTGCAAGCAAAGAGTCCGAGGTCGAGCGGTCGTGGTTGGACTGTGAAAGGGTCAGGTCGCTTAACGTTTCCACCCGCCACAGTAGATAACTGACAAGCACGATGATGATGACATCCAAAGCATATTCATATATCAGTTCACCTACATCAAGCGAATAGATAGCATATACCAGCAATATGATGGCCAGCACCACGAAACTCTGCCATACCTCCTTATGTTCCAAGTCGGCATAATTGTCGCGCAGCCACCGCCCATAACGTCTGACCTCGCGTACCATATATATAATTAAGCCAAGCCACATCAGCAGGAAATAGACAAATAGGACTGGCAGAAGGGCATAACTACAGGCGGCAATGCCCCACACATTTCCAGCAATGAGCGGTGCTACCATCAAGGCAATAGGCCACAGTGATCGCTTGCGGTCTTGCAGCATAACGAGCAATATGACTATCGCCAAAGGAATAACCGTCATGCTGTCGAGCAATCCGGCTATCAGACTGCCCAGCATCATATCATCGGGAGAGGTGAGAAAATACGTCGGCAGATACCACAAGTGGCACAAGGCAATGGCGGCAAAGAAGGCTGCAGTCCATCGGCGCAGTCGCACCGGCGGAGTAATGTCAGGGGCAATGCCATTGCTCCGACGAAACAGCAGATAGCAACAAGCGTTCAAACACAGCATTGCCACTGATGCATAAAACATTAGAAAAAACTCTTCCCGAATCTGATCATGCATGCTTGATTAGCTTTTGGCTGCAAAATTACAACTTTAAATTTCCTTGCCACGGCAGAAGCGGTGCATTATCTGGCGGTCATCCCCCAGATAGATGTACCGCTCCAAGCGTTCCAAGAGCGTGTAGTTGTCGTGATTCAGGTCGCGGTCGTCGATGACGAGGGCATCGAACTCATAACCCGGTTCGAAGCTTCCCACCCGACCGAAGAAACTGCCCCCCGACTTCGTGGCAATCCAGAATGCCTCGGACAGACTGAGGAACGGCCGCTCGTGATTCTGCTGATAGTGCATCTTGCTCACCTGGATGGCATAGACCATCATGCGGAAGATGTTCAGGTCGTGGCCGCCGCTGATGTCGCTGCCGAGACCGACGGGCAGCCCTTCGTCGAGGAACCGACGGACGGGGGCCATGCCTGAAGCCACGTTGAAATTCGACGTAGGACAGTGGGCCACCATCACGCCGCGCCGCTTCATCAGTTCCAGTTCCTCGCCATCGGTCCACACGCAATGGGCCATCACGGTGGGCGTCTGTCCGAAGAGACCGTAACGGTCGTAGGCGTCGCCGTAGCAGGTACTGTCAGGCTCCAGAGACTTGACAAGGGCGATCTCGTCTTTGTTCTCAGAGAGGTGCGACTGCACGGGCAACTGATATTTGGCGGCCAACTGACCACAGGCACGGAGCATCTCCGGCGAACAGGAAGGGATGAAGCGGGGGGTGACGATGGGGCGAACCCGGGGAGGGAGGAGTGAGGAGGGAGGAGTGAGATTTCTTTGCCAGGAAATCAAGCTTTCATAACCTTGGATACTATCTTCGACCGATTCGGAGAGTCCTTCGGGACAGTTGCGGTTCATAGCCACCTTGCCCACCAGCGCACCCATGCCGGACTCCTGGAAGAGTTGCATCAGCAGACGGGTGCTTTCGGTATGGATCGTTGCGAAGACACAGGCCCGCATGGTGCCGAAACGCCAGAGGTCGCGGACAAAGCGACGGTACATCCGCCCGGCATAGTCCAGACTGGCATATCTCATTTCCTCGGGGAAGGTATAGTTCTGGAGCCAAGGCAGCAGCTCGAGATCCATCGCGATGCCCTGATTGCGATACTGCGGGGCATGCACGTGCAGGTCATTCATGGCGGGAATCAGCAGACAGTCGCCGAAGTCGATGACTTCCGCATCCTGACAGTCTAATGATGCCAGATCCGAAGCCACACCAGTCACAAGCCCGTCGGCATCGACGGCGACATATCCGTTCTCCAGCACTTCGAAACGGCTCTGCTCCTTGGTATAGAGGATATGGGCCTTGTAGATCTTCTTCATCGCAGATATTTGTAGTAGTACCAGTAGGTGCCGTGATACTGGTCCTCTACCCTGCCCTGACGCTCCGTGGCATTGGGGAAGCGCGACTCCAGTTCCTGCAGGTTGCGCCAGTCTTCGTCGGTCACGGCGTGATGATAGACTACCACGGGATTCGAACGGGAATGGGTGTAGAGCACGAGGGCCTCGCGGTAGTGCTTCGGCAGATGGTCGTCGAGGGGATAGTATTTGCCGATCTCACGGGCGAAAAGGTCTATCTGACGGTCGATGAGCAGGCCGCAGAGCTTGTAGTCGATCACCTGCCGCGGCACGATGCTGTCGCGGCGTTCCAGCAGATCGAGGAAGTGCATGGGCGTCATAGCCTCTGCGGGGCGGCCGCCGAGGAACTTATAGAGGCTGTCCTCAGGGCAGTAGTACATCCGCGTGCGTCCGCTGGTGGGCAGCATCTGCTCGACGTTGGCCGAGATAGGATATTCAAACAGCTTCTCGCCCAGGGCGTTCTGCCGAGCCAGGGCATACATGCGCAGCATGAGCAGGTTGGCATCGCTCTCCAACGACTCTTTGCCCACCTCGAGGGCCTTCTGGTATTTGCCGTCGGCCAGCAGCGTCTCGGTCTGCATGCGGTAGTGATAGACGGCGTTGGTGTTGCCTATCCACGCCACGCAGATGATCTGCACGGCCATCATCAGGGCATTGATCCACATGGGGCGCGAGAAGAGCGAGTAGTCGCGGTCTGACTCCACCTCCTGGGCGAGCTTAGCGATCCAGGCGACGGCTCCCCACACCAACAGCACCAGCACGGGCAGCACCCAGATCCACAGGCTCACACCGTCGCTGCTCTCTATCTGCTGACTGACCTCAGAGACGAGGGCCAGCAGCATCATCGAGGGGACATAGGTGAGTGCATGCGACCGCTTCTTCAGTTTGAAGAAACCGTTGATAACCAACTGCAACAGCATCAGCACGCCGGTGATGATGAGCGTGCCCAAGACGGGATTGTACTGTGTCAGCCCGCCACTGAGCACGTGCTGTGTCATAGCGAGCTGGTCTGCCTGGAAGAAGAAGAGCCAGCAGAAGGAGAACATGAGAAAAACGATAGCACACATCACGCGGATGGTGACGGTGCTACCGTTTATCAAGGGATGGTTATAGTTCATTGAACTTTGAACTTTGAGCTTTGAACTTTATGATTACACCTTGCGCAGGACAACAGCGGAGCGGGCGGGGATGTAGAGTTTCAGCCACTCCTTGCGGTCATTGACATACAACGGGTCGAAGTTCGTGTAGTGCGTCATCGAGTCGTCAGCGAAGCCGTTGCCGCCGAAGTCCTTCGAGTCGGTGTTCAGCACCACCTCGTATGAGCCCGTGGGCACGAGGAAGCCGTAGTCGGTGTAAGAGCGCGTCGGCGAGAAGTTGAACACGAAGACGAGGTCGCCGCGCATGAAGCAGAGCACCTGGTCGCCGTCGTCGTGCCAGATCTCGGTGACGGGCGTGTCCTGGAAGTTCTTCTGCGACTTGATGACCTTCA
>JAEEGJ010020274.1_pt1 | contig 14506 bp, 12 predicted proteins | sample 8958761 | NCBI WGS metagenome assembly JAEEGJ01 (sample SAMN16246546, study PRJNA631951) | gut metagenome | biome: gut microbiome; feature: rumen; material: RS-attached | host: Bos | place: Iran: Karaj | collected 2018-10 | reverse complement strand
ACTTCCCGCAGCAGCTGTCGGGCGGTCAGCAGCAAAGGGTGGCCATCGCCCGCGCCGTCGTCGCCAACCCCAAGCTCATCCTCGCCGACGAGCCCACGGGTAACCTCGACTCGAAGAACGGCAAGGAAGTGATGGACCTGCTCACCGACCTCCACAAGGAAGGCACCACGATCGTCATGGTGACCCACTCGCAGCGCGACGCCGGCTACGCCGACCGCATCATCAACCTGTTCGACGGTAAGATTGTGGAAGAGGTGTTGTCGCAACTTTGATTTTTGGATTTCCACTTTTGTAGAGACGTGCCATGGCGCGTCTCTACAAAATTACCTCAGCCGGTGGTGTGGATGGAACGAAAAACATAACGTAATAAATCGGAAGGTAAGCCACCTTCTCGTTTTGGACAATCTCACGTTCGTTTGACAACACAAAAGCCTGTTTGATGTTATAGTCGGGGGTGGCAACAAAAGCATCCAACGATGCATGTTCGTTATAGTCCTTGCCCGACTTCACTTCAACGGGAACCACCGAGAGTAAATCGTAATCGTTTACGAGGAACTCAATCTCACCTTTCTTTTTGTTGTCATAGTAGAAAAGAGGAAAACCATGTGCGGCAAGTTCGCTACATACCACCGACTCATACACCGATCCCAGATTAATGCTTTTCACATCATCCATGATGGCTGAAATGCTGTATTGATAGAGCAGTCGGGTGAGTAGCCCCACATCGTTCAGATATAGTTTCAGCAAATTCTTGCTTTCCGATTCCACGAGCGGGAACTTCGGATTCGAAACAGCCTTCACTTCGTGACAGATGCCACTTTTTACAAGATACTCAAATTCAGTCTGATACTGCCAAGCCCTTGCTTGTTTCTTGTTTTCTATCTGGTTGAAATGAACCCGTTTCTTCTTGTTCTCAAGATAGGAAGGCACCAATTCATACACCCGTTCGATGACCAGCTTTCGTTCCTTGTCATATTGGCTTGCGTCGCCCTTGTAAAGCTCATACACCTCCTTTTGCGCAGCTCTCACCTCAACAATGTTATGCGTCTCGATGAACTTGTTCACGGCATCGGGCAGTCCTCCAACCAACAAATATTTTTTGAACAGATCCATCATCCGGTTGTGGAGTGGCTCGTCCAAGGCGATTCGCTGTGAAAAACACTTGCGTGCATGGTCAATGAATTCTTCGCCCACGCCATTGGCCCACAGAAACTCCTCAAAGTCAAGTTGGAACATCCTCACAACCTTGATTTTCCCACCAGGCTTTGATAGCGTTTCATTCAAGGCGATACCTAACTGCGAACCGCTAACAATATAGGTGAAGCGGTCATCTTGTCGCAAAAACTTTAAAAGGGTTAACAAGTCGGGATAGGCTTGTATCTCATCCAAAAACACCAGTGTATCCTCTTTTTTGCCCATGCGGTTGCCGGCAATGGTGCTGAGACGGAGGTAAAAGTCCTCTTTGTTGCGTGTGCCTTCAAACACTCTATCACCTTTCTTGTCCTCGTACAAGTCGATTTCGATATAGTTCTTGAAACGCTTTTGTCCTTCGTGCCGGATGATAAAGGACTTCCCAATCTGACGGGCCCCATCAAGAATCAGTATCTTTTCAGACCCATTATCAAGATAATCAGCGATTTTTGTCTGGATCTTTCTTCTTAGCATACACTTTTCCGTTAGAATTGTAGATGCAAAAATACACATTTCCTATAATATTTCGTATTAAAAAATACATTTTTCTGATGTTTTCTTGAATTTTTGCTTCTCGGTGGTACTAATTCATCTCGTATTTTCCGTTTCATAAATCACCTTTCCTAGATTTTTCAAATGGGTGTTTATACACATTTCCTAGATTTTTGAATGAAAAGCCCCAAAAAAATCTTCATGACAACGCTCACTGTAAAGTTTCTTTACACCACTGTAAAGAAACTTTACATTTTTTGTAAAATTTGTTTTTATATCTTATTGGTTTTTAATGATTTGAAAGTTTGGCATGGCCGTTGTCCTGCCAAAAGGCAGTGTAATTATAATCCTGTAAAACTATGGCAAAGAAATCGTTTTTGACAGCACTGTTCATCATTATGGCGGTGCTGGGTGTTGAGGCGCAAAACTTGAAAGGCCGCTTGGCTGATGAAAACGGCGAGCCTGTGGCTTTCGCCAACATGACGTTGAAACAGGCTACTAACGACAGCCTTGTTGCTGGTCTGACCTCTGACGAGAACGGCAACTTCTCCGTCGATGTGAAAGATGGAAGGTACATTCTCACTGCCTCCGCCATCGGCTACGAACGTCTTACCATTCGCTGTGGAGCCACCGCACTCGGGACATTGGTGATGCCTAAAACCACCAAGCAATTGGATGAAGTCGTGGTTGAAGGTTCACGTGTTACCGAGGAGGCAGGGCGTTTTGTGGTGCTGCCCGACCCCAAGGAGGCGGAAGTCTCGGGTCGTGGTCTGACCTTGCTCGACATGCAACAGTTGCCTGGCTTGGAGGTGGATGTGGCCATGCAAAACATCACCATCGACGGCGGCACACCCATCCTTCAAATCAACGGGAAGGAAGTGCCGCTCAACCGCTTCATCAATGTCAGGCCGGAGCAAATCCTGCGCATCGAGTACAGCAACGAGCCTGGCATCCGCTACCTTGATCGCAATGCGTCGGGCATCATCAACCTTGTGCTGAAGGAGTCGGACGACGGCGGAAACGTGATGGCAAGGATTCAGTCGGCGTTCACCACAGGCTTTGTGGATGGCTATCTTATGGCAGCGCACCACAAAGGCAAGTCGGAGTTTTCGTTGCAGTACAACTTGAGTCACCGCAACTACAAGAACGTACCTTATGAGATGACAGACAGTTACATTGCGGAAGAGCGCACGGTGGAGCGCTATCAAGAAATGAGCTTCCCGTTCAATTACATCACCCACAACATCACGGGTGAATACACCTACCAGCCCAACGACACCACCATGTTCGTGGCTACCCTGCGTGACTACATCGACAACAACCATTGGTTCGGGACGGGCACTATCACCGAAACGGAGAACGGCACGAATACGCAGTTGGACATGAACAAACAGTCTGACCGAAAAGGCAACTCGCCGACTTTGGACTTGTTCTTTACCCACAAGATGAAGAACAGGCAAAAAATTGAGTTGAATATGGTGGGGCAATACTCACAAAGTGATTATTACAATAACCTGATTTACAGGGATTCGGAAAACGAATGGGAATATCCCACAAAGGTGATGAACAACGGTTACGCCATCAGTGGTGAGGCTGTTTACGGTAAGCAATTGAAAAAGGCGGAAGTCCGCGTAGGACTGCAATACCAGCACAACTTCGCGAGCAACGATTATGTGGTTTACGAAACCCAAACCGAGATGACCAAGGACAACACCTATCTTTACACCAGCATCGACGGCAATTTGAGCGACAATGTGATGTATTCGTTGGGGACGGGTGTCAAGTTGTTCAGCGTCACCGACGGCATCGACACCAAGCGATACCTCCGCAACCTGAGTACAGCAGGCTTGTTTTGGCGCATCAGCCAGAGTTGGTCGCTGACGGCCAACACGCAGTTTATACCTTATTTGCCTTCGTTAAGCGACATGTCGCCTGTGTTGCAGCGCGTGGACGATGTGGAGGCTATCAAAGGAAACGAATCGTTGAAGCCCTATAACACTTGGTTCAATGCGTTGCGTTTGCGCTACAACAACAAGGGTTGGTTTGCCAATACGACTTTCAGTCATTACAGGAACTTTTCGCCCACGGTTCGTGTGTATCAATATGACCCTGAACTTGGGCTTTTCGTCGGGATGCCGCAAAACACCGATTATTACCAACGTTTTCAAGTGAGAGCCGAAGTGGGCAAGAAGCAACTGTTTGATCGTCTGAACATTACGCTGAAAGCCAAACTGAAGAAGGAGGAGGCCAAAGGAACAGATTTTTATCACGATAACCTCAACTTCAGCAGCGGCATCAAGGCGCAGTTTGTTTGGAAGCAGTTGGTGGTTGGCTGCGACTTCGACTTCACGCCCGAATGGTCTTTGTTCGGCGAGGATTTGTCGGGAGGTGAGATGTCGCAAAGCATCTATGCCGAATACAACTGGAAGAGCCTGAATGCGAGCGTAGTATGGCATTGTCCGTTCAACAAGAAGGGCTATATGTACCAGACCAGCAACCTCTCGGCGGTGCATCCTTACACCCACACCAATTGGACCAGCGACAACGGCAACATGGTCGTGTTGGGCCTCACATGGAAGTTCAACTACGGAAAGGCGTTCAACAAGAGCCAAAAGACGCTTTGGAACGGTGGGTATGATGATGGTATGGTGAAGTGAAACGATGAATATTGGAAACTATCGAAAGCTCAGCCAACTTTAGGATTGGTTGGGCTTTCGCAATTTTTAATTGGTTTGTTGCCGAAAAGACCTGTTAGCTATAAAAAAAGTGTATCTTTGCCTTCGAAACCAATTCTACTATTATGGAAACAAACGTAAGGGCTCAAGAAGTTTCAGTAGTTGATGCCTTGTTGACTATCTATCGTCAGCAGGATGAAAAAGTGAGGAGAGATTTCCTTGTGCGTGTCCGTCAGGAAGATAGTTTGTTGGATATGCCAGGGATGCGAACCCGTGAAGAGATGATAGAGGTCTCTCGCGAGCGTATGAGAGACATTGTCGCTGGTCGTGAGCAAACGCTTTCACACGAAGAAGCAATGAAATTAGTTGACGAAGCAATTGCTGAGACTGTATGAAAGTGAAATGGTCCAAGCGTGCGGCAATTGAATTTGCTGCAACTGCGGCTTATGTGGCATGAGGAGATTTATATCGTCAGCATTTGGAGCAACCGCCAAAACCGAAACAGCCTGCATTCCGCATTGAGGGAAGATGCACAAAGCCTGTATTTTGAGGAATGATTTTTTGGTCAAAGTGTAAACCACTGTAAAGTTTCTTTACACCGCTGTAAAGAAACTTTACATTTTTTGTAAAACTTGTTTTTATATCTTATTGGTTTTTAATGATTTGAAAGTTTGGCATGGCGGTTGCCATGCAGAAAACAGAAAATTATAAACCTGTAAAACTATGGCAAAGAAATCGTTTTTGACAGCACTGTTCATCATTATGGCGGTGCTGGGTGTTGAGGCGCAAACAAACAAAGTCTATAAGGCTGATACCGTTATTGACGGAAATGGCAACAAAATCATCACCGTGTATTCGCGGGGATCATTCGCCGAAGGTAACGGCAACATCGTCACGCGTGACATCGATGTGGCGGCGTTCAAAGATTTCAGCATGATATTGCCCGCAACGGTAAACTACAGCGTGGCGGACAGCTACGCTTGCCGCGTGACCCTCGACGAGAACCTTTTCGAGTGGATCGATATCTATCAGAAAGATGATTGCTTGAAGGTTGAGATGGTCAAGACGTTTCAGCAAGCCGACGTGAGGCCGACGAAGTTCCTTATCGAGCTCACCGCCCCGACCTTGGAGGAAATTAGTGTGTTGGGCAGTGGCGACTTTAATTTTGTCACACCGTTTGAAGCCAAAGAGTTGAAAATCAAATTGACGGGTTCAGGCGATGTGGTTTTCGAGAAAACAGCAAACATCCATGATTTTGATGTGGATGTTGCAGGCTCGGGAGATTTGTTTAGTAAAGAGTTCCTTGCTGACTACATGGATATAAGCATCGCTGGATCGGGGAAGATGGTTTGTGAGTACCTCCAAGCCGAACGCCTGCATTCAAGTGTCGCTGGCTCAGGCGATGTCATTATTAAGGATGGTAAGGTGAAAAAAGCGAACCTTTCCGTGGCGGGTTCGGGCTCCATTGAGGCCCGCTGCCAGATGGAATCGATGGACTACAGCGTTGCTGGCACAGGCAGTATTTCTTACCCAGACGATGTCAAGGCGGTAGGCACCGTAGTAGGCGGCAAGATCAATAAAATCTGGGGAACAGAAAACAACAAGAAAAAATGCTGTGATGAAAAACCGAAATAAAACGAGAATCAACCAAACGCTTTTCGAAAAGTTGGTAAAGTTTTTCGGACTTGAAAAAGCGGAGAAAATATACAAAAGACTTGAGCGTTTAAATAATAACTCAACGACTTATGGCTCGAATCTATAAAAAAGGCAAGACCTCCCTCGTGTCTTCCATCCTGAACATCTTGGGCTTGACGGCAGCCTTCGCCGCGCTCTACATCATCCTCGTGCAGGTACACCACGACCTCACCTACAACAAGGCGCTTAAGGACAGCGACCAGATTTATGTCCTTACAAAGAAGGAAACCAATCAAAGTGAATATTCCTCTTATATGAACCGTCCAATGGGAGAGTATGTCATTAGCGCTTCTCCCGATATTGAAGCTGGCGGATGTGGTAAAATCACGGGCAATCCTATCGCGGTTCGGGTAAGCGAGGATCAATCCCCTGTGGCCATCACGATATCTGCCATGAACAAAGGCGCCCGCGATGTGTTCGGTTTCGAACTGGTGACTGGCAACTGGGATGATCTGACAGGCACTGGCTTCGCCCTCTCGGAATCGGCGGCAAAACGCCTTGGAGTCCAAGTGGGTGATGTGATGCAGTATTATGATGGATCTGCGTGGCAGGGGATATCCATCGTGGCCATCTATAAAGACATGCCGAAGCACAGCGACCTTTCCTCTTTCGAAATGCTTACCGATATGGGTGATAATAACATCGACGACTGGAAGGAGTTTTCGTTCAACTATTTTTTGAAACTTCGTAAAGGCGCCGATCCCAAGGCGATTACCGAAGTGGCAATGCCGGTCGTCAAACAGTTTTTCAGTGAGATGAAAGGTGGCATTGAGGTTACGGACGATGAGGTCAAGTTCGGGCTTTACCCCGTGCGGCTGACCGATATGTATTTTGACAAAAACTCGTACTATGCGCCAGGTCAATCGGGCAACAGAACCACAACAATCACTTTGCTCGTCATCGCCATTTTTGTAGTACTCATCGCCTTCATCAACTACATCAACTTCTTCTTTGCGATGGTGCCGTTGCGCCTGCGGAGCATCAACACCCGCAAGATATTGGGCAGCAGTCGTTTCCAGTTGGTGATGTCGTCGGTGGGCGAATCGGTGCTGATGGTGGCAATTGCTTTGGCATTGGCGGTGTCTGTAATCATATTGTTCAAGCAATCCACTTTGGCTGCGATGATTGATGCTTCGCTGGATTTCGGCCAAAACTGGGGTGTTGTGGCACTGACCATTGGTTTGGCGTTGCTTATCTCGGTGGTCGCCAGCCTTTATCCGGCCTTGTTCGCCACCTCGTTCAATCCCGCTTTTGCCCTGAAAGGCACCCTCGGCACTACACAGAAGGGTAAGGCTTTCCGTATCGGCTTGATTGGCTTGCAGTTCACCGTTTCCATCGTCTTGATTATCTGCGCGATATTCGTCTCCGAGCAACGTCGTTTCATGATGAATCACGAAATGGGTTTCAACCAAGAATGTCTTTTGCAGTCGCAGGTGTCGTGGGACCTTGCCACCAACCGCCAAGTCGTTGAGAGTCAGTTGTTGGCCGATGCGGCCATCAAGGACATCGCATGGGGTGATGGGCCTTTCGTAAATGATTATCGGATGCAATGGGGCCGCACAGTGCGGGGCGAGGATGCCGGTTGGGACGTCTATCCCGTTTCGTGGAACTTCCTCCGTTTCATGGGCATCGACATCGTGGAAGGTCGCGATTTCACGGAAGCCGATGAGCATTCTACGGGTACTTATATCTTCAACGAAACTGCACGGGACGTATATCAAATCACCCTCGAAGACCAGATTGGAGGGCATGATAGCCAAGTCGCTGAGATTGCCGGTTTCTGTAAGGACTTCAACTTTGCTTCGTTGCGTCAAGACATTAGACCTTTTGCATTCTATGTTTATGGCAAAGATCCGTGGCATATTTGCAGTAGGCTGTATATCCGTACCGAGGCTGGTGTGGATCTCCCCGCCCTGATGGAGCGCATCAGGATAACCCTCAACGACCTTGACCCCAATATGGGCGATGAAATATCATACGATGTGTGGCCTTTCTCACAATCAATTGAGAACCAATACAAAAAGGAGCAAAACCTCTCGAAGTTGGTCACTCTGTTCACGATTTTGGCCATCGTCATCTCGCTGATGGGCGTGTTTGGCTTGGTGATGTTCGAGACGGAGCACCGTCGCAAGGAGATTGGCATCCGTCGTGTACATGGCGCCACGGTGGGGCAGATTTTGGCCATGTTCAACTCGCGCTTCGTAAAAGTTGTGTTGGTGTGCTTCGTCATCGCCGTGCCAGTGAGCATCGTCATTATGAAGCGTTATTTGGAAGGCTTCGCCTACCAGGTGTCGCTGCATGTTTGGGTGTTTGCCTTGGCGCTGTTGGCAGTTTTGGCGGTCACGATAGCGGTGGTCACCTTGCGCAGTTTGCGGGCCGCTACGGTGAATCCTGTGAAGTCGCTAAGGAACGAGTAATACTCGTTCAGAAAAACGGGATAAAATTCAATTATTCGTTCAGAAAAATGGGTTATATGGTTGTTTTTTCGTTTGGAAAAGTGTATTTTTGCAGCGAAAATTCGTTTGAAAATGCTGAAAAGAAGAATCGAAGACACCCTGCGGGAATGGAAAGACACTCCAGAACATTTGCCACTCGTCATCATGGGTCTGCGTCAATGTGGCAAGACCTTTATTGTGCGAAAGTTTGCGGAAGAAAACTACAAATATGTCTATTACATGAACTTCACGAAGCAGCCCAAGCGCATTGGCGCGTTTTTGGGCTCTAAAGAAGTCGATGCGATTCTTTTGGAACTCTCCGCACAGATAAAAGGAGCCAATTTTGTTCCTGGCCAAACATGCTTCATCTTCGACGAAATTCAAGATTGTCCCGACGCCCGTACTTCCTTGAAGTTTTTCAAAGAAGATGGACGTTTTGATGTAATCGCCACAGGCTCCCTTTTGGGTGTTCAAGGTTACGGCGAGAAGAAAAAGAAGCTGAAACGGAAAAGCGAGGACGACATTCGGTTAGGAAAGAATTCCATTCCGGTTGGTTCTGAATACATCGTGCAGATGTATCCACTCGACTTCGAGGAGTTTCTTTGGGCAAATGGCATTTCGGAAGAGGTGATTGCTTTTCTGAAGGACTGCCTGGCAAATGAAAAACCGGTTCCTATGGGGATACATGTCACCATGAAAGAACTTTTGAATCGCTATGTCGCTGTTGGTGGTTTGCCCGCAGCTGTGAACAAGTTGTTAGAGACCGGCAACATGAGTAAAGTGGATGCCGTCCTCCGTAGGATTCTGAAAGAGTATAAAGATGACATGGTGAAATATGCCGGTGACGATGACAAACCCTACATACGCGGTTGCTTTGATTCTATCACCAAACAACTGTCCAAGGACTACAAAAAGTTCCAATACAATCTCATCAAAAAAGATGGTCGTGCAGAGGATTACGCTGGGTCACTTCAATGGTTGGAAGATGCGGGAATGATTCGTCGCTGCTATAACACAGAAGCAACGGGTTTGCCCATGGAAGGTAATGCCATCGAATCCATCTTCAAAGTGTATATCACCGACATTGGCTTGCTTGTCACCATGCTTGGCGGTTCCACCCGAAATGATATTATTCAAGGTAACTTGGGGGGCTTTAAAGGTGCGATTTACGAAAATTTGATGGCCGATACACTTCACAAGAAAGAGCAGAATCTGTACTACTACCGTAAGGAATCTGGCATGGAACTGGACTTCTTGGTTAGTTACAAGGGAGAATGTGTTCCCGTTGAAGTCAAAGCCAAGACAGCCAAAGCCAAGAGTCTTTCAACAGCGCTGAAACATCCCGACAAATATCACGTTTACCACGCCATAAAGTTCGGCGACTTCAACATCGGACGCGAAGGCCCTTTGTTGACACTTCCGAACTACATGCAGTTCCTATTGAATCTTGAACCCGAAGAAATCATCTTGGAACCTATTGACACCGATGGACTCAATCGCTTGGCAAAAGAGCTGATGGAAAAAGAAAATGAAAAAATGTAAGATTTCGGTCGTTTCCACGATATAATAGCAAACGACCGAAGGTAATGACGACCGAAGAGTTCAAACGAAACATCTTGCGACTGCAACCCCGCTTGCAGCGGACTGCCGAACACATTGTCGGTGACCCCGACAATGCGGCGGATGCTGTTCAGGAAGCCGTCATCTCTTTGTGGAAGCAACGGGCGACCATCAGCGGACAAGACATGGAAAAGCTCAGCCTGACGGTCGTGAAACGTCGGAGTATCGATCTGCTGAGGAAACAACGCCCCACAATACCTATCGATACGGAGAGCCTGATGCTTGCTGAGCCACCGCAGGATGATAACGAGGAACGCTACCGACTGGCCCGAAAACTCGTCGAGCAACTGCCCCAACGCCAACGCGATGCCATCCTAATGAAATATGAGGACGGTCTCAGCATGGAGGAAATCGAGAAGGCGACAGGCATGAGCAGCACCCATCTGTATGCAACGCTGTCGCGCGCCTACAAGTCGTTGCGTGAAGCCATAAAACAATATAAGGAGGAACAGGGATGAATACTGAAAACGAAATCAACGAGGAAGTCCGCCAGCTGCTCGAAAGCCTGGAAGAACACGGGAAGAACACCCGCCGGCAAAAGGAACTTGGCGACCTGATTGACCGTCTTGCCGAGGAGGAAAAGACGCTTGCCATGCCGCACAAGCATAGAACACTCACCCCGCTTTGGTGGGCAATAGGTGCCGCAGCGGCATGCCTTCTGCTTTGGCTACTCGTCAAACCGAACGCGAAACAGCAACCTGAGAGGGAACAGGAAATCCTTGTTGAAGAAACGAAAACCCTTGATTCCGTCAAGACCGAGGTGAACGATGCCGTGTTTGAACAACCTGTTGCTAACGAAACATATTTGGCAGAAGAGACACCCATCGTCCCACAAAACGCCCCGATGAAGAAAGAAAAACCGAAGACTCAAATCATCGAAGAAGTGGTCGAACAGCCCATGCTTGCCGAGGTCAAGCCGACGGAACCCAAAGACACTACGAGTATTGGATCCAACACCATACCCACTACTAACGAAACGCCTTCAGCCGTTCAAAAGCCACAACGGAGAGTCATCCGGAGCCTCAACCTGGTGTGCTACGAATGTCAGAAGGAACCCGAATTCTTCATCAAACCTGTCATGGAAGACAGGACCTTATTCGGTCAGCCGCAAGACCCGAACATGAAAAACGGATCGCTGGCCTTGGAAATCAAACTCAATTAAAACTAGGAAACCATGAAACGCATCATTTTATCATTAGCCATTCTTTTGGCTGCACAGATAGGCTTCGCTCAGGAAGAAGTCGCCATCGAGCAAAACATCAACCAGCGCATCAACACGCTGATAATCAACCCCGGATGGGAGGTCCATCTGATTCACCACGAGGCCGACAGCGGCTACCGCGTGGCCATCATCACCGAAGACGATTTGGCGGCACGGGCCTACAATGTGCAGCTCTGCAATGTCAAAGACTCAACCTTGACCATCCTTGAGAACACCCAACTGCCCCTAGGCACCATGGTGGAGATTGAAGGCCCCATGACCTTCGGGCAAATCAAACTTTTGAACAATGCGACGGCTGAAGCGGATTATGTCGTTGCATCCGTGCCGTCTGTACCGAAAGACTTGAACAACCTTAACCTTTCCAAGAATTCAAGCTTTCACATCCGGCATTATCACATTCCTAATCCCGACAACTCGCCAATCATGGTTATTTGGGACCATGCCCAACTGACTATCGATACCCTTTCGGGTGAAGGCAATGTCATGATGAATGTTTATGAAGGAGATTTTCAATACGGCACCGATATCCTGCGAGGCAAAATCACGCTGAGAGAATATGGGAACACTTCTGAATGGCCATATATGCAAAGGGATTGTAGGGTAATCAAGGCCAAGGAAGTGGATGGTGAACTGGTTACGACCGACCGCAGAAAGATATGGAATGACGCGCTTGTTGTTGACATAGGGCTCGGCATACAACAAGGCAACACGCCAACAAATCCCGACAGTCCCTTCCTGCAATACAGCACATTGTCCGTCAACATCGGTTTTACCACCTATCTCAAACTCGGCAACCGCTGGGGCTTGCGCACTGGCCTTCAATGGAACGAGAATAGGAAGTCGCTATGCCACCAGGTAAAATACGAAAACGATGCATTGATCGTAGTTGATGGCCAGGGTGACTATCAACGCAACCGACTGTATAACCAATATATGGGCATTCCCGTTTCATTGGACTATTATCTTGGCAAAAGGCAAACCGAAAGCTTCTCTTTGGACTTGTATTGCGGTCGCCTAATAGGAGAAACGCTCGTCACCAGCAAAGACCCAACCAAGCCCTTTGGTATAGGCGTTCTCTTTCCTGGGACAAAAGATCATCTTGACAACATCTTCAACCCTTGGAAACTGGAAGTAGGTCTCAGCTTCAACACACGGCATCTAGGCTTCATCCATGGTGTGAGGGTCTTCACCAACCTTCTGCCCGAGTACAAGCCTGGGGTCACGACGGACAAGTTCAGGAGTGTTGGCATTGAGTTCAAACTATAAACCATCTCTCATGCCGTATTGTAAGGTTGTTTTAGTAACTTTGCGGCATGAAATGGTTTTGTCAGATAGCATGGTGCTTGGTATTGCTCTTCTTGAACTCTTGCGGGAACAAGAAAGCGCCTGTTCCAACTGAAGTGATGGAACAAGCGCAGAACCAATATGATAGCGGTTTTGTTTGTCTTCAGGAGAACAGTTTGCTGTCGGCATTGCCTCATTTCTTCGAGGTGGCCCATTCTCTGGAGCGGTTGCCCGAGGACATGACGGATGAGGAGATGCTGCTTGCCTCAAAGGCCTATTATCAGATGGCGAATGTGTTTGGGCCTAAGATGGTACATAATGCTGAGATTGACGCGCTACACCAGGCTTTGAGTTATCAGAATGCCATCCATGACACCGTTTGGATGGTTCGGTCATGCTTACAGTTGGCCAGTGCTTTGGAAGTCGTTCAGGAAAACGATTCGGCATGGCTTTATCTCAATAAAGTGATGCCGCTGCTTGATACGGTTTCTGGCGATGTAGAGGATTATATCAGTGCCCGACAACTGTTGTCGTTCTTGTTTTTCGACAACCAGCAGATCGACTCCTGCGTGGTGATTCAGAGACAGCTCATTGCTTTTAAGGCACGGCGTGGCATGGACACCAAAAACGACTCGGTGAGTATGGGGATAAACCTGTTTTTTGCGGGTCGTCATGAAGCGTCGAAGGCTTATCTGCTTAAAGTGCTGAAGGCTGATTATGGCGATGTGGAGCGTGGTGCCATCATGTCGCTGTTAGGGCAGATCTATGAAGAGGAAAACAAACCCGACAGTGCGGCGTTGTTCCATAGCTTCAATCCGACCTACGTGGAGGCTGAGTCGGAACGCGTGAGTGATGGGATGCTGGCTTTGAAACAATACGAGCAGTTCAAGGCAGAGCGCGACGCGAGGCTTGATGCCTTACGGGAGCAGAAGGCAACACGGAAGAGGAGAACCACTTGGCTGTGGAGCGGCTTGGCCTTGTTGTTGTCGGTAATCGCTGTTGTGGTTGTCGTTAAGCGGAGGGGAAGACGCAAGGCTTCCTACACAGCGGGTCGGTCGCAGTTCGAGCAGTCGGATATCTTTGTGCGTATCCGTGAGCGGTTGGCCGCCGATGCCCCCAGGATTTCCTCAAAGAACGTGGACGACTTCTCCCATTTGGCCCTGGGCCAGGCCGACTTTGAGGCCTTGAAGGATGCTGTGGACGCAGCTTTTAGCGGTTTTGCCTCCCGTTTGGCGGCAAGTTACCCCGACCTTAGCCCTGCCGACATCAACGCTTGTTGCCTTTCTTTGATGGGGTTGAGCCATGCAGAGATGGCTGTGCTGCAAGGCGTGAAGTACAACTCGTTCACCAACCGTATCACGAAAATCAAGAAAGTCCTTGGCACGGAAGAGCATCTTTCGGCTTTCCTGAAGAAGTTGCTGAAAGAGGGCTAACTGGTTGCAAAAAGACTGATTTGAGAAAAAGTGTGCCGTTTATGAGGCAAAACGGCGTTTTATTAGGGCACAAGACGAAAAATGTGTGTGAAATGTGTGTGTGATTTTTGCGCATCACATTGTTGTTTACTATACTTTTGCTGCTAACGAATGCTAAAGAGTTATCGTTATGAAAGCAAAGACACATTTTTTGATAGCCCTTGCGCTGTTATTCGGAGTAAATGCCTTTGGGCAGGAGTGGGAATACTCCATCCCTTATTACATGGCAGATCCAGAAATGACTCGCCAGTATTGCGCATACGAATTGTCGGATGGGCGAATTATTATCAGTGCCCAGTTGCTTTACAATGACGGCTCTTATCCCAATTTCTATCCGCCTCACAATGCCTTGATAGCATTATCGGCTGACGGAGAAGAATTGGCGCAAATGGATTATTTTAGAGATAGCTATTGGGGTTC
>JAEEGJ010020267.1_pt1 | contig 14510 bp, 9 predicted proteins | sample 8958761 | NCBI WGS metagenome assembly JAEEGJ01 (sample SAMN16246546, study PRJNA631951) | gut metagenome | biome: gut microbiome; feature: rumen; material: RS-attached | host: Bos | place: Iran: Karaj | collected 2018-10 | reverse complement strand
GCGCGACGATCAAGGCCGTGAGGATCCAGAAAGCCGGCGAGCCGGCGAAGAAGGACCCGATGCCGGCGAGGGAGGCGGGTTTCGTGGCGATGAAGCGGATGTCGCTGCCGACATCGCGCACGTCGCGGCGGTTCACGCCCTGGACGATCTGGCCGCCGCCGGAGCCGGAGATGTCCGTGCCCCGCGCCACCCGGATGGGCAGTTCCTGGCTGCGCAGGGTGACGTATTTGCGCGAAGCGATGTCGTAGTAGCTGTATTCCACGGGGCCGATGACGAAATCGCCGTGGCTGCGCGGAATGAAGGGGTATTCGAAGGACTTGCCGCCGCTCACGTCGGAGACCTTGACGTCATAGACCTCGAAGTCCGGCGGGAAGGAAATCTTCGGCGCCTCCAGCAGGGAGGTGTTGCCGGATCCGGTCACGGTGACGCGCAGCGACGCGGCGTCGTGCGTCTTGAGGGAATCGCGGGTCAGCGAGGCGCTCATCTTGAAAGAGCCCACGCCGCCGCCGAACGAGGCGGGCGCCCCGGCCGGCAGGCCGCTGACATTGACGGTCACGGGCGAGGTGGACACCCGCTTGCGTATGGTCTGGTAGTCGTCCTGGAAGAAACTGTCGAAGATGCTGCCGGTCGAGGCCCGCGGGGTGCGGACGTTCACCAGGCAGACCAGCTCGGCGGCGTCGATGGTGATGTCGCCCGCCTTCTGCGGCACGAGGTTCCAGCTGCGCAGCACGGCTGCGTTGTAGATCTTGTCCCCCACGTTCTCGCGGTGGAACTCGATGGTGGACGGCGCCTGGACCTCCTGGCTCCAGAAGCCGTTGAACGTCGGGAAACGGGCATCCTCGAAACCGGCGATGTTGACCCGCTGATAGAGCTTGAGCGTCGCGGTGATCGTCTCGCCGACCATCGCGCTGCGCTTGCTCAGCGTCAGGCGGAGGAACATATCCTCGGCGGACACCTGTGCGGAGCCGGAGGATCTGCCGCTGCTCTGCGAACCCTGGCTCTGGGACTGCTGTCCGCCACCCTGGCCCTGTCCCTGGGCGCTCGCGGCCGCGCCGTCGCTCACCACCTCGATGGTGGGGCGCGACGAGGTCAGGCGGTCGCCCTTGACCGTGGCTTCGGCCGCGGCGATCTGGAAACGGCCGGTGCCCTTCGGCAGCAGGACGTAGGTGTAGGTGGTCTGCGAAGAAGTGGTGCGCTTGCCGTTCACGATGCTGATCGAGGTGGAAGACCCCTTCTGCGGCCCCCAGACCAGCTGGAAGTCGCTGCCGGGATCCCAGCTGAAATCCGACGGCGCGTGCTCCCCGCTGATGATGAACGTGATGTTGAACTGCTCGTTCACGCCCACCAGGTTGGGTGCCTGAACCTTGATCGAGTTCTGGGCCGTCGCGGCAAGGGACATCAGCGCCGCTATGAGGATGATCGTCAATCTTTTCATTACCAATTCTTTTCTTTCTGCCGGGATTTGAGCAGCGCGGCCTTCTCCTGGTTCACCTTGTCCTGCGTCTCACGCTCCTTGGCCTGGATGGCGCGCAGCATCTGCTGGGCCTGCTGGGGGGAGATCTGCGGCTGCTGATCCTGCTGGTCCTGTTGGTCCTGATCCTGCTGATCCTGATTCTGGTTCTGCTGGTTCTGGTCCTGCTGGTCCTGATTCTGATCCTGGTTCTGCTGATCCTGATTCTGCTGATCCTGATTCTGATCCTGCTGGTTGTCACCGCCCCCGCCCCCGCCGTTCTGCTGGTTCTCCAGCATCTTCTTGGCGTAGATGTAGTTCTCCTTGGCGTCGAGGTCCGCCGGATCGAGCAGCAGCGCCTGCCGGAAGGCGTCGACCGCGGCCCGGTAGTCCTTCTGCTGCAGGGCGGCGTCGCCGGCGTTGTAGTAGTACTGCGCGGGCAGCGCCTCCTGCTCCTTCACCGTTTCGAGCGCCTTCGCCGCGCCGGCATAGTCCTGCTGGCGGTAGAGCGCGGAGGCCAGGTTGTACTCCGCCGTCACGGACAGCGAATCCTTGAGCGCCGCCTTGCGGTAGTCGATCTCCGCCTCCTTGAAGCGGTCCCTGCGGAACTTGCGGTTGCCGGCACGCACCTCGCCCCGGTCCACCTGGGCAAGGGCGGGCAGGGTGCAGCACAGCAGCAAGAGTGTCAATATCCTTTTCATTCGAACAACCTCCTCCTGGCCCTGCGTTCGCCGATGAGCGCCTCCAGCACGAAGAAGAAGAGCGCAGCGGCGAAGAAATACATATACTGTTCGTCATATTCCTCGAAGACGGTCGAGTTGAACCGCTCGTCTTCGAGCTTGCGGATCTCGTCGAGGATGGGGTTGAGTCCGAATTCCTCGTTGCCCGCGTGGACATAGGCGCCGCTTCCCACGGACGCGATGCGCTTGAGCGTCTCTTCGTCCAGCCGGGTCACGACGATGTTGCCGTCCTTGTCCTTCATCAGGTCGCCGTCCTTGGGGATGGGCTGCCCCTGCAGGGAGCCCACGCCGATGGTGAACACGCGGATGCCGGTCGAAGCGACCTGCTTCGCGGCCTCCACGGCATCGTCTTCGTGGTTCTCGCCGTCGGTGATCACGATGATGGCGCGGCTCTTCTCGCTCTGGGCGCTGAAGCTCTTGGCGGCGGTCACGATCGCGTCCCCGATCGCCGTGCCCTGCACGGGCACAGACTGGGTGTCGATCGAGTTCAGGAACATCTTGGCGGAGACGTAGTCCGTGGTGATCGGGAGCTGCACGAAGGAGCTGCCGGCGAAGATGATGAGGCCGATGCGGTCGCCCTGGAGGCGGTCCACGATGCGGGAAATGGCCAGTTTCGCCCGGGACAGGCGGTCCGGGGAATAATCCTGGGCCAGCATCGAGTTGGACACGTCCAGGCAGATCATGATCTCGGCGCCCTTGGTCTCGCGCTCCACCAGTTTCGCGCCGAGCAGCGGGCGCGCCATACCGATCACGAAACAGAAGAAGCCCAGGCAGAACAGCACGGTGCGCCACCAGCCCTTGGCTCCGGACCAGGACGGCATCAGCGCCTGCACCAGCGCCTCGTCGCCGAAGCGGCGCACCCGCGCACGGCGGGCACGGCGCAGCAGCGCGTAGCCGATGAGGATCACCGGAATGAGCAGCAGCAGCCACAGGTATAAGGCACGGGCAAAATACAGCATACTACGGCATCCTCCTAAGCAAAAGTACGACAAGCAGTTCGAGCAGCAGGCAGACGAGGGCCGCCAGGCCGAAGCGCCCGAACAGTTCCTTATAGACGGGGAAGCTGTCCACGGACGTGCGTGCCTTCTCCATCTTGTTGATTTCAGAATAGATCTCCGCGAGCTTGGTGTTGTCCGTGGCGCGGAAATAACGTCCGCCGGTGGCCTCGGAGATGCCCTTGAGCAAGTCTTCGTCGATCTCGACCTGCATGTTCTGCATCTCGACTCCCCAGGGTGTCATCACCGGGTAGGGAGCCATCCCGTTGGCGCCAACGCCGATCGTGTAGACGCGCACGCCGTAAGTCTTGGCAATCTCAGCCGCCGTCTGCGGGGCCACCTCGCCGCTGTTGTTGACGCCGTCCGTCAGCAGGATCACCACCCGGCTGGGCGCGTCGGAGTCCATCACACGGGCCACGGCCGTGGCGAGGCCGTTGCCGATAGCGGTCCCGTCCTCGATCAGGTCGGTCTGGACCTCCTTCATCAGGTTGATCAGCGTCGCGCGGTCCGTCGTCAGCGGGCACTGCGTATAGCTTTCGCCCGCGAAGACCACGATGCCCATCCGGTCGGATGGCCGCTGGGAGATGAATTCGATCGCGATGTCCTTGGCCGCACTGATGCGGTCCGGCGTGAAGTCCCGCGCGAGCATGCTCGTGGAGACGTCCATGACCAGGACGATGTCGATGCCTTCGGAGTCGATCTTCTCGATCTCGCTCGAGGAGCGGGGACGGGCCAGGGCTACGATAATCAGGCAGAGGGCCGCCGTGCGCAGCACGAAAGGCAGGTGGCGCAGCACCGCCAGGACCGATCCTCCGCCCTGCAGCCAGGGCGCGGAGGTCGACACCCGCAGGTGCGGCCGCCGCCCGGCCAGCTCCCGGTACAGGTAGAGCCCGGCGAGCAGCAGGGGGATGGCCAGCAGCCAGAGGAGATGCGGATACTCAAAGTTCATGCTCCTGCTTCGGCTCCTCCTCAAGCACGGTCTGGTAGGTGGATGTCACGAAGCGTACGGCCGTGGGCAGCGCCCGGGCGTTCTCCTCCTGGGAGGCGACGTGCTTCGCGAACTTGACGTAGTCGGCACATTCGAAGACCTCGCGCGTCTGTTCGCGCAGTTCCTCCGGCAGATCCTCCGCCTCCTTAAGGGCGGTGAAAAGCTCGGCCGTGGTCATCTCCGGCGCGTCGATGCCGAAGCGGTCTTCGATATAGGTCTTCAGGGTGTCGGTGATTCCTGAGTAGTAGGCTTTCTGCTTGTCGGGCGCCCAGAACCTGTCCCCGCGCCACTTGTCGAGCTCGCGCAGGGCTACGATGTAGGCAGGGTCCTTCGGCTTGCGGCTCTCCTCCGCGGCGCGGCGGCGCCGCAGCAGCCACACGGCCAGCACGGTCAGGGCCGCCAGCAGCAGGGCCGCCCCGATCCAGGGGAGCAGCTCCTTGAACGTCAGCGGGTAGCCCATCTGGCCCTTGATGTCGTGGATGACGAAGGTGGCCGTGTCGACCGGCATGGTCTTCACCTCCATGTCCAGGGGCTCGAAGCGCAGGGTGTCCGGTGCGCCGGCCCCCGTCTTGCGGAGCACGAAGAGTTCGGGCAGGTGGTAGGTCCCCTCCTCGAAGGGGGCCAGCACGATGCTGCCCCGGATGTTGTACAGCTCGGCGCGGTCCTTGCGACCGGGCTGGCGGACGCGCAGGGTGGCCGTGGTGTCCAGCTGCCAGCCGCGCACCAGGGTCAGCGTGTCGTTGGACACCTGGGTGAAATCCGGCATGGCCAGGGCGGTACCGGCCGGCACGCTGTCCAGCTGGAACCCGTATTCGACCTGGTCGGCGATCAGGATGGAGTCGCGGGGCTGGAGCTGCCTGAGCCAGGCCTGCCCCGCCGGTACGACGTCCAGAAGCGCCGCCAATATGAACATCAATACGCTCATTTCCCTCCAAACAGGGCCATCAGGCCCTTGACATAGTCGGCGTCCGTGGCGATGTCCACGTGGTCGACCTGGTATTTGTTGAACAAACCCGTTTCCCGGGCGTTGAGTCCGGCGAACCAGCGCTCGTACGCTGCCCGGACCTTGCGGCTGTCGGTGTCGATCCAGGCGCCCGCGCCGGTCTCGCTGTCCTTGATGTGCACGAGCCCGACGGCGGGCAGCGAACGCTCGCGCGGGTCGTGGACCTTGATCACGCTGAGGTCGTGGCGTCCCACCGCCACCTTGAGCGCTTCCTCGTAGCGAGGATTGCCCTCCGCATCGACGTCCAGCAGGTCGCTGAGCAGGAAGGCGGTGCACTTCTTCTTGATCGCGTTGGTCAGGAACTTCAGCGCCGCGCCGATGTCCGTGCCGTCCGAGACGGGCTGGAGCTCCAGCATCTCGCGGATGATATGGAGCAGGTGCGAGCGGCCCTTGCCCGGCGGGATGAATTTCTCGACCCGGTCGGAGAAGAACAGGGCGCCCACCTTGTCGTTGTTGAGGATGGCGCTGAACGAGAGCACGGCCGCGATCTCGGCGATGCGCTCGCGCTTGGTCTCCACCGCCGTGCCGAACAGGCCGGACCGGCTCACGTCAACCAGCAGGACGACCGTCAGCTCGCGCTCCTCCTCGAAGACCTTGACGTACGGGGCGCGCAGGCGGGCCGTCACGTTCCAGTCCATGGAACGCACGTCGTCCCCCCACTGGTACTCCCGCACCTCACTGAACGCCATGCCGCGGCCCTTGAAGGCCGAATGGTACTCGCCGGCGAAGATCTGGTGGGAGAGCGCCTTGGTCTTGATCTCGATCTTCCTGACTTTCTTCAGGAGCTCGGTCGCGCTGGTATTACGGGACGATGACGGCATTGATGACCTGCTCGATGATCTGCTCCGGCGTCACGTTCTCGGCCTCAGCCTCATAGGTCAGGCCGATGCGGTGACGCAGCACCTCCGGACACACGGCGCGCACGTCCTCGGGGATGACGTAGCCGCGGCGCTTGATGAAGGCGTATGCCTTGGCGGCCAGCGACAGGCTGATGCTCGCACGCGGCGAGCCGCCGAAGGAGATCAGGTCCTTCAGGCCCTTCAGTCCGTACTCTTCCGGGGTGCGGGTGGCGTAGACGATGTCCACGATATAGCGTTCGATCTTCTCGTCCATGTAGACTTCGCGGACGACTTCGCGGGCGCGGACGATGTCCGCCGGGGTCACGACGGGCTGCGCCTTCGGGAACTCTCCGCTGTTGTTCATCCGGATGATGAGCTTCTCCTCATCTTTCTTGGGATAGCCCACGACTACCTTGAGCATGAAACGGTCCACCTGGGCTTCCGGAAGGGGGTAGGTGCCTTCCTGCTCGATCGGGTTCTGCGTGGCCATTACCAGGAACGGTTCGGGGAGCTTGTAAGTGTCGTCGCCGAGGGTCACCTGGCGCTCCTGCATGGCTTCGAGCAGGGCGGACTGGACCTTGGCCGGGGCGCGGTTGATCTCGTCGGCCAGCACGAAGTTGGCGAAGATCGGACCCTTGTGCACCTCGAACTGTTCGCGCTTCTGCGAGTAGATCAGCGTGCCGGTCACGTCCGCCGGCAGCAGGTCGGGGGTGAACTGGATGCGGCTGAACTTGGCGTCGACGGCGCGGGCCAGCGTGCTGATGGCCAGGGTCTTCGCCAGGCCCGGTACACCCTCCAGGAGGATGTGGCCGTCCGCCAGCATCGCAATCATCAGGTTCTCCACCAGGTGCTTCTGGCCCACGATCACCTTGCCCATCTCCAGCGAAAGGAGATCCACGAACGCGCTTTCTTTCTGGATGCGCTCGTTGAGCTCCTTGATGTTTACACTTTCCATATAATTGACTAATTTTGCAATCGGTTATGCGTTACTGTATCAAGCTCTCCTATAGCGGTGCGGACTTCTGCGGCTGGCAGGTCCAGCCGGATGCCCCGAGTGTCCAGCAAACACTGGAGCGGGCCCTGACCACCCTGCTTCGCGCGCCTGTGTCCGTGACCGGCGCGGGCCGGACCGATACGGGCGTCAATGCAATCGGCTACATCGCACATTTCGATGCAGCCGAGGGGCTTGACACGCGTCAATTATGCTACAAATTAAATGCCATTCTGCCCCGTTCTGTCGTCGTGCACGGCATTACTCCGGCGGCTCCGGATTTCCATGCCCGTTTCGACGCAACGGAGCGCGAGTATATGTATTTCCTGCACAGGTGCAAGGACCCGTTCGTGGACGGCTATTCCTGTCTCTATACTTTCCCGGGGGTGGATTTCGAGGCGATGAACCAGGCTGCGCAGGCCCTGCTGGGGCACCATGATTTCCGCTGTTTCGAGAAGACCGGCGCCGACTCCAAGACTTCGCTCTGCACGGTCACGCAGGCCGCCTGGCACCGCTACACACCCACGCACCTGGCCCTGACGGGCCGCGAGGGCGGGGACGACTACTGGTATTTCCGCATCACCGCCGACAGGTTCCTCCGCAACATGGTCCGCGCCGTCGTCGGGACCCTCCTCGAAGTCGGCCGCGGCAAGCGCACCCTGTCCGGCTTCCAGTCCTTGATCCTCCCGCCGGACTACGCCGGCCTTTCCGGCCTTGACCGTAGTCATCCTGGGTCGGACCATAGTCATTCCGGACCAGATGGCAGTCATTCCGGGCCCCTTTGTAGTCATTCCGGGCTTGACCCGGAATCTCTCCGTTCCCTTGCGGGCGAATCCGTCCCCGGTCACGCACTCTTCCTCTCGGCGGTGCGGTATTGATTTCTGCCGTTTTGTGTAATTGGCTGATAATTAGTATAATGACAAATCAAACCGGGTCGATTTTATAATGGTTTGATTTGATTAAGCATTGATATCCAGCCATTAACGAAAAACGCTGGCCATCCGCAGAGGAACTGTCATAGCTGCCCTTCGCTTCTCAGGGCGAAGCTGGTAAGGAAAACCTGAAAGATGTTCAGGGGATTGGCTCTGTGAGATTAGTTGCAGATGGTTCTGAGGCTTGGGGGCGTTCTGATCCCCGGTGTTTTGGCGGGGAATTTATACCGGGAAGCGGTTTGTCTGTCTTTGCGTCGAGGTGGACCAGGTCCACTTTGAGAGGGTGTACCAGGTCCACCGAACCTGCCCCAGAGGCCCTTCTGCCCCCACCCTGCCGTACCTGGTACCCCCCCCTAGAATCGGACCTGGTCCACCTGCCATGTTGAAACCACTTTATTCTTCCGATGAATAGGGTATAAATGACATTTTTGGTTGGTGGTAAGATGGGTCCTGGGCATGCGGAGGCCCGGACTGGAATCCAAGCCGTTCGCCGCGGCGCGCATAGCCGCTGCGGGCGACCGGGGGAGAGGCCGAATCGCAGCCGCGCATTACGGGGCGCGGCTGCTCCCGGGAGCAAGGGAAAAGGGTATGGTGGTTAGGAATTGTCTGAAAACCAGGGGGCACCACTGCCGCGCAAAAGGGAGCGCGGCAGTTACCGGAGGCAGCGGAGCGAGCTGTTGGGGCTCGCTCCGCGCCTCCGGTTGCCCTGTTGCGGGCAGAAATGACAATTATACCAGGACCGGCACGGGGAAGCGGATTGTAGATGGTTGTGCGTGGCGTCCCTCAGGCGGCCGGGAGATATTCGTCGATGGCGGCGGCGATGGAGAGGATGGTCTGGTGGAAGAGGACGTTGGAACCCTTGAGGGGCATCCAGTGCTCCTCGGAGAGGATGCCCCGCAGGTACTTCTCGGTATAGATGGTGTCCGGGGTGCCGACGTAGATCAGCACGGCACCCCCGGCATCCAGTTTCATGGCGCGGATAGGGAAGCGCTCCGAATACTTCTTCTTGCTGTCGTACAGCTGCACGAACATGTCGTGGCGGCTCCGGTCATTGTTGGAGCAGTTCACGAAGCCGCCGGCGTTGCGGATGCTGTCCCGGATGGCGTCATGGATGGCGTCCCCCGCCTGGCGGTAGGTGTCGGCGAGGGCCGTCAGTTCTTCTTTCATCATGGCAGGACAGGTTTATTCCTGCGCCTTGACGATGAAGGGCATGTGTCCGTCATCATTGGCGCGGTAGTGCGGTGCGTAGAGGGACTCGATCACAGGAACGGGGCTCTGGAAGGTACCCTCCTGGGTCACGAAGAACTCCTCGGAGAAGCTGGTCTTCTCCTCGGGATAGCTGTCGAACCAGTACTCCGTGCGGTCGGCGAGCACGCTGCGGTAGCCCTGCGGGCTGAAGCTCACCCAGCCGGTGATGGAGATCGGACGGGCGAACCAGCCATAGCGGCCGGAGAGCTGGTCCACAGGCCGGAAGGCGGCGGGGCGCGGGGCGGTGAGCCGCACGAAGCTGCGGTTCTCCTCGTTCCAGATGCTGTAGGTGGCCACGACCTTGTCGCCGACGTGCAGGACGTCACCGTCGCGCAGCGGCTGCCCGTTGCGGGTGAAGCTGCGGGAGAGGGTGAAGCCGTTGCCGGAGGCCTTGATGTCCCTGAAGGGCAGGGTCGTGGAGGCGCTCAGGGCGATGACCTTGGTCTGCAGGGTCTCCTCCGTGCCGTGGAGCACGCTGCCGATGGCCTGGATGTAGGCCGGGTCATCCTCCCATTGCTGGGTCTCTTTCTGGACCATGATCCAGAGGCGGATGCCCTCCGCCACCTCGTCGTGGCCGCAGTCGGTCATCAGGTCGCAGATCAGGGCGTGGGCGTAGAGCTCGCTCTCGAGCAGGCCCCGCCAGGGCATCACGGCGTTGGGATAGTAGGTCCCGCCGCTGCGGTGCGGCTCGGCGTACTGGAGCAGGGAAGTGATGTCCTTGTCCAGGGAACTGCGGAGCCGGCCGGCGGTGAACAGGGAGATGCCCCAGGCCTTGGCGAGGTCCTTGCCGCGCTCGTTCCCGATAAGGGCGCGCAGGGTCTTCATCCGGCGGGCCTTGGCGAAGACCTGGCCGTTGAGGCCGCGCTTGGCGCCCGGAACCAGGTATTCCTTTGCGGTTTTCCTGAATGCCTTCAGCTCCTTGCCGCTTGCACCCTTCGGGTCGAAGCGGACTTCGGGGTAGAGCGCTCTGACATGCAGGTACTGGTCCAGGCTGAGTCCGCCGCACCAGTAAGGACGCTTGCTGTCGCCGAAGAATCCAGCATCCAGGTAGCGTACGGCGTCCGCCGCCCTGGAGGAGAGCGCCTGCGGGCAGGCGTCACCCATGGCGGCGATGCGCTCCAGCAGCACGGCCGTGAGGACCGGCGAGGAGCTCATGCCGGCGAACCAGCCGAAGCCGCCGTCGGCGTTGCGGCAGCCGAGGACCTTGTCCTCCATCGCCTGCCGCTCCTCGGCGGACGCGCCTGCCACGGGCTTGCCGGGCAGGATGTCCAGCAAATAGTTGGCGAAGAGCGCCTCGCTCTGGTCGAGCAGGTTCTCGCTGGACGGGACCACCTTGTCCGGGACAGCCTCCCGGATCATGTCGATGATGGATATCTCCCGCAGGGCTGCATCCGCGCCGAAGACGTTGACGAACTCGCCGCGCAGGCGGGCGATGAGCGCTTCGCGGTCCATCCCCGCGCGGAGCAGGGCGGAGTGCGCTTCGGTGATGGTCTGGACGGCCGGCGAGACAGGCATCGTGACGAAGACGCCGTCGGAGCCGAATTCCGCCTCGTCGGCGGTGAAATTGACCAGCAGGCCCAGGTCCTTCAGGGCAGGCGTGGAGAGCTCGCTGACGAAGTCCGCGGAGCCGAACGCCGGCACGGTGATGCGCTCACCCTTCTCCTGGACCACGGGGGCGGTCTTGTAGTCCGTCCCGTTCAGGAAGCGGACGGACAGGCGGCCGGAGACCGGCACATCCTTGCTGTTCGCGAGGGTCACCCGGGCGACGTAGCGGTCGCCTTCGTAGAGGTATTGCGGCTGCACGACGGCCACCTTGACCGGCAGGGTCACCACCATCTCCTGGCGGAGCGTGGCGTTGTGGAAGGCCTTGTCGTGCGCAAAGAGCTGTACATAATAGGTCGAGAGCTTGTCCGCCGTGGTGAAGTTGAAGGTCACGATGCCGTCGCCGTCGGAGCGCAGGAAGGGCTCCCAGGCAATGGTGTTGGCGAAGTTCTCGCGGATGGCGGTGTTCTCCTCCTCCGCCCCCTCATCCGCTGCGATGCTGTCCGCCATGCTGTTGTCCTGGCGGGCCATCATGTCAGCGGATTCTTCCACCATGGCCATCTCCATGGCGGCGCGTCCCAGCGGGGCGCCGGCGGCCTTGGAGAGCAGGACCCGTCCGTTGGAATAACCTCTGACGACCGGTGCGTACCCGTAGGAGGTGTCGGTCCCGTCCGTGCTCATGTATTCGACTTCCGGGAGGGAACGGAGCTCGGGAGTGACACTGTGCCAGCGGTTGCGCTGGATGGTCTCCGTGCTCTTGTCGAAGATGGTGGCGGCGACCTCCGTGCCCGTGCCGGTCCGGATGGTGAAACTGTAGTCGTGGTGCGGTGCCGTGGTGTCCAGGAAGCGGCTGAACTGCAGGGGCAGCTGGAAGCGCTCTTCCGGCTTGTAGGAGGAGACGCTGTATTCGAAGGAGTTGCCGTTCCGGAACCAGAAGACCTTGAGGGTCAGGGTCTCGGGATATCCCGGCTTGCGCGGGAAGCGGAGGGTTCGCAGCGAGCCGGCGCTTCCGCGCACGCCCTCGAGCTTGACTATCTGCTTCTCCAGCAGGCGGTTGCCATCGCCGTAGAGCTCTACGACAATCCAGGCCGGACCGTCGGTGGTGCCGACCTGCAGGGCGATGTCGTCCTCGTCCGGGATCTCCTTGAAGAAGCTCCTCACGTCCAGGTCGAGCGCAGTGTCGGTATCGGAGGCCTTGACGACATCCCGGGTCTCTCTCTGGGTGAATTCCTTGCCGGAGTCGCTCTTGACGGAGACCTCGGCTTCGATGGTGTAGAGGCCGGAAGGCTGTCCGGCGAGGTCGAGGGCGAGCGCTTCGCCGTTGACGGCGTTTCCTTCCAGGATGGTCTTCCCTTCGTGGAGGACCTTGTAGCCGATCTGCACGCCGGGGTGGGTAAGGAGCGTCCCGTATCCGGTCTGGAAACGGGCGCGGATGACATCCTCACCGACGATGGAGCCGCTCCCGCGCTGGGAGATGCGCTCGAAGCGTCCCGGGGACTCGTTGAGCACCGAGACGTTGAACGGGAGCCGGTTGGTGGTCATCACGGTGTGGCTGAACTCGAGGGTCTCGCCGGTGCTGTCCGTGACGGTCACGGTGATGACGGAGTTGTTGTAGTAATAGCCCCCCTCCGGGGCGGTGAAGCGGATGCTGAAGTCCCCGGACGGGCTCAGCTCCAGCTTGCCCTGGGCCGGGGTGCTGCCGGCGGCCTGGACCTTGTACCGGGCGCTTGCCGTGCCGAGGTTGTGGCCGGAATAGCTGCGGATATTGCCCTGGACGAGGACCTCGTCACCGGGAAGATAGAAGCGGTCGTCGGGCTTCCAGGTGAGCTCGAACGTAGGCAGGACGAACTCGTCCACCCGCACGCGGGTGCTGGCGATGCGCCTGCCGCCTTCGCTCACCGCGATCGTATACATGCCGCCCCGCTCGCCCTTCTTGAGGACGAAGGCGCCGGCGGCAGAGCCGAATTCGTTGGTGGTCAGCGTGGTCTCGCCGACGGTTTTGTCGGTCGCGTCGATGAGGGTTGCACTCAGCTTGATGCCGGCGGGACGGGTGGCGTATTCGTAGGTGCCTTCGTAGAGCAGCACCTTGAACTGCACCGTCTCGTCGGGATTGAAGGCGCTCCGGTCGGTCAGGATCATGGCTTCGTGCCGGGCGGGATTGTCCGTGCCGACGGTCTCCCGGGCCTGGTAGTGGAGCATGTGCTGCTGGGACATCCGGATCCGTCCGCCGTCGGAGACGACAGCCTGGACGGTATAGCCCCATCTGTCCTTGGCGATCCGGGCGGTGAAGGATTCCGGCAGGTAGGTGAATCCGTCGACCGGAAGGTTCCTGAGTTCGTCCAGCAGCTTGCCGTCATCGTCCCGCAGCAGGATGTTGCAGGTCTTGACGGGCTCTCCGGTGATGTAGTCGGCCACGTAGACGCCGTAGCCGTCCAGGTCGCGCTTGGTCGCGATGCCCAGGGTGTATTTGTCGTATTCGCTCTCCGCCGAGGCCTTGCCGCCGGTGACCTTGAGGGAATAGGTCCCGTCGTCCAGCGCGGGGAGTGTGAGGGTCAGGGTGTCCAGGACGTAGAAACTCCGCGCGGGATTGTCCACGGTGCGGTCGAAGAGTTCCTTCTTGCCGTCCAGGATACGGACACGCACGGAGGGGATGTTGCGCACCCGGATCGTGGCGATGCCCTTCTCCACATGCGTGTTGATCTCCTGGGCGTTGAGATCCTCCAGGAGTTCATCCACATAGACGCAGCAGTCCGCGATCTGCTTCTCGTCGCCGGAAAACTTCTTGCGGTCGGCGATGAAACGCTCGCAGTCGGCGGCCAGCTGGCGGTACTGGTCCGAACTGCCATTCTCCCGGTTCAAGCGGTTCCTGCGCTGCATCAGGAGCAGTTCGCGGGCAAGCAGGGAGACGGACTTGCCGTCGTAGCGGCGGATGTAGTCTTCGAAGGGTGCGAAAATATCGTCGCCGGAGTTTTTCCGGGACAGCTGCGTATATTCGACGAGGGCGTCCCAGGGGTATCTGCCTTCGAAGTGTCCGGCGATCTCCCGGGCGATTACGCTGCTGGTCCTGGCGGATCCGAACAGGCTCCAGAGCGCGTATTCGTAGTCATTCTTGAAGTGCGAAAGCAGGAAAGGGTGATACTGGAGGCGGGTCACGCCGCCGTCCCGCTTGTAGAATTCGGGATTGCTCACCTGCTCCATGCGGGATCTGTTCTCCTTGATGTAGGAGAGAAGTCCCTCGGAATCCGACAGGTTGCGTCTGTGGTAGAAAACGGCCACGGGTTCGCCGAACTCCTCGATGTCGCGCCCGGCCTGGGCATTGAGTTCGGAGCCGAGCTTCCAGTTGGTGCTGGTGCGGGCCTCGACATACTTCCAAGTGGCATCGTAGTAGTCCCAGGTCAGGTGCTGCGCGAGCGCCTCCTGCTTGATCTTGAGCAGGATGTCGGCCTGGTCCTTGGGCCGGTCATCGTCCACGGCCTTGTAGTACTCGGCCCACATCTTGACAAGGGTGTGGTCTTCGCGGTCTTTTGCGAGTGCGGGGGAATGCATATAGGTCAGGATTAAGGTCAGAAGCAGGGAAATCAGTTTAAGTGCTTTCATCTCGCATGATGTTAAGGGTTGAACATACCGATGGCCTCTGCTACAACAAAATTGCTGCCACCGATATACAAGATGCAGCCGGGTGTCTTTTCCGCTGCATCAAGTGCTTGTCTTACACCTTCTTGTACGCTGCCGCAGACCGTGCGGTCCAGGCCCTCCGTGCGGGCGGCGGGGGCCGCCGCAGG
>JAEEGJ010020264.1_pt1 | contig 14510 bp, 10 predicted proteins | sample 8958761 | NCBI WGS metagenome assembly JAEEGJ01 (sample SAMN16246546, study PRJNA631951) | gut metagenome | biome: gut microbiome; feature: rumen; material: RS-attached | host: Bos | place: Iran: Karaj | collected 2018-10 | reverse complement strand
CATGACTGTGGGCCCATTGCACCCACTGCTGGGTGAAGTTCTCCAAGAGCAGGTCGCTGAGCGTCTCGCGGTAGTCGGCCAAGACTTCGCTGGCGGCTAAACCGCCAGCCACATCGTGACCCAGCAATTCGGGCAGGTGCTGGCGCAGGTCGTAGCCACGCCGCTTCTGGAATTCGTCAAAGAGTGTGGGCGTCCAGTTGGCATGATACACCTCGTAGCTGTCATTGAAGAAGGTGTGTGGCCAGTCGACGCCCGACTGGGCAAAGGCCGTGTCGAAGCGCTCCAGATAGTGCTTCACGGCATTGCGGTCGAAGTGGTCCATCACCCAGCCCTCGCCACCAGGGGCAGCGCGCTTCACCTTTTGTCCCGTGCGACCAATCTCCATGTGGATGACGGTTTTGCCGTCATCACCCTTCGTCTCCTGAAACACGGCCTTGCAGGCTGCTTCTTCTTTAGGCACCAACGGTCCACCAAAGGGCCAGCCCGTTCCACAGTTCATATCCACCTCGATGCCTAATGGTTTTGCAATCTCCTCAACGGCTTTCAATGCCTGCATCCAGCGGGGCGAGAGGAAGGGAATATCGTTCTGCTCGTTGCCTTGTACCCCATAGAGCGGCGTAATCTCCACCGCCCCGATGCCCACTCGGGCATACTCGCGAAGGTTCCATTCCAGATTCTGCTTGTCGACGGCCGACCCTAACCACCACCAGCGCGTTCCGGCTTTGGCCTCAGGCAGGGGCGTGGGCCACTGCTGGGCATCGCTGTCGACGGCACTGAGCGTACTAAAGGCTAAGCCGATAAGGAATAATATCCGCTTCATTGGCTGATGAGTTTATAGTATTCTGCCCCTCCTAATAGGAAGCATCCGGTGCCGTAGTCTTCAAAGTCGGGCATCTTGTCAACGGCGAGCGGCTGGCCGTCCTTCGGTTCCTTGCCCGTTCCCTGAACCCATCCGAGGAAACCGTCTTTCTGCACACAGGCTTTCATGGACTCCCATGCACGGTCGCAGACGGGCTTATAGTCTGCTGCCTTAAGTAATCCCTGCCGGATGCCCCACGCCATGCCGTAGACGAAGAGGGATGTTCCTGTCAGTTCCTTGCCGCCATAGTCGGCATACGACACGAGGCTGGGGTTCCATGTGCCGTCCTCGGGGCGCTGGCAGGCTTTCAGGGCCTTGCTCATCAGCAGGAAGTCCTTCTTCAGCTGTTGATAGTATTTGTCTTTGGGCGACAGCATATTCATGCAGCGCACTAGGGCGGCATACACCCAGCCGTTGCCTCGGCTCCAATAGCAGTTCTTGCCGTCGGGAGTCTTGTAGGGCGGCACGAAGTCGGCATCGCGCCACCAGAGGCCTTCCTTTTCGTTGAACAGTCCTCCAGCCAACGTGTCGCGGCTCCAGTAGTACATCTTCATGGCATGGTCTATGTAGCGGCGTTCGCCGGTAATCTTGTAGATTCCGGCATATACGGGCATGGCCATCTGGATGGCATCAATCCATGTCCACCAGCCATAGAGGGCTCCGTTGGCCTTTTTCACATTGCCTGTCTTCATCTGATAGTTCAGGTTCTCTATCGTCTTGGCTATCTTCTCTTTGCCGCCGCTCTGGAAGTAGCGGTCGATATAGGTCTGTGAGCAGCACTGGTCGTCGGCATTACAGATGGTCACGCCATTACGGGGCATCCACTGGTGGAAGTCGGCCCAGCGGTCGGTATAGTCGATATACCGGCTGTCCTTGTCTATCTCGTAGAGTGCCATCAGTCCCTCGTAGTAGACAGCTCGCGTCCACAGGTTGCTGGAGCGCACCTTGCGGACGTTGGTGGGGACTGTCGGGTCACTGTATCTCGACATGAAGTAGTGGTTGACGTGTCTCAGGGTTTCCATCACCTCCTGCGCCTGACTGTTTTGGGCCATCGCCGTTGTGCCGGCCATCCAAACGGCTGCCAGAAGAAAAGCTTTGAGCGTTTTTTTCATTTTCTTATTTGTTTTAGGGGTTATACTTTATTCTTTTGTCTTGTTTCCGTTGGCAAAATTACAATTTTTTTCGGAAATCCTATTTGTTTTTCCAATCATAGTCTGTTTTTTTGTCCTTCTATTCTATAAAATGGACGATTTTGGATGGGATTTTCATAAAAAATGATTACTTTTGCAGTCAGTCAAACAAACTACTGGCAAGAAACCGATGAAGAGATTCGCATTCATATCACTTAGACAGATCTATATGAGAAAAACCGTTCTTTTTCTGTTGCTTATGCTGACGATAGCAGCTGTAGCAAAACCTAAAGCAAAAAACAAAGCAGATGTATGGCCCGACGGTACCCCGATGGAGGCTTGGTTTCAGGACACTACGAAGGTAGACGTCTCAAAGCTGGGACGACAGTATGTGCTGACCGACTATGGGGTCGTAGCGGGAAGTCCGCAGTTGCAGACCTCGCAGATTCAGACCGTCATCGACCGCTGTGCCCAAGAGGGTGGCGGTGTTGTCGTCGTCCCGCCTGGAACATTCCTCTCTGGGGCTTTGTTCTTCAAGCAGGGCACCCATCTGCACGTGATGGAGGGTGGCGTGCTCAAAGGCTCAGATCGTATCATCGACTATCCCATTCTGATGACGCGTATCGAAGGCGAGACGTGTAAGTATTTCTCTGCCTTTATCAATGCCGACGGACTGAATGGCTTCACCATCAGCGGTCACGGCACCATCGATGGCAACGGCCTGCACTACTGGCAGGAGTTCTGGATTCGCAGGCAGTGGAACCCGCAGTGTACCAACAAGGATGCCCAGCGCCCCCGTCTGACCTATATCTCCAACAGTCAGCATGTCACCATCCAGGATGTCCATCTGGTCAATTCACCGTTCTGGACCAATCATGTCTACAAGAGCCACCATGTGCGCTATCTGGACTGTTTCATCTATGCCCCCACCGAGCATGTCTATCTGCCTGACCTCAAGCGCGGGGCTCCCTCGTCGGATGCCATCGATATCGATGTCTGCACCGACGTGTTGGTCAACGGCTGCTTCATGCATGTCTGCGACGACGCGGTAGTGCTGAAGGGCGGCAAGGGCACCTGGGCTGACAAAGACCCCAACAATGGGGCCAATGAGCGCATCCTGATTCAGAACTGTCGCTATGGACGGGTACACGGCTGCCTGACCTTGGGTTCCGAGTCGCTGCACAATCGTAATATTGTTCTGCGCAACTGCCACTCTGAGCGTGCCAACCGCGTGCTGTGGCTGAAGATGCGTCCGGATACCCCCCAGCACTATGAGTATGTGACGGTAGAGAACATCACCGGCCACTGTGAGCGTTTCCTCTTCGTGCATCCCTGGACCCAGTTCTTCAAGCCCGGTGACCGTAAGGATATGCCGCTGAGCCGCTGCAACAATATCATCCTGCGCAACATCCAATTGGACTGCTCGAAGCAGAAGATTGATGTCAAGACCTCCGACAAGTACGAGCTTCTCGACTTCACAATGGATGGCGAACTGATGACTTTCGAGTGAGACATTCGTCTTAAATATACTTAAACGATAATACTACGCTATATGAAGCAATATTTCTTTGCCGTCGACTTGGGAGCCACCAGCGGGCGCACCATCTTGGGAACCTTGGCTGACGGACACTTGGAACAGGAGGAACTGACGCGATTCCCCAATCATCTGATTGAGACTGGCGGACACTTCTATTGGGACATCTATGCCCTCTATTTCGAGATGGTCAAGGGCTTGCAGATGGTGGGCAAGCGGGGACTCGACATTACGAGTATCGGTATTGATACCTGGGGCGTCGACTTCGTATTTATTGGCGACGACGGTGCCATCCTGCGCAATCCCATGGCCTATCGCGACCCGCACACCTTCGGGCGCATGGAGGAATACTTTGAGAAAGTGGTAGACCGCAAGACTGTCTACGACATCACGGGCATCCAGTTCATGAACTTCAACTCGCTGTTCCAGCTCTATGCCATGCAGCAGGCTGGCAACAGTGCCATGAAGCATTGCAGCAAGATTCTCTTCGTACCCGATGCCTTGTCGTGGATGCTGACGGGCGAGGCGGTATGCGAATATACCATTGCCTCGACCTCGCAGATGCTCGACCCTCGCACGGGCGACCTCTCTGAGAAGCTCATTGAGAGCGTGGGACTGACGCGCGGACATTTTGGACGCATGGTGCAGCCCGGCACGCAGATAGGTGTACTCACAAAGGAGGTGCAGAAGATGACAGGCCTGGGACCAGTGCCCGTCATTGCGGTAGCCGGACATGATACAGGTGCTGCCGTAGCTGCCGTGCCTGCAAAGGATCAGAACTTCGCCTATCTCTCCAGTGGCACGTGGAGCCTGATGGGCATCGAGGCCCCGCAGGCCATCATCAACGAGCGCAGCTATGAACTGAACTTCACCAACGAGGGCGGCATTGAGGGCACCACGCGATTCCTGAAGAATATCTGCGGCATGTGGCTCTATGAGCGCTGTCGCAAGGAGTGGCCCGAGGAGGTCCAGCGGCTCAGCCATCCCGAGCTGCAGGGCTCAGCCATGCAGGTGGAAGCCTTCCGCAGCATCATCAATCCCGATGACCCTGCGTTTGCCAATCCCCCTTCGATGATCGAAGCCATCCAGACCTATTGTCGCCAGACGCGACAGCCCGTGCCGGAGACACCGTCCGAGATATGCCGCTGCATCTTCGATTCGCTGGCTCTGCGCTATCGTCAGGTCTTTGGCTGGCTCAAGGAGTTTAAGGCCTCGATGGGTGAACCATCGAGCGCAGGGAAACCATCGAGTGCAGGGATTCAGGTGCTGCATATCATTGGCGGTGGCTCGCTCAACAAGTACCTCAACCAGTTTACGGCCGATGCTTTGGGCATCGAGGTATTGGCGGGCCCGCAGGAGTGTACGGCCATCGGCAATATGATGCTGCAGGCCAAGGCTGCCGGTGCGGTCAATGACGTCTGGCAGATGCGGCGCATCATTGCCGACTCCGTGGAGATGGTACCCTATCATCCCCAGGGCGACGAGGCCGCATGGGCTGCTGCCTTCGAGAAATATTTAAAAGTAACTAATCAATAATAACAGAATAATTATGGCAAAACCATTAGTAGAAACCAAAGCAAGAGTAGGCGTATTCAGTATTGCCCTTCAGGCATACCTGCCCCAGTTCCCGCAGCTCGTTCCAGAGTTCGAGCAGCAGTATGCAGATTTCAAGAAGACACTGCCCGATAGCATCGAGATGATCGACGGTGGCATGGTGACCACCAAGGAGCAGTCGATGGCTGCCGGCGACAAGTTCCGTGCTGCCGATGTCGACCTGGTCATCCTCCAGATGCTCACCTATTGCACCTCTTATAATATGTTGCCCGCCGTGCGCGACCTCGATGTGCCGGTAGTCATCGTCAATGTGCAGAAGAAGCTGGCTCCCGACTATGCCAAGACCGACATCCCCACCTGGCTGGGCGAACTCTATGCCTGCGGAGCCATTGGCGAGATGGTGGCCGACCTCAACCGTGCCGGCAAGCGCTCGGCAGTCATCACGGGTGTTGTAGAGGGTGGCGACCCTGAGGTGCAGGCTGAAATAGAGGACTGGTGCCGCGCCGCTCAGGTGCGCCGCCGCTTCCGCGATACCAATATCGCACAGATCGGTCGTCCCTATCCTGGCATGATGGACCTCTACATCGACGAGACCAACCTCTACCACCGCATGTTTGTCTACACCAAGCAGTTCGACTGGGAGCAGATGTGGGCCATTGCAGACCATATCACTGACGAGGCTGCCATCCGGGCCAAGGCTCAGGACATCCTCGACACCTTCGACATCGAGGGTGGCGGCACCATCGAGAAGGTATGGGACATGGCCAAGTATGTCGTAGCCTTCGAGCAGTGGGTCAAGGACGAAAAGTTAGGCATGATAGCCTCCCACTATGCAGGCTTCGCCCAGGGCGTGGCCGGCAAGCTCGACTCGATGCTGATTCCTGCCTTTTCAATGCTCATCAAGCAGCACACCGCCTGCGCCGTCGAGGGCGACATGAAGGTGGCGATGGCCATGTCGATACTGAAGACCATCTCTGGCACGGGAACCCTGGCCGAGATGTATAGCATCGACTTCCCCAAGGACATCTGTATCATCGGACACTCCGGCTCGGGCGACTTTGATATCTCGCAGGCCAAGAAGCCCACGATGAAGATTGTGCCCGTGTTCCACGGAAAGACGGGCGGTGGCTATCTCACCCAGTTCTATCCCCCTGTAGGCCCTGTCACCTATCTGGCTATCACACAGGACAAGAATGGTGTCTTCAAGTTTGTGGTGGCTGAGGGCATCAATGAGGAGGGCGAGATTTTCACGTTTGGCGACACCAATATGCGCACCAAGTTCTCGCTGCCTTGCCGCGAGTTTGTCAACAAGTGGAGCGAGGCCGGTCCTACCCACCACATGGCTGCCGCCGTGGGGCATCACATCGACACCATCCTCAAGGTGGCCAAGATTCTGAACATCGAGTGTGACATCGTTTGCAGATAAAAGACTATGGGACAGAATAGTGGAAGTTTGAAGAGCACCATTGCGGTGTCTCTGACTAATTACCTGGATGCCGGGGCCATCGTGGCCGGGGCGTCGGGACTGACTCTGTGGCAGCAGTATTTAGGACTCTCCGAGGTACACCTGGGATGGCTGAACTTCATCTCGGCCAACTGTCTGGGGGCTGCTGTCGGTGCCATCATTGGCGGTTTTCTGGCAGACAAGTACGGACGTAAGTTCATCTTTACCTACAACCTGCTGGTCTATATGACGGGCGTGCTGCTCATCATGCTGAGTGTCAATTTCCCCATGCTACTGTGCGGCTTTCTTGTGACGGGAATCTCTGTCGGTGTAGGTGTGCCAGCGTCATGGACCTATATCTCGGAAAGCTCGGAGAACAACAATCGCGGACGCAACATCTGTATCTCGCAGATGTCGTGGGGAGTAGGCCCGATGGTCATCCTGCTGTTGGGCATGCTGTTTGCCCCTGGAGGCTATCTGTTTGGATGGGTGGAGTCTATAGCGCATGCTGTGGGCGGTGCCGACATGTCCGAACAGGCTGTCAACGCCTTCTCGTCGCGACTGGTGTTCCTGTCTTTGTTTGTCGTTGCTTTCATTGCCTGGAACCTGCAGCGCCAGTTGCAGGAGAGTGCCGAGTTCACTAAGGGACAGGAGAGCGGCGAGAAGAAGGCCGGGCTGATGGACAATATCAAGGTGCTGTTCTCCAACAGCATAGCTGTCAAGACAGTCTGTTTCCTCGCCGTCATCTATCTGACGTGGAACCTCGTGGCCTCCGTGATGGGATTCTTCCAGCCGCATATCTATGAGACGGCAGGCGGCGTGAGCAACGAGCAGGCCAACTGGATGAACTTCATCCAGTGGGCTATCATCGTGGGTGTCACGTTCTGCACCTCGAAGCTCATCGACCACACCTCTCACAAGGCCATCTATGTCTTCGGACTCGTGGCAGCGCTCAGCGCCTGGCTCGTCATCGTCACCATTGGTGTCAACGGACCTGCCGGACTGTGGGCCTTTGCCATCCTCTGGGGCATACAGGGCGGTGCCTCGCCGCAGATATTCTATGCGCTGTGGGGCTCGGAGCTGTTCCCTGCCAAGTTCCGTGCGGGAGCGCAGGGACTGATGTTCTTCATCGTTCGCGGACTGTCAGCCCTGTGGGGACTCGTCTTCACCTATATCTATGGTGAGAACGGCGAGGGCTTCACCATTGCCGCCTACTGCATGATAGCCTTGCTGCTCATCTCGCTCGTAGTGGGTGTCATCGGGGCTCCCAACACCCGTGGCCGGGCACTGGATGACATCACGAAAGAGCGCTATGGATCTGTTGCCCCCTAAGTTAGGGGGTGTAGGGGTCTGAACAAGCGCAGACTCTATAAAAAGTAATAATCAAAAGGGCTGATAAACGCTTGTTCAGACCCCCATCCCCCTAACTTAGGGGGCATAAAACTATGAAGAGTATTTTAGAAGGCCGCCCACAGTTGAAGGCCGTTATTGATCAGATTGCCGAGGTGACGGGCTACCTCTGGCAGAAAGGATGGGCAGAGCGTAATGGCGGTAACATCACCGTCAACGTCACTGAGTATATGGACAACGAGTGCAAGCAGCTGCCTGCCATCTCGGAAGTGAAGCAGATAGGACTCACGCTGCCCCAGCTGAAAGGAAAGTATTTCTATTGCAAGGGAACAGGCAAGCGCATGCGCGACCTCGCCCGCGAGCCGATGCAAAACGGCAGCATCATCCGCATCTGCGACGACTGCGCCTCCTACGAGGTCATTGCCGATGTCAACGTGGTGCCTACCTCTGAGCTCCCCACCCATCTGGCCCTGCAGAACTACCTGTTGGAGACGGGTTCGTGCTACAAGGCCACGCTCCACACCCACCCCATCGAGTTGGTGGCCATGAGCCATATCCAGCGCTTCCTGAAGGGCGACGAGATGACCCGCGTGCTGTGGTCTATGATTCCTGAGACCCTGGCCTTCGCTCCTTTAGGCATCGGCATCGTACCTTACGCCTTACCGTCGTCAGTGGCCCTGGCTGAGGCTACGCTCGAACAGATCAAGACCCACGACGTGGTGATGTGGGAGAAGCACGGCACTGTAGCCGTTGGACAGGACATCATGGATGCCTTCGACCAGACCGATGTGCTCTGCAAGGCTGCCAACATCTACATGTGCGCCCGCTCGATGGGCAGCGAGCCCGATGGCATGACCGAGGAGCAGATGCGCGAAGTGCAGGATGTCTTCAAACTGCCCAAAAAGCGTCCCTGCTGATACAATAAGACGAGGGTGTGTCAAAACACATGAGTTTTTTCTTCGACAACGGATTTCACGGATTTCACGGATTTGTAACCTGCTGATAGTCAGCAACGGGAAGAATCCGTGAAATCCGTTAAATCCGTTGTTAGTTAAGTTACTCCGCCTCGGAAAAACTCAAATAAATTTGGTTTTTCACTCGACTTTTCGTAACTTTGCACAAATTTAAAAACAGAAGACATTATGATACAGTCAATGACCGGCTATGGGAAATCTCTCGTGGTCTACAACGGAAAGAAAATCAATATCGAAATCAAGTCGCTCAACTCCAAGCAGTTGGATCTGACAACCCGCATTGCTCCCCTCTATCGTGAGAAAGAGATGGAGATACGGCAGATGATAGCCGAGAAGCTGCTGCGCGGCAAGGTTGATTTCTGCATCTGGATCGAGAAGGACGAGTCGACTGTTGCCTGCCCCGTCAACACGGCATTGATGCAAGGCTATTATGAGCAGCTGAAGAACTTTGCCTGTCAGAACCAGATAGAGCAGGTGGACTGGATGCAGACACTGGTACGCATGCCCGACGTGCTGAACAGGACCGAGGTGGAAGTGCTGGACGAGGCAGAATGGATCGTAGCCCGCGAGGGTGTCTGCGAGGCCATTCAGCATCTGGTAGACTTCCGCACGCAGGAGGGTGCAGCCCTTGAGAAGAAGTTTGCCGAGAAGATAGACAACATCGAACAGCTGCTGGCCAGCATCGAGCCTTATGAGAAGAGCCGCGTGGAGAAGATTCGCAGCCGTATCGTGGACGGACTGAAGCAGATTCCCGAGGCGGAATACGACAAGAACCGTCTCGAACAGGAGCTTATCTACTATATCGAGAAGCTGGACATCAGCGAGGAGAAGCAGCGTCTGACCAATCATCTGAAATACTTCCGCGAGACGATGGCCGACCAGCCCGGTCAGGGGAAGAAGTTGGGATTCATTGCCCAGGAAATGGGTCGTGAAATCAACACTACCGGTTCCAAGTCGAATCAGGCCGAGATGCAGAACATCGTGGTCAAGATGAAGGACGAGTTAGAGCAGATTAAGGAACAAGTTTTAAATGCACTGTAGTATATGAGAGGAAGGCTTATCATTTTCAGTGCACCATCTGGTAGTGGAAAGTCCACTATCGTTAATTGGCTGATGCAGGAGCATCCGGAGTTAAATTTGTACTTTTCTATATCCTGTACTTCGCGAAATCCACGTGGTACAGAGCAGGATGGAGTTGAATATTTTTTTATTTCACCAGAACAATTTAGGGAAAAGATATCTAATGATGAATTCATAGAGTATGAAGAAGTCTATGAAAACCGCTTTTACGGGACACTGAAGTCTCAGGTGGAAAAACAGCTTAATGCAGGGCAGAATGTCATTTTCGATGTCGACGTGAAAGGCGGAATAAGTATCAAGAAATTCTATGGTAAGGATGCACTGAGTATATTCATCCAACCGCCATCAATTGAAGAGCTACGTAAAAGACTGGAAGGACGGGCTACTGATACACCTGAGGCTATTGAAACAAGATTAGCCAAAGCAAGGTATGAATTGTCCTTTTCTAATCAGTTTGATAATATCATTATCAATGATGATTTGACAAAAGCAGAAGAAAAGGTGTATTCTCTGATCTTCAGTTTTATCAATACCGTTGAGTAGTAAAATATATGAAGATTCTACAGCCAACTGCCAACTGCCAACAGCCAACAGCCAACAGCCAACAGCCAACTGCCAACTGCCAACTGCCAACAGCTAAAATCGGCATTTTTGGCGGCTCGTTCAACCCTATCCATCATGGACATATTGCCTTAGCAAAGGCAGTCTTGGAGCAATGCCGTCTGGATGAGGTATGGTTGATGGTGTCGCCCCAAAATCCGCTCAAGCAAGACCAGCAGCTGCTGGATGACCATCTCCGCTTCGAACTGGCACAACAGGCCTTAGCACATGAGAAGGGTATCATGGCCTGCGACTATGAGTTCCGGCTGCCCAAGCCCTCCTATACCTGGAACACCTTGCAACACCTGAGCCACGACTACCCCGAGCGGCAGTTCGTGCTGCTGATAGGTGGTGACAACTGGGCACATTTCGAGCGGTGGCGACATTGGAAGGATATTCTATGGCATCACGACCTCATCGTCTATCCACGCGATGAATATGCGGGAACCATCGAGATGCCGCTGTTGCCCATATCGAGTACGGATATCCGACAGCGGGTAAAGGCGGGAGAGAGCATTGAGGGGCTTGTGCCCCACTCTATCGAACCGCTCGTTAAGAAATATTACTCCAAACCCTGAGCCCTGAAGGCATCTATCTTGTCCATCAGGCGGTCACTCTGTCCTGTCACCGTCTTCCTGCAAAACATCTTGTCGCTCCCAATGAGCATCGCGTAGTCATCCTCGGTGAACACCTTGATGCCGTTGGTATAGTCGATGAAGGTCAGGGGCGTGATGCTCTCCAGATTCTTGAACGGTCCCTCCATGCGGATGGCCTTTGCGGCAAACTCAGAGTGCGCGGTGAGTGTGGGAATAAACGTCTCGTCGGGCGCAAAGCCATCGTGGAAGTAGCGCACATACTGCGGATGGTGGTCCCAGTAGTCGAGTGCCAGCTCTGCCAATGCCGGAGTGATGGCCCACCACATCGAGCCCTTGTTCAGCACATACTCGCGTCCTTCAGCCCTAAACCGCAGCGACTTGCGAAAGCCCAGACCATAAACGATATGTCTCAGGGCCACGCGAAATTTGCTCTTCAGCGTGCCATACTGCCACGACTTGTAGTTGAAGGGCCGGTGCTCGCGATAGAGCTGGGCTGCAGCCCCCTGTCCCTCCATAGGAAGGGTGACGATCAACTCGCGACCTTTCTGCTCCGCAAAGAATCGTTCTATGCGTGCATTGCTCCACAACGGATAGTCCAGTCCGCTCAACGATATCAAGTAGTCTACAGGTTCCTCCCGATGCCGTCTCAGTGCCTCGCGAATCATTTTCATCTGCGCTTCCACCACACCGATGCTGCCCCACATCACATCCGTACGGTCAGGGATGAAGTACACCCTTGGGTCGTCTATCAGTTGGGTAAAAGCCTGCAGGTCCGACTTGGCATCGATATGTACCATGAAAACCGAGTCCTGAGGCAGGCTCCCTATCATCCGTTTCAGGTGTACAGGGTCGTTATGTGCCGATATAATAAATGCAAATCTCATAAAGAGTATCTCTATTTTGCGCAGTAAATCTATAGTTTTTTTATTTGCGGCGACAAAGGTACAAAACTATTTTCAAATTAACGACACTTATGCCAATAAAACGATTCTCGATAGTGCATTTTAACTTCTTAGGGGAATGACCCTCTTTCTCGCCAAGACCAAGAGTTATCGTAGAACATCAACAAATTATCAATATAACTGAATTATGAACACAGCAGCAACTTTAAGACTGAGCATCAAGCAGGACAACGATATGGACACAGTTTTTTTACTACTTCCTGTCTTGTATTTTGACTATTCGCCACTCACCGTTAAAGTCATCGCCTATACGTTCTATAACACCTTGCTCTTTCAGTTCTGTGGTATCACGCCAAACAGTTTTCACAGACACATCTAATTGACTGGCCATTGCTTCCAGACTAACGTGAGAGTCTTGGGCAATCATGCCCATAATCGCCTGTATGCGCCTTTTCTTCTTGTCTTTTGAACGCTTGTTTTCATACGGTTTCAATGACAGTTCTTCCTCCGAAAGCTCTTGGACATTTCCCTTGGACAATTCCCCTTGGACATTCTTACCGCCCTTGGACATTTGCCCATGGACAGCCCCATCCCCCTTGGACATTTGTCCATCAGCGGCTGTATCAGCATATGTGATGGAAAACAGAAACTGCTGACCACTGTTTATTTCAACGCTGTATTTGGGATAGTAAAGCGGTGCATAGCGTAATATGTTGCGTACACCTGAGCCTAAGTCCTCAACCCAGTGCAGTTCATGGAATACTCTCACCAATAACGGATTCTTCGTATAGTTGCTCAATTGATGGATGGTCAGTTCACCCTCTGGAATCTCCGGCAGCAGGCGGGTTGGATTCTTTGTAAGCACACGGTCTTTGAAGATGTGGAGGAAACACGCATAGCCGGAACTTGCATCGAAGTGTACCAGCATGTTGGCCACCACCTCACGCATCAAGTTCCACCGCAAATCTTCCCGCTGGCCAGTCTCTGGCGACATATAGAACTTGTCCGGCATATATCGCGCGACGAACTCTGCCAACTGGTCATATACCCGAATCAGATTCTGCCGTATCGTCCGACGGTCATCATAGCGGTTGGGAAACTTCTTCATGTCCTCGTAGTCGGCATAGGTACACATGTGGAAAAGCGCCTCGAACCTATATCGCGGCAACAGTTCTGCAAGTGCATCGTCCGTACCAAAAAGCAACAAGGCTGCAAACTTTATCCTTAATTTGTCGTCCTCATGAGTAGCCAGGTGAGTGGCAAGCAGAATCCCTTCGTCGGAAAGTTGCAGCCATGCATGTGAGGGCAGTCGGGATTGAATCACATTACGGCAGTACTGGAATGTATTCGGGTCGAGGCCATCCATTGTCAGCCCGTCAACAAACCGCTCCTCAAAGAGATGCGGGTTCTTCCGCTCAAACAGGCTCAACAGCAATTCCGGCTGGTCTGTCACGTCGATGTCTGCGTCTCCGTTACGATCCCAGTAGCGACCTTTGAAGCGGTAAACATACTGGCCGCAGGGTATGTCTAAGTATATGACGGTTTCCCCTTCTGCCTCCAGAATCTGTGGAGTGAAGTATGGACAGGGAAGAAACAACTCGGGATTCTTGATGCAGTTGATGATGTTCTTTTTCAGCGTATCTGCCCTGTCGGGGTTCACGCCTACGATTTTCCCATCATCAGTAACCCCCATGAGTATGCTGCCTCCTGTATGGTTAAGCATCGAGCATACGCTCTCATACAGGGATTCCGACACATCTTCCGTACAAGTCTTGTACTCAATTTGGTTGCCCTCACCTTCTTGTGTCAGTGCTATGAATTGTCCTTCTGTCATACGTCATCACAATTTTGTTGCAAAGGTATGAAAAATGTGCGACATATTGAGTGTTATAGGCAAAAAAAGATAGAAATAGACAGAACTTCAAGTATGCAAATGCCCCCACAGGAGACATCAAGAAACAAGTGGGGAATACCGTCAAGGCCGTATTCAGCACCTACCAGTTCCAGACAATCGGGGAACTGAATACTCCCAAAGCAGAGCAACAGCAACAGAAAACGAGTGAGAGCCGAGACTGCTTCATTGCAATCCCGGCTCTCACTCTTCCATCTTCCATCATCGTTTGATTGGGAATCCCACTTTCCCCGTCTCTGCATTGGTCAATGGTGTCTGTTGCCAGTCAGGAAATTTATGGTCATCCCTTTCCGGCACCGCCCAGCAGCGACCAAGGAGATGCCCCTCTTTGTCAATAATGGTCACGTCAGGCAGGTCTGTCGTCGCTGTCTTCACGTAGAACGATTTATAGCCATACGACAAGATTCTCTGCGGTCTATAGTCACCGACAGCTTCAGGGTCATTCTTGGAAATCAACCAGTCGCCCATCCAGATGATATGGCTGTTATAGTATATCTTCCTCTTGCTGGCCGGCTTAATCAGGGTAGGATACTTGCGTAGCACATAGCCGGCCCTCAGTTTGGTCATCTCGATGC
>JAEEGJ010020262.1_pt1 | contig 14511 bp, 12 predicted proteins | sample 8958761 | NCBI WGS metagenome assembly JAEEGJ01 (sample SAMN16246546, study PRJNA631951) | gut metagenome | biome: gut microbiome; feature: rumen; material: RS-attached | host: Bos | place: Iran: Karaj | collected 2018-10 | reverse complement strand
AGCATCGTCATACAGTTTCTTGAATTTATTGTCTTTTCCGGCGTAATATTTCCTTACACCGGGTGTAGTTGTTTTACTATCGCCTTCGATAGCTCGCAAATAGAACATATAGTAGTAAAAAAGCTGCTGTATGCTCTCGCCTGCACCTGATGCCTTATCGTCCAGCTCCTTCCATGTTTCAATAAAAGCCTGTTTGTCACTATCGGAAAGATGGTTGTAAATCTTGGCTTTAAAAATATCGGCATCCGATAACTGTAAACCTCTGTTGTTTAAGGTGGAGAAAATTGTTAAAGCAGTATCTTGAGAATCTGCGGTGATCGGAAGAATAATCGCTTGATTCAAGATCGCATAAATAAACTCATACATCATCAAAGCGTTTGATGATGCTGCTTTTTCCAATAGTTCCTGAAATTTTTTGTAGTTCAGTGAATAGTTATCCTTTGCATTTGCCGTAGCCTCACCTGATTCCAGAAGGCTTCTTAGCACTTCGTTACCATCATTATTCATTACTTTCGAAGTTAAAAGGATGCTGCTATAATCCACTTCACCTGTTAACTTATTGGTGCGCCAGATTGCAGGTTCAATTTGAGCCATGAAGTTCTTGGCTTCCTTTGTTTTCTCCTCAGGGGTGGATAGCATTGTGTAAATTGCCCTTAACAATAAGAATAATGACGTGATTCTTTGCTGCCCATCAATAATCTCTTGCTCATGGTCTTCGTTTTCATAAGCAACTATTGTGCCTAAGAAATAGGTTCCATTTGATTCCGAGCCACCGGAGCCAGTAGTGGTAAATTCCCAAAGATCATCAAATAACGTCTGGATTTCCTCATCGCCCCAAGCATAAGGGCGCTGGTATTCAGGTATTACAAAAGGAAGGTCTTTTCCTTCGCTTAATAGCTCTTTAACACTTTTCTTATGAACTTCAATAGATGTGGACATATAGTATCATCTCCATTCAGTATCGCTTGGAAGTATAGTATCAGTGGATACACTAATTATAGCACAAAAAGGAAGAGTTTTCAAGAGAATAGCAAAATCTACTGCTTCATTGCTACATCAGCATATGAGATATGTACTCTCTTATAGCTCTTCCTTTTTATGAGGTGCTATTTGATAATCATCGTGTTTCTTATTGCTTTGGCGGATCTTTCCGTAAAGCCTTATACAGTTCTTTTGCCATTACATCCTGTACTTTTTGATAAAAATCAGGATCGTTGAACAGCTTCTGGAATGATTCATTGTTTTCAAGGAAGCACTGTGTTACAATCTCCTTGAACTTTTCCGGGAAAAGTGAATGAACGAACATTTCAGTGCTGTTATCGCTTGCGTACTTCCTGAACTTTTTGACATCACTGTCATCCATGAACATTCGATAGATGCCTTCGATGATAACTCGATCAGCGTCCGTAAACTGCCCGTCAAACCGTTCATTGACCTTATCAATGATGCTTTGCAATGTATCTTTCTTTTTATTCGGTTTCTTAGGAGCTGTTGCACCAGCCGGAACCCAGACTACCTGCTTCTCGTCAAGAATGATCGCGCCAGTATGTGTTTCTTTTAGATTGGCGTATTCTAGCTTGACTTTGTCATCGATATCTACGATATCTTTGCCCGATTTTGGAAGCAGCCTCAGAAGATTTGATGTGTATAGGTACTCTGCAAAGAGGTCTTTATCGTGAAGTCTAACAATTTGCGTGATATAAGCATAGGTTCTTGTAAATTTGCGAAGATAATCACGCACAGCATATTGATCATCTTCTGTGAGCTCGCGATATCTGTCAATAACAGGCCTGAACATTCCTGCAAGTTTTCCAAGCGCAGCTGCATCCTGTCCTTTGCCGGATTGCTTAGACATAAACGTGTTGAACTTTTCAACGTCATCATAATTGAAAAGCATATAATCGTGCAGTTTGTTTCTGAGGTCATACACGACATTCAGATCTGTCGCGCCCTCCATTGAAGAAACCTCATAGAACGGAAGGAAAGCCTTTTTGATATCTTCCTCTGTATTTTCAAAGTCGAGAACAAAAGTACTGTTTTTTCCAAAACAAGTACGGTTAAGACGAGAGAGCGTTTGCACGGCTGCTACGCTTTTCAGTTTCTTATCTACATACATAGAATGAAGCAGCGGTTCATCAAATCCTGTCTGGTATTTATTTGCGACGACAAGGATATTATACTGACTGCTATGGAACACTTTTCTGAATTTCTTGTCAGTCGTGATGTATTTTCCGTTTTCGTCAAGGTTCATTGAAGCTTCGGTAAACGGCTTTTCCATCGGCATTTCATCAAGAGTTACTTCTCCGGAAAACGCAATCATAACATCACAGCCTGCTGATTCCTGCGGATGATCTCTGAGATACTGTTTGATAGCGAGATAATAACGTACAGCGTTTGCTCTGCTGTCAGCTATAACCATAGCTTTGCCCCTGCCATTGATTTGAAATCTACCATTGGCAAGAAAGTTAGCCATGATCATTTCTGTCTTCTGGGTGATGGTATATCCGTGCTTTTTATAATACTTGAACAGTGCCTTTGAAGCAGCACCTTCGATCAGCTCAGGATTGTCCTCGGAAACCTTAACGAGTTTAAAGGCTTCACGGATTGTTGTATAATCCTGCAAAACATCGAGAATAAAGCCTTCCTCGATTGCCTGCTTCATAGAATACACATGGAATGGCATTTTTGTTGGTGTACCATCGGCTCCGATATACTCAGTACCAAACACTTCTATTGTCGGACCTTTCGGTGTAGCTGTAAAGGCGAAGAAGGATTGATTTGCGTGTCTGCCCTGACCAATAACGCTGTTGACATAGTCGTCAGTCAGATCAACATCTTCAACTTCAATTTCCTGTTCGTCAGCATATTCCTTAATTGCAACTCCCATATCGATCAGGCTGCGGCGGAGAATCCTTGCGCTTTCACCGCTCTGTCCCTGATGTGCCTCATCGATAATAACAGCAAACTTTCTGCCGGTATACTGATCCATATCCTTGAAGCCGAAAAGGAACTTCTGGACTGTACAGATAATGATCTTCTTACCGTCGTTCAGTGCTTCAGCAAGGCTGTGGGAATTCTTTTTATCGTCAATTGCCTCTACGAGACCGACCTTATGCTCGAAGCTGTTGATTGTGTCCTGAAGCTGACCGTCAAGAACAATACGGTTAGTGACAACAATAACGGAGTTGAAGATCGCTTCGTCATTCTCATCATGAATAGAGGCAAGTCTGTATGCGATCCATGCGATCGAATTGGATTTACCTGAACCGGCGCTATGCTGAATCAGATAATTCTTACCCGCGCCATTAGCTTTGACATCGGTGAGAACCTTTCTGACCACATCATACTGATGATAGCGTGGGAACAACAGCTTCTCCTTTGGTTTGCCGGTATCCTCGTCTTTTTCCTTAACATGGGAAACGAACCTGTAAAGAATATCCATGAGGGAGTCGCGCTGCAGCACTTCTTCCCACAGATAGTGTGTTGCGTATCCGTCAGGATTTTGCGGGTTGCCTGCTCCGCCGTTTACGCCAGCACCATTTGAACCCTGATTGAATGGCATGAAGTATGTGCTGCCGTCCTTCAACTGCGTAGTCATCCACGCCTCATAGAGGTCAACTGCAAAGTATACAAGAAAACGATGGTCAAGGCGGAAACAGAATTCTTTGCTGCTGCGATCATTTTTATACTGCTTGATGGCACACTGATAGTCCTGCCCTGTGAGCTGATTCTTCAGTTCCAGAGATACGACCGGAATACCGTTCACAGAAAGCACCATATCAATGGTGTTGGTATTATGGGGAGAGTAACGGAACTGGCGTGTGCAGCCGAGAATATTTGCCTCATAACGCTCAACATCGAGATCGTTGAGGGTAGTTTCCGGCTTAAAGTAGCAGACCTTCAGCTTGATGCCGAGATCTTCGATGCCGTGGCGGAGAACATAGATCAGTCCCTGCTGTGTGATACAAGTCTCAAGACGATGGTAGAGCTTTTCCGGCGCGTTCTCACCGTAGTATTTGAGGTATTTCGCCCACGCTTTCGGCTGTGTCTTTTCGATGAACTTGCACAGCACGTCCATACAAATGCACTTGTCAACATCGAACTGCTTGTGATCAATGGAAACATATCCGCCCTCATCGGAGAGGAAGAAAGTCTCAATATCCTGTTCAAAGCGTTTTTCTTTAGTCTCCATTTTTCTCCTCCTCGTCAAGTTCTTTATCTAAAGCTGACTTTGATAACGCTGCCCCCTCCATCATTCTTAGGAAGAAGCCTGTGAAGTAAATAAAAGCGTCTGCACATTCGCAAAGTGCTTCGTTCACTTTTTCAGGCGGCTCCTTTGAAATCTGAATAGAAATATCATAGCCTTCACCATTTGAAGCAGAAATGCTTTGATAAAAGCTTTTCTCGGAGTAATGGATATAACCGCTTGTATTATCATACACATCTGCAAAGCGGCTGTCGTATTGTGCCAAGCCGTCTTTTAGAAGCTTGTCACTCATCTTCTGACCGCTATTGTCACGCAAACTACTGATTTTTCCACCGGAGATGACACAGTCGATCAGAGCATTCTGATCATCAGCAATAGTAGACGCATATAGCCGCATACAATTGTCAAGCTGTAGTCTCAGCATCGAACCGGCACAGGTCAGATTTCTTTGCTTGATGAGAGCAATAAAGCCTTGAGATAGCTGAATACTCCTATTCAGCAAAGGGCAGAGGAACAGATCGAACTTAGTGAGCGTATTACCGATAACATATTTAGAAAGCTCAATAGTCTGCTCAATCTGCTTCTCGATGATAGCACAGGCATCGGATACTTTTTGCAGACATACTTCGTTTGTCATTATTAATTACACCTCCTTTTTGCCCGTGACGTATTCATAAATAACAGATTTTTTGTACTGCTGGAGCTTTTCAATTTTCTGCTGCTTGAGCGCGATAAGCTGATCAATCTGCTCACATTTTTTGTCGAGGAATGCTACGATTGCATTTTGTTCTTCAATTGGTGCCAGTGGAATTGCAACGGTATTAAAATTCTGCGCGGGTAAACGCCATCTGCCTATATTAGCAGCACCTTGCCCAAAAGCATAGAAAATCTTGTTACGATAATACATCTGAAAAACATACAAGAAGAATCGAGGATTCATTTCCTTATTACGCATTACGAACACACGATAATCCGGACTGGTTACACCCTCAAATTCAGAGATGCCCACACCACCAGTCAGAAGATCCATGTGGTTCATGGCGAAGTCACCGATATTCACAATTTGGTAGTGCGCGTATGAATTAGCCATCTGCCCGCTGTTTTCGGAGATATCTTTGATTTTAAGCCCGCTTTGCGTTATCGACAATACGGTTTCAGGTTCGTGCCCAATAATGTCTTTTTTAATTCGGAAAATTGACCTGATAGGAGCAGCATCCCAGTGCTCTGGTATATTTCCTATCCATTCAACTCCACTGTCTTTCATTTGCACATCAGGATCAAGTCCCTTTGTGACAGTCTCCGTAATGACGCTCTGCTTGTATGCTTTCAGCTTTTCGATCTGCTGCTGTGCGTTGGAGATGAGAGCGTCTATCTGGGTGCATTTGCGGTCGAGGTGGGCGGCGATTTTTTGTTGTTCGTCATTAGGCGGCAATACCAATGTGGATTGTTTGAGCTTATTTTGTTTGATACTTAAAAAGGTACTTCCAGTTGCATCTGTTAGTAAACTCTCATAGAACCTATAATCTGTTAACAAATAGTAAAGATAATTAGTTAGGTATATGCCTTTTTTAGGTCTGATACAAAATACAGATTCATTAATATTCCAATTGCAAGGTGTTTCATTCAGCAGAAACACCTGAGGTTCTTTTGAAATACTCGCAAATAAGAAATCGCCTGCTTGAAGTTGAGATCTTTCCTGAATTATATTGAATGCTTCTTGACTGATTCTATCGCAGTTATCATCCAAATATAGTTTACCATTCTTAAAATTTCTGATAGTAACATAGTAAAAAGGACTTTCCTTGTCAAGTACAAAATTATCACGAGGATTCAATCCTGTCCCCATTCTCTCGATGAATGAAGAGAATTTAATAGTAGTCCAATTGGTAGGAATTATTCCCATCCATTCAACTCCGCTATCTTTCATCTCACGCATTACCAAACAGCTCCTTCATCAGTGTTGTTTCTTCCTCCTCCAGCGCCTTGATATCCGCAAAGATATCCTCCGAGGACTGCGGTGCGGTAAACTTGTAGAAAAGCCTTGTGAACGGTATCTCATAGCCTACCTTGTCTTTCTTGCGGTCAGCGAATGCCAGCGAATTGTACGGCAGGACGTTCTTTGCGATATATTCGTCAATATCCTCCGAAAGCGGAATAATCTCGCTGTCGCTTGCACCCTTGACTGCCTGCGGCTTGCCCTTTTTCAGGATAGCCTTGCCATTCTCGTCTGCCTGTGCTGTCTCGACAGTCACCTTTGTATAGCCGAAGAAATCCTTGTCGAACACTTTGGACTCCACAGTAATTTCAGTATTATTGTCAAGGGTTTTGGTATAAACGCCGTCGGTGAATTCGGAATAAGCCTGCATGATAAGCTCAATGCACTTATCATCGAGGTCAACACGCTTGTTGCCGATATTCTTGCGGCGCTTAACAAAGCATTTTGAAGCGTCAATGAGCTGAACTTTTCCGAGACGGTGTGCGGACTTGCCCTTTGTCAGCACCCAGATATAGGTGGAAATGCCCGTGTTGTAAAACAGGTCTGTCGGCATCTGAATGATTGCTTCGACCATATCTTCCGTGATGACATAGCGACGGATTTCGGAAGAACCGCTTCCAGCGTCACCCGTGAACAGAGAAGAACCGTTCTGAATGATCGCCATACGTCCGCTGCCGTCTTTCAGCTTCTTGACACCGTTGAGCATAAAGAGCATCTGCCCATCGGAAATAGCCGGAAGACCGGGACCGAATCTGCCGTCATAGCCCTTCTTAGCTTCGGCTTCGACTTCTGTCTTTTCACGCTTCCAATCGATACCGAAGGGCGGATTGGAAATGATGTAGTCAAACTCGTAGCCGCTGAATTTGTCATCGCTGAGTGTATCGCCGTACATCATACCCGAAGCATTGCCGCCCTTGATAAGCATATCAGCCTTTGCGATAGCATATGTCTCAGGATTGAACTCTTCACCAAAACAAGTGAGGTTTGCTTCATCGCTGATGTAGGTCAGACGTTCCGTCAGACAGCCGAGCATCTGGGATGTACCCATTGCCATATCGTATGCAGTCTTTGTGCAGCCGTTCGCTTCGATTTCATCCTTTTCAGGAGCGATAAGCAACTCTGTCATCAGGTAGATAACGTCACGGCTTGTGAAGTGTGCTCCGGCTTGTTCGTCATAGCTCTCGGAGAATTTTCTGATAAGTTCTTCAAAAATATAGCCCATATCTGCAGATGTAATCTTGTCAGGGGACATATCGCCTTTGGCAGATACGAATTCCTGCAGCACGACAAAGAGAACATTACCGTCAGCCATAGTGCGTACTTGATCGGTGAACTTGAAGTTGGAAATGATATCCTTGATATTAGAAGAAAAGCCTTGCAGATAGTTTTCAAAATTGGACTCGATATTATCCGGATCAGACACCAGCTTCTTAAAGTCGAAGTTGCTTGTATTATAGAAGGAATAGCCGGAAGTCTTGCAGAGAACGCCGTCACGCGCTTCGCCTTCGACCTTCATATCAGCCAGCTTCTTTGCCATCTCAGTAACCTTAGCTTTTGTCGGCGCAAGGGCATCGTCAAAACGCTTCAACACGGTCAACGGGAGGATGACCTTACCGTATTCATGTGGTTTGAACAGTCCCACGAGATGTGTGGCAATTTCCCAGATGAGGTTTGCCTTTTCCTGAATGTTGATGTTGGTCTGTTTCTGTAAAGAGTTGATAGACATAGCATTCTCTCCTTTAAATATAGTTTTCTGCCTGCTGCTTCTCCAGCAGTTCTTTGAAATTGAATTTTGAAATTTTCAGCCTGTTCGAGCCGAGTCTGATTACTTTTGGATAGCCGTTGTCTGGCTTTTCCATTTCGGAAATGGTACTACGACTGTTTCCTTTTCCTGTTGTGCTGTGCGGCATCGGACCGACTATTACGAGGCGGTAATTAATATCCCACTGTAGCTTTTTGAAATTATAGGTCTCAATCGCATCATAGTCAAGGCAGAATTCAAATCTGTCTTTATCAAGTCCGAGATTCTTAACAATGCCTAATAAGTCGCGCTCTTTTACCTGAGACTCTCCAATAATAACAATTTTACCGTCTTTACGTGTATCGTAAAACGAAGCACTTGTCTCCGGGACTGGATCAATAAGTTCCTGTAGCCCCCAGCTTTCAAGGAGACTCTCAAGCTCACCCATTCTATTAGCGAGAGAGATTTTAGCAGTTACTGCGTCAATGATTTCTTCTAAACGATCAGAATTCAGCACCGCGATCACCCCTCATTATTTAGAAGTGTTCTTTTTCTTTCAATCAGTCGCTGCATTTTTCGTTGCAAGATTCCATACTCATCGAGCGCAGCCTGATATTTCACTGCGATTTCATTCTGCTCCTCAAGCGGAGGAAGCGGAATCAAAATGCTTTTTACCGCTTCAGCTGAGATGGTTTTTACTGTCGAGCCGCCGGACGCATAATTAAGCGTTTCCTCGCCAAGTTCACTATCAAAGAACGCCTGAATGAAGTACGGGTTGACTTTGCTTTCATCAAGCTCGATGATGTAAAGGTTTCCTGTTGCGACAACTGACTGATCATTTGCCGTATTAACAACCGCAGATCGGAATGTAGGTGATGCCATTTTAGAAAGGACAAGCGAATTGTTGGGGGCGACAAATTTTTCAAGTGCCTTCGGGAGTTCGGAAATATACTGCTTGCCATCCTCAATATCAATGGAACCGTTTATAATATTAGACAAGGAAATAAACCTGTATTTTGTGGGCAACACTGATTTGTAGGACTCTAAAAGGTCAGCTTTCACCTGAGAACCACGTGTGATTGATTTGATAACACTTTCAAAAGGAACTCCGTTTTCAACTACTGGCTTTTCAAGATAACGTGTAGCCATAAGTGTATAATCATGTTCGCTTAATTCTGCAGGAGTCAGTTCGATCGTATTCTTGCCGCCATTAGAGATACAGTTGATAATCGCCTCGATATCATCGTCCGAAAGCATATTAACACGTCTGTCTTCTTTTGAATACATATCCTGTGCATTGATCAACTTGATTTTACTATTATTATAGCTGAAAACAATCATTGTTGTAGGAATGCCGAATTCTGTAAACAGCTTTGCAGGAAGGTTAATAACTGCTTCGATATATCCGTTTTCCGCTAAGAACTGTCGCATATATACATCCGGCTTATTAAACGCTGCACCATTTGTCATAATTGCAACAGCTTTACCATTTTCCTTAAGTGAGCGAACGATTGCTGCATTGAACAACCAGTCCGAAGAACAGCGGGATATTTGTGTGCTATCCAGATTAAAGTATTCTTGCAGTTCACGGCGGCACTCGTCCAGTTCAGAACCGCGAAGAGCGAATGGATAATTGGAAAAAATCTTATCATAGTTTGCCGGGTACTTGTACGTAAGTGCATTGTTCAATATAAAAGTATAATTGTCACCCAGCAAAGATGCCTTGAGAATTGCGATGTCATTCGCGTTATAATTGATCTCGATTCCAGTATATGTACTAAATGACTGATTGAAAAGAGCATATACAGGGAATGTAGCTGTTCCAGAACAGATCTCAAGTACTGAGTCAGTGCTGCCAATATTCAGAATTTTACTTGCAAGAATAATGAGCGAAGTGGGTGTGCTCATGTCAAAGAAAGAGTTTTCATATAAAACTACTTCTTTGAGTTCATCTGTTTCAAACTTATCAATGAAACTTACAACTGTATCCCATAAACCGCTCAGCGTTCTTGAAAGAACATCTGATACACTTGCAGACAAATTAGCTGTTTCTAAGAATGCATTAAGAGACTCAGAGCTTGCGGATTTATCTTCCTGCAACACTGACAATGCATACGCTGTCGCAATCACAGCACACCCAGAAAAGGCAATCTTTGAGCGATACGCATCGCCCAGTTCGTATGAGATTTCATGAATTCTTTCGAGTGTAGATTTCAATTTAACTCCTCCTTTTATCGTTTAGGTAATCGCTAACCTTAGTGTAACTATATCATATCACACTTTTATTTTTCTGTCAATAGCTTCGAGGTAATTTCTAACCTGATTTTTGAGTTTTGTATATATGCACATATCGGCACTAACAAAATCATATCACTGTTGTGCGAAATGATGATGTTTTGCGAATGTAGCGGTGCGCTATTGACAATTCACAAAGAATATGCTATGATTACATTACAGCTTGTAAGCATAACGGCTAACAGGCATACACATTCACCATTGAAGAAAAGTGAATAAGCCTTGCGTAAAAGTGGATTAGGGCAAAAATGAAAATCAAAATGTAAAAAATGAAAAAAGTGAAAATGAAAAAAGCCTATAAAAAAGAATTGCAAGCGTGAATTAAAATGAAATTAAGGTGAATCGCATGAACATGAATGATCAAAACTTTGGAGAGTTTCTCCAGACCAAACGTGAACAGCAGAAAATAACTCTGCGCCAACTGGCTGAAAAGCTGGGAGTTTCTGCTCCGTTTTTGAGCGACGTCGAGAAAGGCAGACGTAATTCTCTCGATATGGATAAGCTATCTCTGCTCAAGCAGATTCTTAACTTATCAGATGAAGAATATGAGACAATGCTGAATCTTGCAGGAAAACAAAGAAAAACGGTAGCTCCCGACCTTCCTGAATACATTATGGAAAGAGACTACGTATCTGCTGCACTTCGCACAGCACGTGATCTTGACGCAGGTGAGGCAGAATGGCAACGTTTCGTGGAGGAGCTGAAGAACCGGAAAGGATGAATGACAATCCATGTATACTCCCATTATTAGAACTAAGCAGAACCAGCTTCCCATTCTGAAACGAGAGGAGATTGACGACATTGCCGAGCAATTCCTTATGGACTTTCAGCCGGAGGCATTGAAGAATCCGATGGAAGTCGATGTTGACGGCTTTCTCGAACGCTATCTGGGAGCAACACCTGACTACCAGTATTTATCACATAACATGATCTATCTGGGAATGACGGTGTTTCAGGATACGAATAGCATTCCTGTATATGATCCTTATCATAAACGTGCGGAGTATTTCAGCGCGAAGGCGAACACTGTTATATTTGATACGAGACTGGTAGAGGAAGCAAATCAGGAACACCGCTATCGTTTTACCGCAGGACATGAATGTGGGCATTTAGTTTTTCACACTCCGTACTTTGAAAGACTTGATTTATTGCGTAGGCTATGGGGTGTCAAAAACGAAATGGTAATGCAGTGCCTTCGTATGGATCTTCCGTCCTCAAAAAAGCGTGAGCTTAAAACAGATAACGACTGGATGGAATGGCAGGCAAATCAGTTCTCTGGCTCCTTTCTTATGCCGAAAACGGCAGTGCTTTCTATCCTTGATGAGTACGGCACTTCATCATGTGGCATTTTTAATTCGCTCAATGCAATGGCGGGAATTTTTAATGTGTCGCATGAGGCTGTTCTCAACAGATTGAGAAATCTGGGCTTTGTCAAAAAGTCGGCAATAATCACCCTTGATGATATAATGGTAGATTAACTCAATGCAGCGGACAAGATGTCCGCTGTCTTTTAACCTTATGTGTAAGCTGATTAGCTAACAAGAATACAAAAGGAGGTCTTATATGATCGAAGGAGAATTTCTCACTACACCGCAGGCACACATCAAATTGGGACAGCTTTGCAGGGATGAACGTGGAAAACCTGCTATATCCGTCAAACGGGGAAAGCGGAACGAGTACGAGGCTGTCCCGATTACCTACCTGATAACACAACTCAGCGAGGCGCAGGAATACATGGAAGCGCAGCGCGATAATACAAGCTCCGAGTGAGTTGAGCCGAATGAGAGTTCAGCCGATGCGAGCATTCAGAATGATTCTGAATGTCCGTGTCGGCTTTTTTATTATTCCGTTTGCTAAAACCGCAGAAAGTGTCCTATTGCATGTGGAGGCAGTTTTTAGCCGCCAGCATTTTCGATAAAAAGCGTTCGAAAACATCTGTTCGCATCAGTCGAAACAGAGATTTTATTTTGTAATATCAAAAAAGTTGCACACAAACGTGCAACTTTCGGGCTTATCGGAGCTATTTATGGAGGGCGTTATGAAAAATGTCGTCCGGCGGTTAATAATCCGATACCTTTCTTAGACTGTGTTTCAGGAAGGCAGATGTAAACATTCCGTGAACAATTTCCAATAATCAACTGTTTTCGGTTGAATCAGCCTGCTTTTCTGCCCCTTTATAGAAGCCCTTTTGTCCCGGACAAGACGTTAAACTGTCTGCTGCTGCATACTGCGCCGAGTGATCAACGGTGGCTCAACGGTCTGTGGCAGGACAAGTTAATATGTACGGCTGTCATTTGAGCTGACGGCTGCAATCCTGAATGGAGTAATCCATCTGGAATGCGGTCTGATTCGTCATGCCCATTTGCCGGTAGAGATTCCTCCATTCGCAAGTCAAATGGAGGAATTTTTATGTCAAAACAGTTTTACCTGCCAATGCGTGATGCCAATGATCCGCACAAAGTTACCCTGATTCCTGTTTCCGAGGAAGTCTATACCAATATCACACCGGAAACAAACCGTATCCGCAGCCGCCGCCAGTATCATGGGCAGTGCTGCTGCCCGAAGCAGTACCTTTGGAAATGTGACGGAGATTGTGATATCTGCGAGTATCGTGCTGCCGGGGACAACCTTTCCCTCGATTATGAGACGGAAATGCACGGCGACACCTTCGCAGATACATCTGATACCGAAGAAATCGTCACCGACCAGATCCTGATGCGCCAGCTTCTCGAACGGCTGAAAGAACTGATGCCCGAAGCTATCACCGTCGGTCAGATGAGCCTTGATGAAGATATGTCCGAGCGGAAGTGTCTGGAACAGCTCAATCTGAAGCGCAGCACCTACAGAACTTGCCACAGAATCATATTCCTGACCTGACCGAAGCGAGAAATACAGTCAAGTACGGCTATTACGATGAGGTCGAGATGTTTTATGAGGATGTGCCTGATACACTGTCGCAGCTCATCCGCACCGCTTTCGTACCCAGACCGGGATATAAGTTTATTGTCGCGGACTTCTCGGCGATCGAGGCACGAGTAATAGCTTGGATTGCCGGAGAGCAGTGGCGCATGGACGCTTTTGCAAACGGCGCGGATATTTACTGTGCTTCGGCATCAAAGATGTTCGGTGTTCCGGTCGTGAAGCACGGCATTAACGGTGAACTGCGTCAGAAGGGCAAGGTCGCGGAGCTTGCCTGCGGTTACGGCGGAAGCGTGGGCGCGATGAAGGCGATGGGCGGCGATGCCCTGAACCTTTCCGATGCAGAGCTGAAGAAGATCGTGGACGACTGGAGGGATGCCTCACCCAATATCGTCAAGCTCTGGTGGGCTGTCGATGATGCAGTAAAGAAAGCAATCAAGCAGAAAACCACCACAGAAACACACGGATTGCAGTTCAGCTACCAGAGCAAGATGCTTTTTATCACGCTGCCTTCCGGTCGTAAGCTCTGCTACGCGCACCCGCAGATCGGTGAGAACCAGTTCGGCGGCGAGTCTGTGACATATATGGGTATCCTGCCATTGATCTTGTGTATATCGAGAGCGGTATTCAGCACTTTACGTATGGGAAGCGGCAGCTTCGGATCGGCAATATACAGTCTGCCGCCTTTTTTGAGAAGCCTTGCACACTCTTTTGAGAAACCGTCCTTATCGGGAAAATGATGATATGCCATACACGCCACGATCACATCAAAACTGCTGTCCTCAAAGGGCGTATTGTCGCAGGAGCAGTTTATAATCTGCATATCGGGGCATTTCTTTCTTGCCTGTTCAAGCATCTTTTCTTCCACATCTATTCCATGACCGCTGATACTGCATCTCTGCGAAAGGCGGTGAAGTATCGTTCCAGTTCCGCAGCCCATTTCAAGAACTGTCATTCCGTCCGTCAGCTGCACATTCTCGTTCACAAGGGTATAGAACTTTTCCGAGAGCTTTCCCTCGTAGCTGTCATCATATTTCTCTGCTTTTTTGTCGAATTTGAAATCTTTTTTCTCGCTCATGGTATGTCCTCCTTGACAAACAGCTTGCTTTATGATATTATTTATTCAATACCGAACACCTTGTTCTGTAATAATACTAACACATTTTACCCGATAATTCAATAACCGATTATCCGAAAAAGTACGTTACTGAACAAAAAGCCGATTTTGTACGGAAAGGAGCATATTATGGACAGACGTCAGCGCAGAACAAGAAACGCAATCTTCGAAGCATTTTCTGTATTGCTCGAAAATAAGAGTTATTCTTCTATGACCGTTCAGGATATCATAGATAG
>JAEEGJ010020259.1_pt1 | contig 14513 bp, 7 predicted proteins | sample 8958761 | NCBI WGS metagenome assembly JAEEGJ01 (sample SAMN16246546, study PRJNA631951) | gut metagenome | biome: gut microbiome; feature: rumen; material: RS-attached | host: Bos | place: Iran: Karaj | collected 2018-10 | reverse complement strand
CAACGACCTACTGACGGTAAACGGAACACTGACCGTAGACCAGAAGACAGGCGGTAACTGGGAAACTTACGGACCGGAGCATCTTTCGCCCGTGTTCGTGGTGCGTTCGACTGAGACGCTCGAATCGGGCGACTATCCCATCGGCGTGGTTGAGGCTATTGAAGGCGAGATTTCTAATATCAAGCTCAACACCGTCGGACTGAACAGCAACGGCTTGGCCACGCTGGTTTATGACAGTTCAACGAAGATTCTTTATTTGCATATCGACGACAGTACAATGCCCGACTACGGCGGCGAGCTGAGCATCAACGTGACGGGAATGGCACCCACAGAGGTGTCGGCCACCGACTATCCATCGGCAGCCAGCGAGACGTTCTATCTGCCTGTGGTCTCGGTGACAGCCCTCAGCTTCAGCGGCATCACTCCCACCGTGTCGGGAACGTTCACCCCGCTCGGCGGCACCGAAACTGACCTGGGAACCTCCGGCACCAATACGCTCTATAGCGAGGATTATGAGAGTGCTACGGATGCGTCGGCGTGGACTAATGGTGCAGGTACACTTGAACAGGTGTCGGGCGATGCCACCTATGGCAGTTATATTCACCACTCCATGGTTTCAACCAATATCGCTGCAAACCGTTCTGCCTATACCCTGTTTGGAAATATGGATTTCGCAAATGTATCCCAGTACAACATAGAGTTCGACACCCGGATTACTGCGGGCAACGTGGCAGATAGAAGTGTGACAGATCTTGTGGTGATGACGAATGATGCAACAATACCGACAACAAAGAATATAGGTTATGATTTCAGCCAGAACAATGAAACAGGTTCAAACTATCTGTTCAGGCTGAAGGCTGCCAATAGCCAGGTGTTCACCATTAACGACGGCACCGAGACGATAACGCTTGATGCTTCGAAGTGGTATCATATTAAGTTGTTGGTAGATGTTGAGACGAAGACTGTTGGTTATAACATATCTCAGGGAAATGCCTCTGTTGCAAGTGGTACTTTTACAGTACCCACATCGAGTTGTCTTCCTAAGGGTTTGTTTATCCTAGATGGTCGTGGGTCAGGAGACAGCAAGTTTGATAATATCAACGTATATTACACCAAAGATTTTTCATCTTATACTTTCACCGAACCAGGAATGCTTACGCTGAAAGCCTCTGTGCCGGGTTATAAATCGAAAACTGAGACCTTTACGGTTCCGGCTGTATATTATAAGTATTATGAGAGTCCAGATTACAACCAGATTCAGGCTGCTGATGCTGCTTCGGTACTGGGAAGCGATTATTGGAACGAAGAAACTACAACAAGCAGATGGGGTAACTGGAGTAAGACGAACGGTACATACGGCGAAAACTATGTGATGGCCACAGGAAAGCAGACCAGTGGTTATTTCGATAAGGATAAGGTATTACAGATAAGTTATAACCAGAGTACCGTCTATAATCAATTGGTTCAAGGTTTTGGCATTGGGCACAATAAGACTAATTCTACATGTGACATTACTGCTGAGCGCTTAGGTAATTCGAACTCTATTCTTTATTATAAGGCAGACTTGAGCAGGGGTGGAGCCGTAAATTACGATGAAGGTTATACATTTGCCAGTGACGATGGTAAGTTTAGTTATACACTTTCTGAAACAACCACCTTCTGCAAATTTGCTGCCTATCTCCCCGTAATGCTCTCCGACGAAGAGTCTTCGCTTGGAACTGTGGCATCGGATTGCGGTAATGCGTTGGTTTACCGTACAGGTCTCGGCAGCGGTTGGGGAACGATGGTACTTCCCTACAGCATGACGGCAGACCAGCTGAGGGATGCGTTTGGCGATGATGTGAAGGTGGCAAACCTCACGGCTGTTGATGGAACGGTGCTGATGTTTGATGAAACGACGCAGGCTGTGACCGGCGGCGTGCCCTTCCTGATAAGTGGCGTCACGAAGTCCGGACCATTTGTGGCCAAGGGTGTCACAGATATTACCACAGAATCATCGAAGAGCGTTGGCGGCATTGATTTCATCGGAACCTATACCAACATGGGCAGCACGCCGTTCACCACCAAGGATTATTTCTTCGTGACCAACAGCAACAAACTGACCCGCGTGAGCCGTGATGGCATGAAGATGGTGCTGAAAGGCTATCGAGCCTATTTCCACGATAGTTCGGCTGCCGGTGCCAAGAGTTTCACGGTGAGCATTGGCGACAGTGAAGCCACGGGCATTGACGATATCAATGGAGAGGAAGGAAACCATGACGTTTACGACCTTCAGGGCCGTAAGGTGGCATCCGACCTGCCTTGGTCAGAGGCTAAGCGTTTGCTCCGCCAGGGTGTGTATATTGTGAACGGCAAGCGTATGATTGTGAAATGAGAAAATGAGAAATGGAGAAAATGAGAAAGAATAAATATATCGTACCCACGACAGAACGTGTAACGCTGAAGATGTACCAGAACGTGATGGATGATTTTGACTATGGCGATGCCAATGTCACTTCCACCGAAGGTCTGATAATCAATGCCCATAAAGTGGATTTCGTGGAAGAGACTGAAACAGAAATGGAGACAGGCTCTTCCCTCCCCGTTTTCCATTCATTATGGGACGAAGAGGAATAGGCGGGAGAAAGGCGGAGCAATCCGCCTTTTCTTCGTTTTGGGCAGGATTTGTTGAGTACAAAAGGCGGACACGGCGTCTTTAGGGAAATAGCTATTTAAAAATTAATACGTATTAGACTTAACATGAGAAAACTGTTGATGACGGTGGCCATGGCTGCCGTGTGCCTGTTGGTGCAGGCCCAGGAAACGCTTAACCGCGCTCCGGTGGCCGTGAAGACGTCGAAGGGAGTGCTGGTGTCGTGGCGCTCATTGTCGGGCGACGGCGATTTGGGCTTTAATGTGTATCGCGACGGCGTGAGACTGAATGCCGAGCCTATCACGACGAAAACGAACTATCTGGACGCCGACGGTGTGGCCGGAGCAACGTATAGGATTGAGTCGGCCTATGGCGAGACTGCCGAGACGAAAGCCTGGGACAATATGTACACCACGCTGAAAATCAACCGTCCACCGGCTACGAAGGATGCTTCGGGTGCGCTTACGGGCCGCTATCGTCCCGATGAAATCAGTATTGGCGACGTTGATGCCGACGGCGAATTTGAGCTGATAGTGAAATGGATGCCCGACAATCAGCGCGACTCGGGCAAGGACGGCAAGGCCTCGCCCACCTACCTGAGCTGCCATAAGATGGACGGCACGCTATTGTGGCGCATCTGTCTGGGACACAATATCCGCTCGGGAAACCACACGATGACCTTCCTGGTGTATGACTTCGACGGCGACGGCAAGGCCGAGATGATTTGCCGCACGGCTGCCGGCAGTACCGACGGCAACGGAAAATATGTGAGCGAGGCCGGCGATGCAAGCATCCAGGCCACCGACAACACGAAGACCTACCAGAATTCGAAGGGATTCGTGACCGGAGGAGAGGAGTTCCTGACGGTGTTCAACGGAGAGACGGGTGCCGCCATGCATACCATCTGGTACAGGCCCAACCGCGGATTTGGCGATTCGGGAGCAGCCTCGATAGGCAGTGAATGGGGCGATACATACGGCAACCGTTCGGAGCGTTTCAATGCCGCCGTGGCTTATCTGGACGGTTCGCGGCCTACGGCCATCCTGCAGCGTGGCTATTATACAAGATGCTATGTTTGGGCCGTCGACTGGAACGGCTCGGAACTCACCACCCGCTGGCTGCATCGCGGAACTACAAAGGATAAATGGGACGTTGTCGACGGAACGGGAACCGTGGTTGCTTCAGGCACAGGCAAGTCGAGCTACGGCCAAGGCGTTCACGGCATTTCGATAGGCGACGTGAACGGCGACGGACTGGATGATATCTGTACGGGCAGTGCAACGATTGGCGCCGACGGACAGCTGCTTTGCTCGACGGGCTATGGCCATGGCGATGCCATCCATCTGGCCGACCTGGTGCCCGACCGTCCAGGTCTGGAGATAATGATGCCACATGAGGAATCGCCCTTCGGATACGACGTGCATGATGCCACCACCGGAGAAGTGCTGGCATACGCCACCAGTTCAAAAGACAACGGACGCGGACTGGCCTGCGATTTCGTTCCCTCGCATAAGGGCAGCGAGTTCTGGTCGAGTGCCGATAATAATATGTATGCCTGTGAGGACGGCAAACAGATTGCAACCAGCAAGCCCGACACCAATTTCCGTATTTACTGGACGGGCGATCCTTTCGACCAGACATTCGACGGGCGCTATGATTCGGGCTCAGATATGTGTTCTCCCCGAATCCGGGCCTGGAACACCAGTTCGAAGGGAATAGTGACGGTGCAGGAATTTGCAGAATACGGACAGCCGCAGACCAGCAACACCACAAAGGCTACGCCCTGTCTGCAGGCCGACTTCTTAGGCGACTGGCGCGAAGAGCTGATTATGTGGCAATACGAGAGTGACTGGTCGAGTCCCACCTGCACGCTGATGATTTTCTCTACCCCGCAGGAGACGGAATACAAGGTGCCCTGCCTGCTGGAAGACCATCAGTACCGCATGGCCGTGGCATGGCAGAACGCTTCCTACAACCAGCCTCCCCACCTGAGTTATTCGCTGGCGGAGAGTCTTGGCATCGACCGCGCCACCTATAAGACCAACGTCACATCGACGGCTCCCGATGCAACGCCCGTGGAACCCGCTTCAGGCGGCGAGGAAACGGTGAAGATTCCGGCAGCCGACAAGGGAACCATCGTAGGTACCTGCTATACGGCCGGTGAGAACGGTGAACTGACTGCGAGCGAGAAAGACGGCTATATCAAGATGCGCACGGGCAATAACGGCAACACCATCACCATTACGGTGAACGAAGGCTATGTGGTGACGGGCATCTATATCGAAGGCTATAGCAACAACACCTCGACGGCTGCCGACCGCAGCATCACGATGACGGGTGTCTATGTAGACGGTTCCACGAACAGCGAGATAGCCAGCAGCGTGGTGTTCCCCGGTGGAACAGCGGGCCAGAATCCCGTGTCGGCCAACGTGACGGGCTTTGAAGCCTCGAAGAATATCGTGCTGAAGTTCGACAATTCGAACATTGTGTCGAGCGAGGAAGACAGCGCAGGCAAGAACAAGCAGCTGTTTGCCAAGATTGTGCTGACCTATAAGAAAGCAGACGCCTCGGGCATCAGCAGCGTGAAGACATGGCAGGAAACCAGCGGACAAACGTTCGACCTGCAAGGACGCCGCGTAGACAGAATGAGCAGAGGCATTTATATTAAGGACGGCAGGAAGGTTCTGAAGTAACCCCCTCCCCTGCCCCTCCCCGAGGGGAGGGAGAGCAAAAACCTGATATGACGTAGGGAAATCTCGAAATAGGGATTTCCCTATGTTCTTTTAGGGAATAAACGGTTGAAAGTGTTAAACTTTTGTCATATTTTTGCATCAGAATAATAAAAACCGCAAGTATAAACAATTAAAAACCATACAACTATGAAGAAAATGATACTCATGCTGATTGCCATGGTCACAATGGCCAGCTCAGCAAAGGCAATGACGTTCGCACAGGCCCAGCAGGAAGCGCTCTTCCTGTCAGACAAAATGGCCTATGAGCTGAACCTTAGCGTACAGCAGTACGAGGCTGTTTATGAAATCAACCTCGACTACATGATGGCTCTTTCGGTGAACGACGATATCTTCGGCTTCTACTGGGAGCGCCGTAACGAGGACCTGAGCTATGTGCTTTCCGTATATCAGTATCGCTCGTATATGGCCCGCGAATACTTCTATCGTCCGGTGTATTGGCAGAACGGATTTGCCTTCCGCATCTACACCAACTACACCAATCGCAGCCATTTCTACTATGTACGTCCGAGCCACTATGCCACCTATAGGGGCGACCACAACTGGCACAGCAACGGCAACAAGAGCTACTATCAGGGACGTGTGTACGACCGCGACCACACCCCGAATGCCTACAACGGCGTTCGCACAAGGACCGGCGTGGACCGTTACACCACCGGAAGAAATGTCTACAACCGCGGGAATGCAACCGTGAACCGCAACCGGAACACGACCGTAGTTCCCCAAAACAATAACCAGCGCAGAAACTGGCATAGCAACAACAATTCTAGCAACAGACCATCAAGACGATGATGGCCGCTATAGATGAAAGAAGAATCCATTAGTTAGCTGCGGAGTGCTGCCTCGTGAGAGACGGCACTCCTTTTTTTAACCCCTCCAACCGAGGGGAGAGACTCAGAATTTGTATTCCTTGATGTTTCCCTTGTTGTGCTGCTTGAAAAGATTGCGGATGCTGGCAGCAAAGGTGTTGCGGCGCTCGCGCTCACGGGCGTTGAGCATGCTGTCGGGGGTGTTGATGGAATAGATGCGGAAGTTCTTGCGGCCGCTCTCGGCAGGACGCGATACGAAGTAGAGGCAATAGCCGGCATTGTCGAGCTTTGCCTTATTGCCTTTTTTGCTCAGTTCCATGCGTACCATCACTCCGCCGTAGGTGTTGGGACGGGCCTGGTTGCTGATATAGTTACCCAGCGAGTAGGCCACCAGCGTGTTTCCGTTGTTGCGAAGCTCTATGGGCTGCGGAACGTGTGGATGTCCGCCGATGATATGGTGAACACCCTGTTTCAGCAGCCAGTCGGCCAGCTGTTTCTGTTCGGCCGAAGGCAGCAGCTGGTATTCTATACCCCAGTGGGGGATGGCGATGATGAAGTCGGGTTTCATCTGGCGCGCCTTGGCAATGTCGGCCTTGATTTCAACTGTGTCGATATAGTTCACAATGTTTGGAGGCGTCACCTTCAGTCCGTTGGTTCCGTAGGTGAAGTTAAGCAGTACGATGCGGAATCCGTTCTTCTCGAGCAGGAAGGGATACTGCTGGCGGCGCGCCTCGGCATTGACGTAGGTGCCCAGATGCGGCACGGGCAGCTTGTCCATCAGTTCGATGGTGCGCTCCAAACCCTTCTGATAGGTATCCAGACAGTGGTTGTTGGCCGTCAGCAGGATGTCGAAACCGGCATCAACCGTCGCCTTCAGGAACTCGTCGGGGGCGCTGAACTGCGGGTAGGCCTTATAGGGTTTGCCGCCCAGGGTGACCTCAAAATTGGCAATGGCCACGTCGGCACGCTCTATTTCGGGTTTTACAAACCGGAAGCACTCCTCGTAGCTGTATGAGCCATCGGCCTGCAAAGCCCCTTTCAGCTGTCCGCCGTGCTGCATCAGGTCGCCGGCGATGAGCAGGCTCAGGTGGTGCTCCTCGGGTTCTTGTTCGGTGGTGTCAGTCTGCGGTTCGTTTCCATTCAGTTTTCCGTTGTTGCACGAGAAGGCCGTGATGACCAGCGTGCACAATGTGAGTGTTGTAATCAGCTTTTTCATAATTGATGGGTTCTGTTTTCTTTTTGCGTGCAAATTTAGCAAATATATCCCTAACCGCGCCCATCTTAATCTTTAAAAAATTAAAACGGGGGCGTAAGTCAGCTCTTTCATTTCCATTCGGCTTTCAGGTAGTGGAGCATCGTTGCACTGGCTCCTGCCGAACCGGTGTGCTGGATGCCGATGCCATTGTAGAGGGGTTCTATGGGGGCCGCAAGGTTCACCTCCTTGGCCAGTGTGCTTTCGCGCTGCGGAGTGGTGGTAGAGACGTGGGCTTTCAGCAGGTTGCCTTCGCTCCATAGGCGGATGGTACAGCCGGTCAGGAAACAGGTAGTGCTGACGGGCTCGCCGAGCAGCTCTCCCCTACCCTCGCTGAAACGCATCAGCTGCATATCCACGGCATTGGCGTATTTGGTGGTGCGGATGATGCGCAGGCCGTAGCCGGTGAGGGTTTGCGTGTCGTAATGGATGTAGATATCCATATATTGGTCGGTGGCCGAAGCAAAGCCTTGGGCGGCTGTCTTGCAGGGGTCGCAGACGAGCGTAAGGGAGATTTCGGTGGTTTGACCACCGAACACCTGACGGCCATTGATAGCAGAACAAGGCGTGTAGAGCAGACGCGCACCCTTTTCTTTCTGTAGCAGGCCGGTACCCTTGGCGCCATCGATGCCCGGACCATACATCCAGCTGTCGGGTTTGGGCTGCCAGGGCTGGGCATTGGTATCGGCGGGCTTATGTCCGTCGACGGTCCAGTAGCCGTCTTTGATGAGGGGCTGGGGTTCGGTCGGGAAATTCTGGAAATCGGTTTCGTAGGTGTAGGTTCTGCGGTTTGACCGCAGAACACCCGACGCCAGAGAGGGTTTTACAAAGAACATGGCGCGTTGCGGCTGTCCGGTCAATGAGCGCTGGTGCTTGGGCAACACTTCGGCCATGATATAGCGGCCATAGTCGGCGGGTTGCAGGGTGTAGGTTTGCTCGGGACGGTTCAGGCGGCTCACGCTCACGGGCACCGCTCCCCTACCCTCTTTGTCGTCGCACCGATACCAGGTGATGAGGCTCTGGTCTGTTCTTTTTCCGAGATTGAGGCTGTAGCTGGCCGTCAGCACATCTTCTTTCCGCTTGATTTTCAGTTGTTTGGTGAATACTGGGGCCGGCAATGTCTTGGGCGCATTCTCAATGCTGGTGGCTGCTTCTTGTCCGTCGGGACGGGAAACCACCACCAACTGTTGGGCACATGTTTCGGTATTGTTGGTGCCGGTGAATTGTACGGCCGGCTGCTGGCCGAGCAAGCTGTCGCCAAAGGCATAGCTGAATAAGGTTGTCGTGGCGGTTTCACCTTCTTCCACCCTGTCTTTGTCGGCATGGAGTTCCAGGTGGATGGGCAGTGACTCAAGGGCGCCGAACACCGTGCGGATGTCTCCTTTCAGGGCATTCTTGAGTTTTTCCGACAGTTTCTTACCTTCCAGACTGACCGTTGTGCCCTCCGATTCAGGCGAGAGCGTCACGCGTTTTCCGTTCTGCATCACGTTTTCCTGATAGCAGCGCAGTCTGGGAGAGATATACGGACACCAGCCGAGCGAGGTGTTTTCGGGTGTCTGGAAACGGCAGTCGATGAGAATCACCGGACTTTCCTGCTTGCAGAGATACTGCGTGCCGACGGTCTTCACGTCGAAATCGCAGTCGTAAAGGATGGCTCCCGCCCGGCTGGTGGCATAGAAGGGCTTGCTGCTAAAGAATGTGAAGCGGCAGTGGCGATAGACGGCTTTGCCCTCCAGGGCGTCGTCGGTGCTCTCGAAATAGCAGTGGTCGAAGAGCGTGCGGCGGCCGCCGTTCAGCGGACAGGTGTTCAGACGCGAGATGAAACGGCAGTTGCGGGCCTCCAGATAGTCGCCGTCGGCAAAGGCCAGCTGGGCCTGACAGATGGCTTCCATGCGGCGCTTGCGGTTTTTGGAAGGGTCTAATCGGTATTCCAGGTCCACATTACAGTAGTTGCCCAGCGTGAGATTCTCCAGCAGCAGACCGTCGCCGTGGAAGAAAAACATGGTGAAATTGCCCACGGCGCCCTGTGTCTGTCCGCGGTTGCTGGCTAAAATCACCTCGTCGGGCTGGCCTCCTAATCCCACCAAATGAAGCCACGGACAGCGCACATGCATCCCGATGGGCACGCGGTCGCCGTCGCGGGCTTTCCTTACCTCAGGATCGTCGGGGTCGTCAATCCAATAGACGCCCGGGCGGATGAGCACCGTCATGCGGTTTTCGGCCGAAGTGCCGGGCTGCAGATGCTGCATAGCCTCCTTGAAAGAGTTGAAAACAAAGGGGTTCTGGGCGGCTTCGGCATCGGTCAACGAGCCGTCGACCAACAGGCACTGGGCGCTGAGAGCGGGGGTGGGGGAGGATTCGGCGGTGCGACCGCCGGACACCTGACGGACGGGTTGGGGTGATGACAGGGGCGCTGCGGCGGACGTTTGGAGGCCGGCAGCCAGGAGCATTGAGAGCAGTAGCGACTTTATCATAAAAGGAAATAGTTTTAGGTAGTTCGTTGCAAAAGTATAAAAAAATCACGGATATTTGGCAAAGTGAGCGAAAAACCTTATCTTTGCATTTGATTTTTTAGAACTTATGGCCAAGAAAGACGGGGAACTGACCCCGATGATGAAACAGTTTTTCGACCTGAAGGCGAAGCATCCCGATGCTTTGCTGCTGTTCCGCTGCGGTGACTTCTACGAGACCTACTGCGACGATGCCGTGGATGCGGCCCGCATCCTGGGTATCACGCTGACGCGGCGAAACAACGGCAACAGCGGGAAAGGCGACGAGATGGCCGGTTTTCCGCATCACGCCCTCGACACCTATCTGCCGAAACTCATCCGGGCGGGTAGGAGAGTGGCCATCTGCGACCAGCTGGAAGACCCCAAACTGACGAAAAAACTGGTGAAGCGCGGCATCACGGAACTGGTGACGCCGGGCGTGGCCATGGGCGACAATGTGCTGAACTACAAGGAAAACAACTTCCTGGCGGCCGTGCATTTCGGCAAGGGAGCCTGCGGCGTGGCTTTCCTCGACATCTCGACGGGCGAGTTCCTGACGGGCGAGGGCACCTACGACTATGTGGAAAAACTGCTGGGCAGCTTCCAGCCTAAGGAAGTGCTCTACGACCGCACACGGAAGAAGGATTTCGAGCAGTATTTCGGCAATAAAATCTTCACCTTCGAACTCGACGACTGGGTGTTCACCGAGCAGACGGCCCGCCAGAAACTGCTGAGCCATTTCGCCGTGAAAAACCTGAAAGGCTTCGGCGTGGAGCATCTGCACAATGGCATCATTGCCAGCGGAGCCATACTGCAATACCTTGAAATCACGCAACATACGCAGATAGGACACATCACCTCGCTGGCCCGCATCGAGGAGGAGAAGTACGTGCGCCTGGATAAATTCACCGTGCGCTCGCTGGAACTGGTGTATCCGATGCAGGAAGACGGCAAGTCGCTCTGCGACGTTATCGACCGGACGGTCTCGCCGATGGGGGCCAGAATGCTGAAGCGTTGGGTGATTTTCCCGCTGAAAGAGCAGAAAACCATCAACGAGCGACTCGACATCGTGGAATATTTCTTCCGCGAACCGGAGTTCCGCGAGCTGGTCGACGACCAGTTCCACCGCGTGGGCGACCTGGAGCGCATCATCTCGAAGGTGGCCGTTGGGCGTGTCACGCCGCGCGAAGTGGTGGCCCTGAAGACCGCCCTGCAGGCGCTTGCTCCGGTGAAGACGGCCTGCGAACATGCGCAGAACGACGCGCTCAGAAGGGTAGGGGAGCAGATGAACGTCTGCGGAAACCTGGCCGACCGCATAGAGCGGGTGGTGGAGAGCGATGCTCCGCAGCTGCTGAACAAGGGCGGCGTGATTCGACATGGCGTGAATGCCGAACTCGACGAGCTGCGCCAGATTGCCTATTCGGGCAAGGACTACCTGCTGAAAATACAGCAGCGCGAGGTGGAGCAGACGGGCATCACATCGCTGAAAATAGGCTATAACAACGTGTTCGGCTATTACCTGGAGGTGAGGAACACGTTCAAGGACAAGGTGCCGGCCGAGTGGGTGCGCAAGCAGACGCTGGCACAGGCCGAGCGCTATATCACGCAGGAGCTGAAGGAATACGAGGAGAAGATTCTTGGTGCCGAGGAGAAGATTCTGTCGCTCGAGGCAAGGCTCTTCAACGAACTGGTGATGGACATGCAGGAGTATATCCCCGCCATACAGACCGACGCCAACCTGACGGCCCATCTCGACTGCCTGCTGTCGTTTGCAAAGGTGGCCGAAGAGAACAAGTACGTGCGTCCGGTCATCGACGACTCGCAGGTGATAGAAATCCGTCAGGGGCGCCACGCCGTAATCGAGACACAATTGCCGCTGGGCGAACAGTATGTGCCCAACGATATCTATCTGGACAACGAGAAACAGCAGATTATCATCATCACGGGCCCGAATATGGCCGGTAAGAGCGCCCTGCTGCGCCAAACGGCCCTGATCGTACTACTTTCCCAGATAGGCAGTTTCGTGCCCGCAGAGAGCGCCAGAATCGGTCTGGTGGACAAAATATTCACCCGCGTGGGAGCCTCGGATAACATTTCGCTTGGCGAATCAACGTTTATGGTGGAAATGACCGAAGCGGCCAATATCTTGAATAATGTGACGCCCCGTTCGCTGGTGCTTTTCGACGAGCTGGGCCGCGGCACCTCTACCTATGATGGTATTTCCATCGCCTGGGCCATCGTGGAATACCTGCACGAGCACCCGAAAGCACAGGCGCGCACGCTCTTTGCCACCCACTACCACGAGTTGAACGAGATGGAGAAGAACTTCAGGCGCATCAAGAACTATAATGTTTCGGTGAAGGAAGTGGATAATAAGGTGATCTTCCTGCGCAAGCTGATGCGGGGCGGCAGCGAGCATTCGTTCGGTATCCATGTGGCCGAGATTGCCGGAATGCCTAAGAGCATCGTGAAGCGCGCCAATATCATCCTGAAGCAACTGGAGGCCGAGAGCAGTGGGGTAGGGGCGAAGGCAAAGCCGTCGGCCGAGGCTTTGAACCAGACCCGCGGCGGCATGCAGCTGAGTTTCTTCCAGTTAGACGACCCGGTTCTTTGTCAGGTGCGCGACGAAATCCTAGGTCTCGACGTCAATAACCTCACGCCACTCGAAGCGCTCAACAAACTTAACGAGATAAAGAAAATTGTGCGTGGCAAATAGCCGTTGGTGATATCACAAAAAAAATCTAGAGAAATTTCTCCAAATCATTATCATTTGGCAAAATTTCTCTAGAAAAATTTCCGCAAAAGCCTATTATTTACTTTGCTATAGATTTCGGCAGGATGCCAAAATGATTGTGTATTCAGGCTGTTTCCGATTTCTTTGCCCTCAGCATACAATAGGCACCGATGAGGATGAACGGTAGGGAGAGCAGCTGACCCATGTTGAAAAGCATGTCGGCCTCCCAGGCTTCCTGCACGTCCTTGGTGTATTCAATGAAGAAGCGGAAGGTGAAGATATAGGCCAGACAGAATCCGAAATACCAGCCCGTTCCCACGCGTGGCTTGCCGGTCTGCTTGCTTCGTTTGTAGATAGCCCACATGATGAAGAACAGGATGGCGTAGGCGATGGCCTCGTAGAGCTGTCCGGGATGGCGCGGAAGGTCGTCGACGCGCAGGAAGATGAACGCCCAGGGCACGTCGGTCACCTTGCCGATAATCTCGCTGTTCATCAGATTGCCCAGGCGGATAAGGCAGGCCGTGCTGCCGGTGGCAATGGCAATATTGTCGAGCACGGTCCAGATGCCTATCTTGCTATAGCGCACATAGAGCCAAAGGGCGATGATAAGGCCGAGCGTTCCGCCGTGACTGGCCAGTCCCTCATAGCCTGTGAATTTCCATCCGCCGTCGGCCAAGAAATGAATGGGAACGAACATCTCGAAGATGTGTTTTCCGCTGCTAAGGAAATAGTCGGGCTGATAGAACAGGCAATGCCCCAGTCGGGCACCGATCAGGATGCCTAAGAAGCAATAGAAGATGAGCGGGTCGAAAACATTCTCCGTTTCCTTCTTGCCGTTCTTCTTAACGGTTCGTTCGGCAATCCCCTGCTCGTAGAACAAGTGGCGCACGATGAAGTAGGCGAGCGCCAGTCCGATGAGCCAGCAGAGGGAATACCAGCGGAACGGACCGAAGTTCAGCGAGGGGTTCCAGAGGATATAAAGAAGACCCCTCCCAGCCTCCCCTATAGGGGAGGAGCAATGTGTGATGGCCGTTAATAATATGTTCATATAATGTGATGAATAATCTAAACTGAAAAAAGTAATAACTCCCTCCCTATAGGGAGGGCAGGGGTGGGTCTTTAAACATTAAACCTAAAGTGCATAATATCACCGTCCTGCACCACATAGTCCTTGCCCTCGATGCCCATCTTGCCGGCTTCGCGAACGGCAGCCTCAGAGCCATACTGGATATAATCATCGTACTTGATGACCTCGGCGCGGATGAAGCCCTTCTCGAAATCGGTGTGGATGACACCGGCGCACTGAGGCGCCTTCCAGCCTTTATGGTAAGTCCATGCCTTTACTTCCATTTCTCCGGCGGTGATGAACGTCTCGAGGTTCAGCAGGGCGTAGGCTTTCTTTATCAGGCGGTTCACGCCGCTTTCTTCTAAACCAAGCTCTTCGAGGAACATCTGCTTGTCCTCATAGGTCTCCAGCGAGGCGATATCCTCCTCGGTCTTGGCGGCAATGACCATGGCCTCGGCACCTTCTGCCTTGGCTATTTCCTCAATCTTGCGCGAGTATTCGTTGCCGTCCTTGGCCGATGCCTCGTCGACATTGCAGACGTAGAGCACGGGCTTGGCCGTCAGCAGGAAGAGGTCGTGGGCCACTTTCTGCTCGTCTTTTGTCTCGAAAGTAACCGAACGGGCGTTCTTTCCCTGTTCCAGCACCTCCTTATATGCCTGCAGCACAGCGGCTTTCACCTTCTCGTCCTTGTTGCCGGCGGCAGCGGCTTTCTGCGTCTTGGCCAGCTGTCCCTCGATGGTCTCCAGGTCTTTCAGCTGCAGTTCGGTGTCGATGATTTCCT
>JAEEGJ010020257.1_pt1 | contig 14514 bp, 18 predicted proteins | sample 8958761 | NCBI WGS metagenome assembly JAEEGJ01 (sample SAMN16246546, study PRJNA631951) | gut metagenome | biome: gut microbiome; feature: rumen; material: RS-attached | host: Bos | place: Iran: Karaj | collected 2018-10 | reverse complement strand
GCTGGACGCAGAATGCCCTCATTCAGGTGGACAGCAAGACACGCCAGAAACGATACACCGCCGAATACTATGCCTATAAGCATTTCTGCCAGTTCGTCGCCCCAGGAACCGAAATGATAGCCTACGCAGGCCGTGATTACAGCAAGACGCCTGTCGTCGTATTCCGCAACGGTCAGCAAATCATTGTCACTATTGGCAACTTCACCGATGCTGATGTGTGCCTGAGCGTCAAGGTGAAAGGCAAGTATCTGAACGCAGCGGCTTCGCCCCACTCGTTCAACACATACGTTATCGGCAAGTAAGAGAAGAAGAGTGTATCCCATTCAACGTATACCTAACACCCAGTGAAATGATGCAATTCAAAGTAGGAATAGGTTGGAAGGTCTGTTATGATGAAGAACGCAACATCTACACTGCCAAGACATCGGACAGAGGAGATTTCCATCTCTATGAGATAAATGCGGATATTTATAATCAGCTCGGTGAGCCTGGCGTGAATTCGGACGAACTGATTCGTTCCGGAAGGCACCTTTATTACAGCGAGGACAGTCCCATCGGCCCGCCTACCGATATGGTCATTGATGAGAACTATGCAGAATTATGCCCGTGGGCAGACATTCAGACAAGCGGCAGGGTCATGCCTAAAGCATTAACTGATATTGCCGTTGACCTTTAGGAGAATGATGAAACCCGGGAACAAAGAAACAGAGAATCCCATCCTCTATGATGGTATGGAACGTGTGCTGTGTCCCAGAGTTCATTTCAAGCTCATCATCATTGACAGTTCCATTGCCTACGTAGGCTCAGCAAACTTGACTGGTGCAGGCATGGGAATGAAATCGCCACGAAAGAGGAACTTCGAGGCTGGCATCCTGACCGGTGACCCTGAAATGGTGGAAGCAGCCATTGAGCAGTTTGATAACGTATGGATAGGTAAGTTCTGTAAGGATTGTGGCAGACGAGAGTATTGTTCAGACCCGATAAAATAAAAATGTATGTATAGCTTAAAATACAAAGTAACAACAAGCACCTGTGACAGCGAAGGACGGCTGAAACTCTATTCAGCCCTCCAAATGATGCAGGACTGCTCAGAGATGTGGATAGACAGTGAGCCTGGCATCAAGCAGTATTTCACGGAGCAAAACATGGCTCAGTTGCTGGCAACACGTCAGGTGGAAATTGTCCGAGTGCCGGAATACAAAGAGGAACTGACGGTGACGACTTCCGTCTATGGTATGAAACCTATGTTTGGATTCCGTAACACCTTCATCTATGATGCTGAAGGTAATCCCTGCTACAAGACTTGGAGCATGGGAGCATTCGTAGACAAGGTGGCTGGCAAACTGAAGCGTGTGGATGATGCGACAATAGCCTCGATGACGTTGGAGCCACAGTTAGAGATGAACTATCGGGATCGTCGGATTATTCTTCCGAAGACAGAAGGGGAGGTGCAGAAACCTATTCAGGTTCTTTGTGCCGACATTGATTATAACAAACACTTGAACAATGCAAACTATGTTCGCATAGCGATGGAGCTGTTGCCGGAAGATTTCGTTGTAAGCGGTTTGCGGGTAGAGTATCGGGTAGCTGCAAAGCGTGGTGACCTGCTTGTCCCTACCATCTACAAACTCGATAACATGATTATAGTCTCCCTATCAATAGGAGAAGATGTAAGTGCAATTATTGAATTCTGTCGAAGTAAGCGGTTGGCGGAGAAGTTTGGTGAAGAATAGTGAACAGGCAGATAAATCGAATATATGGAAAATAGCAAAATGATTTTTTTGAAAAAACGCTACCTGCTGTTTATGGCTATGTTCGCTTTCACTCTCATAGTCCATGCACAGACAGCAAATGATAACCCTCGCGAACGCCTATGGCAAGCGTTTCTCACACCGCCCGACAGCATCCGCGTAGGATGCTACTATTATTGGGTCAATGAGCAGGTTGACCCCGAAGGTGTGGAGGCAGACTTGCAATGGATGAAGGACAACGGCATCACGCTGGCATTCCTTGCCACCGACATTCGCAACCGCAAGACATGGGACAATCCATGGGAGGGGCAGGCTTTCGGCAAAAACAAGTTTCAGAGTCGCCTGTGGTGGAAGAGCCTGCGTACGGCTCTGAAGACGGCAGGCAAGTTGGGTATAGAGATGGGCATCTTCAACTGTCCTGGCTGGAGTCAGTCGGGAGGGCCGTGGGTGAAGCCTGATGAGGCTATGCGCAACTGGACGCCTAACGGCATCGAAATATGCAAGACGAAGCAGGGCGCCGACGTTACTTGCGGTCCTTGCAGCAATGAGGCCGAGGGACTGGAGGTCGACAAACTGTCGAAGCACCACGTACAGAAGCATTTTGAGTCATTTATTGGTGAGATACTGCGACGCATACCACCCAAAGATCGCAAAACACTTACCACAGTCGTGGTTGACAGTTGGGAGCGCGGCAAGCAGAACTATACGGACTCCATCTATATAAAGTTCCGTCAGCGTTTCGGCTATGAGCTTGACTATACGAACCCTGCCTGCCAGAATGACCTTAACCATCTTATCTCCGATCTGGTGGCCAGCGAGTATATGGGCGGACTGACGGAGAAAGCTCATGAGTACGGGTTGCGAACATGGTGCGAGCCATACGCCCACAGTCCTTTCCCAGGCAATAGCATCACATACGGCAGTGTCGCTGACGAAGTGGGTGCTGAATTCTGGGTGAACGACCGAAAGTTCAGAAAAAAAGAAGTTGATGCGGCTCTTGGGGCTGCCCGTAACAGTGGCAAGAACCGTGTATGGGCAGAATCATTTACCGATGGGGCATGGGACAAGGTGGCACAAGATGACTGGAGTTTCGAGAAATTGAAACCCATCGCCGACCAATACTTTCATGCCGGAGTTAATGCAATCATCTTGCACGTTATGATTTCGCAGCCAGGCGACTCGCGCCAGCCAGCTGTCAGACCCTGGTTCGGCACCTTCTTTGACCGCCGTAGCCAACATGCAGCCGACTTAAAGCCTTTGGTGACATACTTGCGACGTTGTTGTTTTATGTTGCAATTAGGCAAACCATTCAACGGTGCCACAGACTTTCGGACCCTGAACGATGGCACCAAGATTCGTTTCACCGAAGAATCACTCTTTGAAGTGACATTCCCAGATGGCCGACAAGAATACTGGAATCCAGCTCAACCACAACCATCAGCCACGGCCATGCCTGAGCAATTGCAGTTTTCAAAGGCTATCGTGAGCGGTGTGAGTTGGTATGACCAGCAAGGCGAGACTGTTTCGGCTCATGGTGCCAACATCATCCGAGACGGCGGGAAGTATTATTTGTTTGGTGAATACAAAACTGACTCGGCCAATGTATTTAAAGGTTTCAGCTGCTATTCGTCAGATAATCTGACAGACTGGCATTTTGAGGGTATCGCCTTTGATCAACAACCCGATGGCCGCATGGGACCCGATCGCGTGGGCGAACGTCCGAAAGTACTCCGTTGCCCTGCAACAGGCGAATATGTAATGCTCATGCATACTGATAATATGCAGTACAAAGACCCCTGCACCTGTTATGCTACGAGCCAAGCTATTACTGGCCCTTATGAATTCCAGGGGCCGTTGCTCTACAAAGGAGAGCCTGTCAGGAAATGGGATGTTGGCTCGTTTGCTGATGATGACGGGCATGCGTATCTCTTGGTGCATCATGGCATCATCTACCGTCTTGCCTCTGACTTTCATTCGCTTGACTCATGTTTGATGAACGGTCTGAAAGGTGCTGGCGAGAGTCCCGCCATGCTGAAGAAAGATGGAACATACTACTGGCTTTCGAGTCACACCACATCGTGGGAACGCAACGACAATATGTACTGGACTTCCAACTCTCTTTCCGGACCATGGGAGTATCGCGGTGAATTCTGTCCCAAGGGCTCGCTTACATGGAATAGTCAATGCTCGTTCGTCCTGCCTCTGGAGAACGGTTCCTTTATGTATATGGGTGACCGCTGGTCCTTCCCCCGTCAGCGTAGTGCTGCCACTTATGTTTGGCAACCTCTTACTATTGCTGACGGCAAATTGACTATTCCGCATTATTATGAAGCTTGGGACCCGTTGACAATGCAACAGGAAATTGTAAATAGCAAAAAGCTACATGAGAAAAAATGGCAGTCGCAGGTCATTGGTGACAGTCTCTCTATTCCCTACACGGGGCGTCGTATAGCACTCTATGGAACTACTGACAATATGAGTGGCTATGCCGATATCACTATCCGCGACCAAAGAGGACACAAGGTGTTTAGCGGTATCGTCGATTTTTACAGCCTTGTTCCTGCCACAGGTATCCGTTTCCTGTCTCCCATGTTGGCTAAAGGCAAATATACGCTGGAACTTCGCATTGCAACAATGAAGCCCAACTGGACTGACAAGCGTCGCAATCAGTACGGCAGTACAGGTCACAAGGTAGAGATTACCCATGTGATGATTGAGTGATTAATGGAAGAGATAAATCGGAATTTATGGAAAAGATAAAAATTCATGTTTTAAGGACAGGCGAAGTGAGAGTATCGCCCTATTTGCCATTTGGTGGCGATGATTGCAGCATCATCAAGGCTTCTGGAATCACAACTCCCAAGTCGAAATGGATTTGGTTGCCAGTATTCAGTTTCCTGATTGAGCACCCAAAAGGACTTGTACTGTTTGACACAGGCTGGCATCGTGAAATGTCACCCGATGGAGTCTATGACAAAAAGGCTCAGATAAAGTCGTTGGGTTCGTGGCTCTTATATCAAATCAACCAAGGGCGTATTGCAAAAGGCGAGGCTATCAATGAACAATTAGCTGAGCTTGGCATGAAGCCATCGGATATTGACTATGTACTTATTTCCCACCTTGATTGTGATCATGCTAACGGTTTGCGGCTGGTGAAGGATGCAAAGAATATCCTTGTATCAAAAGCAGAGATGATTGGTACAACCCGGAAGAACTTCCAGATCCGCATCCGTTTCCAGAAACGTTGGTGGGAAGGTGTTGACCTGAAGACATTTGACTGGAACGGCACGGGAGGACCTGTCGGAAAGTCGTATGACGTGCTGGGTGACGGCAGTCTGTTGATGGTGAATATTCCCGGTCATAGTGAAGGCCTTTGTGCCTTGAAGATAAAAAACACCGAGGGAAAATACGTTCTCCTGTTTGCTGATGGCGGTTATGCTACAAAATCATGGCGTGACATGATTACCTCTGGTATCACTCTCGACAAGAAGATGCAGCGTCAGTCCTTGCAATGGATTCGTGAACAGAGTATGTCACCCGATTGTATAGAGTCGTTGGCCACCCACGACACTGAAGTACAGCCACATGTAATTGAAATATAAATCGGAATTTATGGAGATAAAAAACAGACCAAATCCCAATGACGCTTTCCCGAATCCTAAGATTCCAAGCCTCTGCTTCATCAAGAACGTGGTGAAGAACCCGCGTATCATCATCGGCGATTATACGTACTACGATGATGTGGATGGTGCTGACCAATTCGAGAAGCATGTCACTCATTTCTACGATTTCATAGGCGACCGGCTGATTATTGGCAAGTTCTGTGCTATTGCCAAGGGCGTGGAGTTTGTCATGAATGGAGCCAATCACAGGATGGATGGTGTGACAACCTATCCGTTTTATGTCATTGGGGGCGACTGGGGAAGTGCCATTGCTCCAGTGAAAGATGAATTGCCTCTGAAGGGTGATACCATTGTGGGCAATGATGTCTGGATTGGCCAGCATGTAACCATCATGCCAGGCGTTCATATAGGCGACGGAGCAATTATCGGAGCCAACTCTGTGGTTGCCTCAGATATTCCGCCTTACGCTATAGCCGTAGGAAATCCGTGCCGAGTTACCAGGATGCGTTTTGATGACGAATTCATCGCCTATCTGCTGCAACTGAAATGGTGGGATTGGGACATAGAGAAGATTGAGCGCAATTTCAAAGCCTTGTCAAGTGGTGATTTATCATTGATCAGAAACCTATAAATTCCAATTTAGCGAACAACAAGCAAATATGAAAAAGGTAATTGTAATATCCACGAGCCTACGATATGGCTCAAACAGCGACATGCTCGCTGATAAGTTTATGGAAGGAGCCAAGGCAGCCGGAAACGAAGTGGAGAAGATTTCTCTCGTTGGAAAGAAAATCCTGTTTTGCATAGGGTGCTTAGGCTGCCAAAAACTGGGCCGCTGTGTTATCAACGACGATGTTAACGACATCATGGCCAAGGTACTGAAGGCTGATGTGGTATGCTGGGTAACACCTATTTATTATTATGAGATGAGCGGCCAGATGAAGACCCTCATCGACCGCATGAATGCCATGTACGAACAGGATTATCTGTTCCGCGATGTCTATCTGCTGACCACGGCAGCCGAGGATGAGGAGCTGACTCCGAAGCGTGCAGAGACAGGCCTGACGGGCTGGATAGACTGCTATCCCAAGAGCCGTCTGGCAGGCACACTCTTCTGCGGGGGAGTGAATGACCCTCGTGAGATTGAGGGTAATCCGAAACTGCAGGAGGCTTTCGAATTAGGAAAGAGCATCGGCTAAGTCAATGAACATAGAAGACTATCGTGAGTTTTGCCTTTCATTAGGCGAAGACATAGAAGAGAAGCTTCCTTTCCAGAAGTTCAAAAGCGGAGAGGGTGTGTTGGTTTTCTATGTCATGGGCCACATGTTCTCATTCTTTGACTGCGATGAATTCTCGGTCATCTCGCTCAAATGCCAGCCAGAGCGCATTGAAGAACTGAAGACGCAGTATGAGTGCATCGGAAATCCATATAACGAATCGCCAAAGTACTGGATTGGCATCAATCCAAAGACTGCCCCTGATAACCTGCTGCAGGAACTGACGCGAAACTCATACGAAATAGTCAAGGCGAAATATACGAAAGTCAAGAAGAGTTGATTGAAATGAAGAAAATGAAGTGCGGAATGGTTCTTAGCGATGCCAAGCGGCAGAGCCGAGTGCTCCGTTCTTATGCGGAAAAGTATGAGACGGCATCTTTCATTGAAGGTGACCCGTCATGGTTCATGCATCAGGTAAGTGGTATGGCCAATCAAGAAGTAACTGCTTTCATTGCTGCTTGTCTGAGCTATGGCAGTAGGGAGCAGTTTGTCCGTCAGTTCAATATTTTCCGACCTGTGAGGTTGAAATGGAATGTACTCGGTTCACCACTTTGCCTTTCCCAGTTTTTCTCTGTACAGAGCCTGGTAGCGAACTGAGTAATGCCCCCATGACGTTGATTAAGATTTTTTCCGTCACATCCGTCATCGTCATGAAAACATCTGACAGTCAGAAAGATATGCAGTGACGGATAATGGTGACGGATGATGGATGCCCGACGGTGACGGCTGATGGCACCAGTATGTGCGTACCCGCTACACGAAATTGTTATTCATGTCTGTTCATGGGTGGTGAATGATTGTTCACCGGCAGTGAATCACTGCGGACGGCCAAGACTTGGCCAGTTCCTCACCGAGCATTCCTCCATCCGTCACCTCCACCCGCCATCCATCACCACATAACATGCTGATTACTAATGTAATAGAATATAAATGACGGAATGACGGATTCTTTTTCATCGAATTTGCTTGGCTCTTTCGTATTCCAAATGTGAGTGTAGATTACAACCTCACAGCACGGAAAATTCAATGACGCCAATGACAATCTGGAAATATACAGAAGTTGGGCACTCTCAGGATGCAATGAGAGCTTTAAGGTTTTTTTTTGGTGGAATAGTTCTTTTTTCATACCCCAAATCAGTACCCTTAATTGAACGTGTTGTCAGATTATATTCTAATAATAATTCGGTCGTTCTTGACTTCTTCGCCGGCTCCGGCACCACCCTCCACGCAACCATGCAATTGAATTCAGAAGACGGAGGCCACAGGCAATGCATACTTGTGACGAACAACGAGAATAATATCTGCGAAGAAGTTACCTACGAACGGAACAAGCGGGTGATCAATGGCTATACCACGCCCAAAGGTGTAGAGGTGGCTGGCTTGAAGGCCAACACGCTACGTTACTACAAGACGGACTATATCTCTCGTGACAGGACTCAGAAGAACATGCGCGACCTGGTGGCTGCGGCTACTGACCTGCTCTGCATCAAGGAAGACCTGTATGAGGAGCAGAAGACTTTCGGACGGTTTAAGCTGAAGCCCAATTTCTCGTTACTTCAGAAACGAGAAGAAGCACATGCTGATTATCTATCGTGAAGAGTTGATAGACGAGATTGCTGCTGAAATAAAAACGATGGACTTTGGCAAGATACGCCTGAAAATATATGTGTTCTCATCTGGCCGCTATCCCTTCACGGATAACTTCCGCGAAGTGGAGGACAAAGTGGAACTGGTTGCTCTGCCAGCAGCTATCTATGATGCCTATCAGAAAGTGCTGCCCAAACGCAAAGAGAAACTATTTGAAGATTTGGAGAAGGAAATAGAAACAAAAATCCCCCCCGACTTGTTTGATGGGCAGGGAGAATAAATTTACTTGGAGTAATGGAAACGCATCGAAATAACATACACATAAACCATCCCATTGCTGACAGAATATACCAAACGATGTTCGTCGGTAATGCGACGGCTCCAGATTCCATGCAAGTCGCCTTTCAATGGCTCAGGTTTTCCAATGCCAGTGAAAGGATGCTGAAGAATGTCTTCAAGCAATTTTGTAATGCGCTTCATGATGCGTTTATTGCCAGTTGCCTTCCAATAGGCCAAATCTTCTTCCGCTTCTGGCATGATTTTTATTTCCATATGTCCTCCAACTTAATGACACGTCCTCGACCTTCCTCAATGTCTTTCTCTCCTTGGCGAATGATTCTCACCATTTCTGGTGAAGACATGATATATTCCGTCTCGTCCATTGCCTGCTTCTTGGCAGACAACCTCTTAATGGCCTTCAATGCTTTCTTCATCAGACCTTCGTCCTCGGCAATGATGCTCAGTTCACGGAACAACTCCGCGTTTAATTGTAATGCTGTCATAACTTCAAAACGTTTTGATTTCTGACTGCAAAATTAAGAATTATATTTGAATAAACAAAGAAAACAATGAAAGAAATAAAGTATCAGCAAAAATATGTGCGCCAGTTGGTGGATATGACCATCGACCTGCTGCGACTGACGGGTCACAGGAAAACTCTGATATTCAAGGCGCCGACAGGCTCTGGTAAGACGGTGATGGCATCGCAGATGCTGGCTGAGCTGACGGAAGAGTTGCAGTCGAGGGGCGACAGCCCTTACCAGCAGGTGGCATTCATCTGGATTGCTCCGAACAAGCTGCACCAGCAGAGCTACTTCAAGATGAAGAACTACTTCACAGAGACCCGTCTGCTGAAGCCTGTGATGTACGACAAGATAGACCAAAGCGAGGGCACGATAAGGAGAAGAACGTGATGGTGCGCGACTCGGAGCAGAACGCCTCACTCTATGAGATTACCCGCAGAACGCAGGAAGAAGCGGGTCTGCCCATCGTCGTGGTGATTGACGAGGAGCACCTGTTCTCGTCGAAGTCGGCAGACAAGAGTGCGAAGGTGCTGCAACGCATCAACCCCAAGGTGGAGATTCGTATCTCGGCAACACCCAAGACCAACTCTGACCACAAGGTGACGGTGAGCCGCGAAGAGGTGGTGGGGGAAGAGATGATCAAGAAGCAGGTGGTGCTGAATCCTGATATCACGAAGGGTTATAGTGACGAGAACGAGCTGAACATCCACCTGATACAATGTGCCCTACGGAAGCGTAAACTGTTGGCGGAAGCGTATAAGAAAGAGGGCACGAACATCAATCCGCTGTTGCTGATTCAGTTGCCTAACGATACCAGCGAGAGCATGACCTCAGAGGATGCGGCTATCGCAGATCAGGTGAAGACTTATCTGCGAGAGATAAAGGACATTACCACAGATAATAAGAAACTTGCCGTTTGGCTGTCTGGTGAAAAAGAAAACCTGGAAGGTTTGGAAGAGCCAGATAACATGACGGAGGTGCTACTGTTCAAGCAGGCCATTGCCCTTGGTTGGGACTGTCCGCGAGCTGCTGTATTGTTGATATTCCGTAAGCTGCAGAGCAATCAGTTTACCATTCAGACGGTAGGGCGAATCCTGCGTATGCCAGAGCAGAAGTTCTATAAGAACGACTTGCTGAATGTGGGCTACGTCTATACGGACATCAGCAAAGACCAGATACAGATAGTAGCTGAGGATATGGACTATCTGAACAAGGATGCCTTACAGGCCATCCGTAGGGAGAACCTGCAGAACGTGGCCTTGCAGTCGTACTACAGCGTCTACAAGAGTTCAGACCGTAATCGCCTGGGGCCTGACTTCAAGAAGGAACTGATAGGCTGTTTTAGCCGTAACTGGCTGGTAAAGTGGCAACAGTTCAGTTTCAGCTTCAGCCTCACCCCCGACCCCTCTCCAACGGGAGAGGGGAGTGGTCAGTCTCCTGCTCAGGAAAACAGAGAACAAGTAGAAAAGAACCTGCATATCAAGTTTGATGTGCTGAGGCTGGGCGTTGAGGTACCTGAGAATATCGTGTTCCAGAACGAGGTAGGCATTATCGATGTAGAAAAGAACAGGCACGAGTTTGCCAGAAGTGCCGGCGAGGTGCGCCGTATCTATATTGACTATTGCCGTTCGCTGTTGGGCAGCTTCGAGAAAGCACATAGTACAGATGTGCTGGCAGGCTATCTGTTGCAGGCTATGGAAGAACTCTTTGAACTGTTTGAGACGGATGCTATGAATAAAGAATCCGCTATTCTATCCCCTATATAATTTCATCTGTAAACACCCTTATAAGCCCTGTGAAAGTGATTTCGCGGGGCTTTTTGCGCCCATTCCCCTCTCCAAAAGCTGAGTTATTTGTTATTTATCCTTAAATCTGTATTACTTTTGATTGATTTTAGATACTAAAATTATACTTTTGCATAGGGTGTATAAACTATAACATTCAAATACATGAACTATGGCAATTCCAGCAGAGATATTAGCGGTGGAAAGACCGAAAAACACCAAGGTGAAGAAGTCGGGTGAACGTTATCTTGTAATCAAGCGCACCTGCAAGCGAGTGGAAGGCCGAAATATTCCTGTTGACCTTGGCACCATCGGCGAGATAGTGGACGGCAGGTATGTGGCCAAGCGCAACGAGCCGCGCCGCAAGGAGATTGACGTGAAGGATTTCGGTGAGATTGAGCTGTGCGACCGCTGTGCAGACGGCTTGCTGCAGGAGCTGGCAGACGTGTGGGACTTAGGCGATGCGAAGCGTCTCTACGTCATCGCGCTGCTGAGAGCAGCATACGGCAACGTCAGGAACCGTGACCTACAGCTACAGTACCAGACATCTTTCGTATCCGAGAAGATACCAGGGGTGGCCTTGTCGGAGAACGCCGTGTCAGCCTTCCTCTCTTCCATAGGGGAGGCCTACTCGCACATCTGCGAGTTCATGCGCAACAGGGTGGCGAGATACGCGGACAAGAACATCATCATCGACGGTATGCTGAAGGACTATAACTCCGTGACCGGCTCACTGTCCGAGTTCTCAAGGAAGGCGCTGAAGAAAGGCTCGAAGGACATATCGCTCATGTATGCCTATAGCCCGCAGGCAATGGAGCCGATAGCCGTGAAGGCATACCCAGGCAACATGCTTGACAGCACAGCCATATCGGACTTCTTGTCCCAGTACAAGGTGACTTCTGGCCTGATGATTTTTGACAAGGGATTCCACAATGACGCGCTCTTTGAGTATATAGACAAGAACAAGGATCTGGCCGCGCTGATTCCCCTGAAGAGCGACTCGAAGCTCATCGGCAAATACGGCATGGACAACCCAGTGGACGTCCTCGAAGGATATACCGACGGAACGGTCATGTACAAGAAGGTGAAGATGAAGAATGGCAAGTGGCTATATGCCTTCCGCGATGCGAAAGCGGCATACGAACAGGAGGTGGGCTATGTGGAACGAGCAGAGAAGAACAAGAACTTTTCTGCGAAGGACTATGAGCAGAAGAGGAAACGGTTCGGACTGATTGTGTTCCAGAGCAAACGAAACCTTGAGCCGCTGAACGTCTATCTGGCCTATTTGGGAAGGTGGGAGATAGAGGTGTTCTTCGACCATTACAAAAACATCGTGGACAGGGATGAGGTCAACGTGCACACAGACTACCGAACATACGCTACAGAACTAATCAACTTCCTGACGGTCATCATCACCATGAGGGTAAAGAAAAAGCTGAAGAAAACGGGCTTGAGCAAGAACTACTCTCAGAAGCAAATCTTTCGGTATCTGTCAAAATACAAAAAGGTGAGGAGTAATGCTAACGGGAAATGGGAGTCTGCCACGATGCTGAAGTACATCTCCGAAATCTGTAGCGTTCTCGGTATATAGGGGATAGAATAGCGGATTCTTTATTCAAGATGTATTCTTAAGTTTTTAATGGAATCCTTTATAGTTATCTTACCTTTCTTTGTAAGCGCATTATACTTGTTTGTCCATGCTACATCAAGAGAAATGTTATGTGGTCTGATGTCTTCATTATTATTCTTTTGCCAAACATATAATGTTACCACAAGAGTTATAATTAGAAATGCAAAATGAGTTGCACCATGAGAAAACAGGTTCCCGGTAAAATTGAAGAAAGGGGTTAGCAGGACTTTGCGGGCAGACAAATATAACTGCCGTGTAATCTGACAAATACGCTTCTTTTTATCCATAATCAACTGTTTGTTAAAGTGTTTTCAAAGTTTTAATCAAGTGTATTACACGCCCCAGGTCAGCGGGTCAAGTCCCGTGGCCACACACTCCATGCTGGCGTACATTGATTTCAGGTCAATGGCAATATATGTCCGTTTCTTCTCCTGCATCTGCATTGGCTTGTTGAAGGCTTAGTTCTTCCCCTTGTTGATGGTGTAGATGCCGAGTGCTGCGAGGCCTCCGGCGACGGTATATTTCGCGTGGAACGTCTCACCAAGGCACAGGCACGAGGTGACGGTTCCCACGATGGGAATGAGTGAGTTGTATATGGCCACTTTCCCCACGGGATTGCAACTGAGCAGCTTGTTGTAGAGTGCGAATCCGAGGGCCGAGATGGCGATGAGAAGCAACAGGCAAAAGATGCCGAGCATGTTTACTTGAGGCAGCGTACCGCCAAGTGCCAGTCCTGGAATGATGAGCAGTATCCCTCCGAAGGTGAGGCTATAGCCAGTACCCACGAATACATCCATCCTTCGGCTCAGTCCGCGGGTCATCAGGTTTGAGGATGCGCCACAGATGGCATTAAGGATGATCATTCCGTCACCCAGCCATGTGAATTGTCCGCTGTCGGCTCCTCCCAGATTCAAGGCCAGCACCCCGCTGAAGCCGATAGCGCAGCCCAGCATCTTTCTGGCCGTCAGCTTGTCGCTCTTGAAACAGGCGCAGGCCAGCAGCACCACCAGGAATGTGCTCAGCGAATTGAGGATTGCCGCCCGTGAGCCTTCGCTGTGCGACATGCCGACGTAGAAGAAGAAATAGTGCAGCGTGGTGTTCATCAGCGCAAAGGCAAGGAGGAACCACCAGTCGTGCTTAATGTCTGTCTTGAACGACCGTCCGCTGCTACGGGCAACGGCCAATACGACCAGACCTGCCGCAGCAAAGCGGATGCCCGCAAAGAGCATCTTGCTGCCCGTCATGTCTGCCGTGATGCCAAAGGCACTGAATCCCACTTTTATGAGCGGGAAAGCCCATCCCCAGGCAATAGCGGCCGTCAGTGCTAACACCGCCACCCATACGGGCCGCTGGAATAAGGATGTCCTCGTATTCCCCATCTACTTGTATTAGTCCTCAATGACATGGGCCGCTTTCAGTCAGCATCCACTACCGTCAATACTACAGGATGCGCCTGTGCTGTCGTCTGGCATCGGCTCCAGTCCGGCATCCTTGGACGACAAGGTAACGGTGCCGTCATCCAGCACATAGCATGGAACGCCGACATCGCCAATCCGCTTTGCCTCGTTGAAGGCAGGATGGGAGTCACGCAAATCGAGAAACCGCTTCAGGTTGCTCACGTGCTTGCCAATGTCAATCACTTCATAGTTGGGATTACCAACCACCTGCCTTTCCACGTACTCACAATACGGACAGGTCTGCATAACAAACATCTTGTAACTACTCAGCACCCCTTGATACGGACTCGCGTTAATAATTCACAAATCTGCTTTTGTCTGTTTTTTGCACATTCACACACTTTCTCAAAATAAGATAGGCATGCATGATGGCTTTCTAAACAGCCTCGTTCTTGGCCTTCGCGATGTCCGTGAAACAATTATCGATTTACAGTTGGCGTTTATCAGCCTCCGGGGAACGATTTGCCCCGAGAGGCGTTTTTGCAATTTCCTCAGTTTGAAAACCGCCGTTAAAGGATGTGAAACGCGATTTGGCGGTTCGGTAAAAGATGGCTATCTTTGCCGGCAGAATGGCAAGAGAGTGTACCGACATAGACGATGTG
>JAEEGJ010020253.1_pt1 | contig 14517 bp, 11 predicted proteins | sample 8958761 | NCBI WGS metagenome assembly JAEEGJ01 (sample SAMN16246546, study PRJNA631951) | gut metagenome | biome: gut microbiome; feature: rumen; material: RS-attached | host: Bos | place: Iran: Karaj | collected 2018-10 | reverse complement strand
CAAAGCGTCATTGACCTCATATTCCAGTCATAACTCATCACAAAGGCTCATCTCACGACACAATCGCACATTTGCGCTAATTATCGTGAATTGTAATCTGTTCGTGAGATGAGTCATCTTGCGCAACAATATTTTTAGCAAGGAGGAAACAACATGGTTCCAGGACATTTGACCGTACAAAATGGTTATTACTATATCATGCTCAGCTATTATGACGAGCATAAAAAAAGACACTACAAGCGATTTGCCACAGGACTTGAAGCAAACGATGGTAACAAAAGCAAAGCTGAAGAAATGCTTTTAAAGATGAGGGTAGAATTCTTTGTTCCCCAATGTTTGAATGACTTTACATCAGATATGCTCTTTATCGATTATCTTAATGCTTGGCTCCAAGTAGTTAAGATAAGAGTCAAGCCAACAACATATCACGGATATGTATGCATTGTTAAAACTAAGATCATCCCCTATTTCAAAAAGTCAAAGCTCACTTTAGAAACACTTAAACCTTCCCATATACAGGCCTTCTATATCAATGAGCTCAAAACAGTTTCTTCAAATACGTGTCTTCATGAACATGCCGTTATCCATAGCGCGCTTAAATATGCATATAAGATTGGTCTTGTACCGGTTAACGTGGCAACAAAAGTAGATCGTCCGAAAAGAATCCCTTTTGAACCACAGTTTCTTAACGCAGAAGAAATGAAAACAATGTTCGATGCATTGAAGGGAACACCATTCGAGCTCCCTGTTCTTATGGCATCCTTCTATGGTTTAAGACGAGGCGAAGTATTAGGACTGAAATTCGACTGTATAGACTTTGATGCTTGTACCATTACCATAAAGCGCACAATAGTTCATACAACAGTAGATGGCAAAAAAACCATTCTGAAACAGGAATCAACCAAGACAAGGGCAAGCTATAGGACGCTTCCTCTTGTAGGAAGATTCAAACAATACTTTCTCGATGTAAAACAGGCACAAGAAGAGAACAAAAAGCTAAGTGGCAACTGCTACAATTACGATTACGACGGCTATATCTTTGTTGATGCTATTGGAAACATAATAAAACCTAATTATCTGAGTGCCCAATTTCCGAGATTCCTGGAAAGTCACGGCCTTAAAAAGATCAGATTTCATGATCTACGTCACAGCTGTGCAAGCCTGCTGCTTGCTAATGGTGTTCCATTAAAACACATTCAAGAGTGGCTTGGACACAGTGATTTCTCAACAACAGCGAACATCTACAGTCATCTGGACTATTCTGCAAAGGTCTCATCTTCAATCGCTCTAGAGAATGGTCTGGCTCTTCCGGCAAGTGATTTTAGCAGTAATTGGTCTAATGGCGAATGTGTCCCCAAAACGATAGTTCAAAACCCGCAAATAAGCGCACTTACTAGTTGACAGCTATATGCCAGGTGTCCCCAAAGGCATACCAAAGACGATATATATGCCATGAAATCACAAAAATACGATATAAACCTAGACAATAATCGCAAGAATAAGAAAACCCGCAAACACAATGTTTGCGGGTGTTTCATGGCGGAGCGGGTGGGATTCGAACCCACGTGGCTGTTACACCAAACGGTTTTCAAGACCGCCTCGTTATGACCGCTTCGATACCGCTCCATATGTATACTAAATTGTAAGGTTCACGTCGCCCAAATTTTGGTTTGGGGACACATTGGGGACACATGAGGCACTTTTCGGAATACCTCAAGTCCGCAAAGTATTTATTTCATTGGTTCTGCCTCTTCGCAGTTTAAACTAAGCAATCGGATTTCAAGACCGCCTCGTTATGACCACTTCGATACAGCTCCGTGTACCTTTAGGTTTCCCTGAAGGCACTTAAGTATACAAAAATCTAACGGCAATTTCAACCCAGTATGGAAATAAGCCTGTCCAGGTCATCGTAGTCCTTATATTCGATCACGATCTTGCCCTTACCGACGTTCCTGTCAGTCAGCTTGAGCTTAACTCTTGAGCCCAGCTGCTTCTTGAGCTTGGTCTCTACTTCCTTTACACTGAGCGATACGCGTTCGTCAGGGAGTTCGACAGCCTTGGGTGCTTCCGGGTTCTCCTTGGCTTCTATAAGCTTCTTAACGTAGATCTCTGCCTGTCTGACGTTCATTTCTTTCGCCAGGATGACGTCTGCGGCCTTTCTCTGGTCTTCCTTGTCCTTGAGGCTGAGAATGACCTTAGCGTGGCCCTCAGAGAGGTCTCCGTGCCTTATAAACTCCTGGAGAGAATCATCGAGGTTAACGAGACGCATTGTATTTGCGATCGTAGCCCTGGGCTTGCCGAGTTTCTTGGCAAGCTGCTCCTGAGTAAGCTTGTGTGCCTTAAGAAGGTTCTGCATGGCATATGCTTCTTCGATGGGGTTGAGGTCCTCTCTCTGAAGGTTCTCCAAAAGCGCCTGAACCATCGTATCGCGGTCAGAAAGCTCACGGACTATCGCAGGGATCACCGTAAGGCCTGCAAGGCGTGCAGCGCGCCAGCGGCGCTCACCTGCCACGATCCTGTATCCGCCGTTTTTCTTCTGTACGATGATGGGCTGGATAACGCCGCTTTCAGCGATAGATGCAGCGAGCTCCTGAAGAGAAGTATCATCAAAGTTCTTTCTGGGCTGTCCTTCGTTGGGTGAAATATCGTTGATCTTGAGCTCAACTACGGAATCACCCGATGAAGCGGGAATGCCCTCAACAGAGAGCATAGCTCCGAGGCCTTTTCCGAGAGCGCGCTTTGGAGCGGGCGCAGCCTTCTTGGGAGCTGCTTTGACAGCCGTCTTCTTTGCCACAGGCTTGGCAGCCTTTACAGTCTTTGCTGCTTTTGAAGGAGCCTTAGCTGCCGTCTTGGCCTTGGCGGGTCTGCCGGGTGCTCTCTTTGCTACGGGCGCAGCCTTCTTCCCTGTTTTCTTGATATTAGCCATTTGTAGTTCTCCTTTTAATATATAGATGTATATCTATATTAGTTATTTGGTCTTCTTTATAACCTCGTTTGCAAGTGCCTCATAGGCCTTTGCGCCCTTGGAGTTCTTGTCGTAGTCTGAGATTGACTGACCGAAGCTGGGAGCCTCTGCGAGCCTGACGTTTCTCGGGATAATGGTCTTGAATACCTTGGGACCGAAGAACTTATCCACCTCTTCCTTTACCTGGCGTGAGAGCTGGGTACGCATGTTGAACATGGTAAGGACAACGCCGAGGATCTCGATATTCTTGTTGAGCTTCTTCTTAACAACGTTGACTGTCTCGATCAGCTGTGTAAGTCCTTCCATAGCATAGAACTCGCCCTGGATCGGGATGATGATCTTATCGGTCGCTGTGAGCGCGTTGATGGTAAGGAGCGAGAGTGACGGAGGGCAGTCGATGATGATGTAGTCGTAACTGTCACGGACAGGCTCGAGCGCTCCCTTGAGGACCTGCTCACGCGAGATAGCCGAAACGAGTTCGACTTCTGCTCCGGCAAGGTTGATGTTTGCAGGGCAGATGTCTACGTTGAACGTTCCGCTCTCATAGATGACCTCATCGATAGGAGTCTCGTTGATTATGACATCGTAGATCGTCTTCTCGAGCTGTGACTTGTCGATTCCCAAGCCGCTGCTCGCGTTAGCCTGAGGATCGAGGTCGATCAGCAGGACCTTCTTCTTTTTCTTTCCGAGGTAGGCAGCGAGGTTAACAGACGTTGTGGTCTTCCCTACTCCGCCCTTCTGGTTTACCAAAGCTATAACTATACCCATAGGGTTATCTCCTTTTCAGAGTTTAGTATCGTACATTCAGATTATAACCATATTTATGGAATATTAAATAAAAATAATAGGGCAATTGTTCCACATGGAACAATTTTTACATTTTCACGAATTTTGTGTTCTGAAATCACAAATCTTCATTTAGGCTACAAGTTGTCTGTTCCACGTGGAACAAAGAACAGCTCCGGCATGACCGGAGCTGTCTGAGGTTCTAAGACGAAGTTGTTATCATTAAGTGTCGATGTTGGCGTGCTTGGCGTTCTCTTGGATGAACTCCTTACGGGGCTCGACCTGGTCGCCCATGAGGAGCGTGAATGTCTCATCGGCTGCCTGAGCGTCTGTCAGGGTAACGCGGAGGAGCTTTCTTGTGAGAGGATTCATTGTCGTATCCCAGAGCTGCTCGGAGCTCATCTCACCGAGACCTTTGAATCGCTGGATAAGAGGGTTCTCCCAATGATGTTCCTGCTTGATCTGGTCGATCTCCTTCTCGTCGTATGCATAGTATGCTTCGTCGCCCTTGTAGACTTTGTAGAGCGGCGGGCATGCGATATAAACATAGCCGCCCTCAACAAGAGGTCTAAGATATCTGAAGAAGAACGTCAGAAGGAGCGTTCTGATGTGCGAGCCGTCAACGTCGGCATCCGCCATGATGATGACCTTGTGGTATCTGAGCTTGGTCTCATCAAACTCGTCACCGATTCCTGCGCCCAATGCCATAACAACAGGCTGGAGCTTCTCATTGGAATAGACCTTGTCGATACGTGCCTTCTCAACGTTGAGCATCTTGCCCCAGAGAGGGAGGATAGCCTGATACTTTCTCTCTCTTCCCTGCTTTGCGGATCCGCCTGCGGAGTCTCCCTCAACGATGAAGATCTCACAGAACTCGGCCTCGTTGGACTGGCAGTCAGCGAGCTTGCCCGGAAGAGAGTTGTTCTCAAATACTGTCTTCCTTCTGGTCATTTCACGTGCACGCTTTGCGGCGTCACGGGCTCTGGAAGCCTGGAGACACTTATCCATTATGAGCTTCGCAATGTCAGGATGCTCTTCGAGATATATCTCCAGCTTCTCTGCAACTACGTTCTCTACCATAGGACGGATCTCTGCGTTACCGAGCTTGGATTTCGTCTGTCCTTCGAACTGAGGATCAGGAAGCTTGACCGAGATGATGGCTGCAAGGCCTTCCCTGGTGTCCTCGCCCTGGAGCTTTGTGTCGCCGTCCTTCAGGAACTTGTACTTCTTTGCATAGTCGTTGATGGCGCGCGTCATGGCTGCCCTGAAGCCTGCAAGATGCGTACCGCCCTCAGGTGTAGCGATGTTGTTTGCGTATGTGTAAACGGTCTCCTGATAAGAATCGTTGTACTGGAGAGCGATCTCAACGAAGCTGTCTCCCTGCTTTGTAGCAAAATAGATCGGCGGAACGTTGATAGCTTCCTTGTGTCTGTTGAGATATTCAACGAATGAGATGATACCGCCGTCATAGTGCAGATGCTTCTTAACGGACTCTGCTCCCCTGTCATCCGTGAGATCGATCGTAACTTCTTTATTGAGGAAAGCCATTTCGCGGTAACGCGTGATCATTGAATCAAAGTCAAAATGAATGTCAGGGAAGATCGTATTGTCAGGAATGAAATTGGTCTTTGTACCTGTATCATTCTCATCGCAGGTTCCTACCTCGTGGAGCGGAACAGTTGTCTTACCCTTTTCAAATTCGATCTCGTAGATCTTGCCTTCACGGCGTACCTGGACGAGCATATGATCTGCAAGAGCGTTAACAACGGATGCGCCTACGCCGTGCAGACCGCCTGAAATGCTGTATGCTCCGCCGCCGAATTTACCGCCTGCGTGAAGGACAGTATGAACGACTTCAACCGTAGGGATTCCGAGCTTGGGATGGATTCCTACGGGAATTCCCGATCCGTTATCCGTAACCGTTACGGAACCGTCTTTATTGAGCACGACATCTATCGTGTCGCAGCGGCCCGCCAGTGCCTCGTCGACCGAATTAGCGACTATCTCATAAATGAGGTGGTGAAGGCCTCTCAGGGTCGTATCACCGATATACATTCCCGGTCTCTTACGGACGGCTTCAAGTCCCTCGAGGACCTGAATGTCATCTTCGCTGTAGGAGCTGTCATTGGATGTATCGAACTCATCCTGATCCTCAGAAGCAGCCTTGACGTCAGCCAGGGATTCTTCCTTGAAATCTTCTGTGAGGGCTCTGGGATTCTCTGCGAGATTCTTGAGCTCGTCATCGTCCCCTTCCTCAACAGGCTGGAAATACAGGTCAACCGCAGGCTTCTTCTCGCCTTCGGAAGCTCCTTCTCCCTGCAATATATTCTTTTCTTCGTTCTCTGCCATCGAAAATACCTCTCTTTTTGCAGAATTTTGCGTTTTTGTGCCAGAAGCCGCAAAAGTACCTGAAACAGTGTATTTGTAACACTGTTAACCATGCCGTTCCGGGGTGGTCAGTCCGACTTCAGTCTTTTTAACAGGACTTGCGACGAGAGTGAACAAACATAAGTTTTATCATCCGTAATGACCAGGGTCTTTGGGATCTCATCCCCGACGTACTGAAGCCTGCCCTGCTCATCCTCAAGGTTCATGAAATCCGTGACGTCCTTCCGGGAGGGGAGGGCGGTCTCCAGATTTATGATCGCCGTAACGGAAGATCTGCGCACGGACATGTCATTTCCGATATGAATGAACATGCGAAACCTCCGTCCTGTTTTCAATCTATAGTATTATACTATACTTTAGTAAAAAATAGTAAATATACTAATTATAATATATAGGGCAATTATCCGGCAGAAACGTTTCCGGATGAAACTTTAAAATATCTGGCGCTGTCCGCTGATTCCATGGGAGCCAGTTCTTTTACGGCCATATCCCTGTCAGTGCATGTAATGAAGATCTGGGCATCCTTCATGGCCGACAGAAGGCTTGCCCTCCTGTCCGCGTCAAGCTCCGAGAAAACGTCGTCTAAGAGCAGGATAGGGGTGGATGAGGTAAACATCCTTAAGATGTCCAGCTCGGCCAGTTTGAGCGCAAGAGAGGCCGATCTCTGCTGTCCCTGTGAAGAGAAGCTCCTCATCTGCAGGCCGTCCAGTTTGATGTCCAGATCATCCTTGTTGACTCCGACCGAGGAAATGCCCTTTTCTATGTCATATGAACGTGCTGATCTCAGCTTTGAAAGTATCGTATCTGACAATATGCCCTTAATTCGCGTGTAATCGCTTCCTGAGAGGCCTTTCTTTATATATGCGTCATGTTGACGGTCATCATCGGCAAACGCGTCTAAGGGCACGCTACAGCCTGATATGGTGTCATAGCCGACAGAAAGCTTTTCCTTGCCCCCTGAAATGTCGCTGTGATGTTTTGAAGCGGCTTCAGAAAGTATCCTGGAAAACCTGTCTCTCATAATGATCACATCAGCCGACAGATCGGCTATGGAAAAGTCCCAGAAATCAAGCGAAGTTTCTATTTCGGTGCGGGCTGCCTCATCATTTCTGCTGTTCCTGGCGTTCCTCAGATAGGCGTTTTTTCTGTTCATGAGCCTGGACAGGTCGCTTATCAGGTTGAAATATGAAGGGGAGACCTTGGATATCAGGGTATTGAGGAACTTACGCCTGAAAGCGGGCGCATTCTTGACGATATTTAAGTCTTCAGGAGCAAAGATAACAATGTTACATACGCCTATGTAATCGGAAATGCGGTCTATCTTAACGCCGTCCTGCATAAGGACCCTGTATGAGCGTACGTTTTTTGAAAGATCGGACTTCTCGGTATGGAATTCAGCCGTAACGTTCATCTTTCCGCCGTCATCACAGAGGAGATCCAAGCCGGTACTGTATCCTTCTTCACCGAAACGGATCATTTCGGCATCCTTTGAAGTCCTGTGGGAGGCTACACTTCCGGCTACATATATAGCTTCTATAATATTCGTCTTGCCCTGGGCATTGTCACCGTAGAATATGTTAACAGAAGGCCCGACATCAAGATCGAGCCTTCCGTAATTTCTGAAGTTTAAAAGGTGAATACCCTGAATTATCATTTAACGTCTGATAGGGAGGATGAGGTAGATGTAATCTTCGCCTTCCAAAGGTTTGATGATGCAAGGTCCCTGTCCGCCGTTGACTTCGACCCTGATGGTCTCGTCTTCGATATTCTTTAATACGTCAAGGATGTATCTTGAATTGAAATCGACATCGATCAGATCGCCCTCAACCTTTACCTCAATGTTCTCCTGGAGGTTACCCTGGGCAGAAACAGCTGAAACAGTGAGTTCTGAAGGATTTGAAGTAAGAAGCCTTACGGGGCACTTTCTGTCATCGGTCATGATGATGAGAGCTGCACGGTCAACGGCATTAAGGAAATCCTTGCGGTTGACGGTGATAACTGTCTTAGGATTCTTAGCGATGATTGAATCGAAATTAATGAAGTTTCCTTCGATAAGCCTTGATACCATCCTGACGTTTCCAATGTCGAAAAGGAGATTCTGCATTGAAGTGTAGAGGATGATCTCAGCATCATCGTCATCGCTTAAGATCTTGCTCATCTCAGTAAGAGCCTTACCGGGAACGATGTAGTTGATCTTCGGGAAGTCATTGCCCATATTCTGGCGGTTGATAGCCATTCTGAATCCGTCGATGGAAACTACTGAAAGGATCGAACCGTCGCTTACGATATTACTTCCTGTAAGAACAGGTCTTGAATTGTCCCTGGAAACTGCAAAGATCGTGTGATTGATCATGCTCTTAAGGATCTTCTGGGGCATTACGATCTTATCTGATGTTGATTCGTCAACTTCAGGGATCTTAGGGAAAGTCTCAGGATCAAGACCTGAGATCTTGAACTCTGCCTTGCCGCAGCTGATAAGAGTCTGGAAATTGTCGTTGACCGTGATCTCAACTTCAGCTTCAGGAAGCTTTCTGATGATGTCGCCGAAGAACTTTGAATCGAGAACTACAGATCCTCTTTCAAAAACATCAGCATCCATGTCAGCTTCGATGCCGGTCTGAAGATCATAACCCGTAAGCTTGATCTTGCTGTTATTATCAGATTCGATAAGGATACCGTTTAATATCTGAACGGTGCTGTTGGAAGAAACAGCTCTCTGAACGATGCTTACGTTGTTGACCAGATCATCTTTATTGCAAGTGAACTTCATATAACCATACCCGCCTTTCGGGAAACATAATTTTCCAAATAATTATACAGTAATTGTTAAATAAAATAAATATTTAACAGTGTTAAATTACCGATTATGAGGACAGAAAACCGGGTGGTCATCCTGTTACTATTCTATATTTCAGTATTCTTCAGCAATATACAGAGTAGAAATGTTTATAAGTTACTCAAATGCAGTAAATGAAATGCTTTGAAGGCTGTCAAAAATTGTTAAGAACAATGAACATCCATGTGTAAAACTATGCTGTTATAAACAGTGCGTTTTTTATGAACACAGGTTGAACATCAAATCTACATGAAGTTATGCACATTTGAACAATTCAGGTTCAAACAAAGATCAGGTGATAAGTTTGATTATTTCCTCAGCCTGTTTCTTCAGTTCTTCATTTTCTTCAACATTCGTGCAGCCGTGCATGACCGTCGTATGAGTCCTTCCGCCGAATAATTCGCCTATCTTTGCCAGTTTGAGCTCAAGATAATCTCTGCAGATGTACATGGCGACGTTGCGTGCATTTGAGATCTCGGCAGATCTGAGTTTTGAAGTGATCTTGTCGGGAGTGATGTCATAGTATTTTGCAACTGCATTGATAATGATCTCAGGGGTCAGATGCTTCTTTTCGTTAGGTGAGAGCATCGGCTTTAAGATCTTCTGGATCTCTTCAAGGGAAAGCTCGCCGTTTGCGAGCGTAACGTAAGAAGAGATGGTTTTATAAGCGCCGTTGAGCTGCCTGATGTTGTCCGTGATGTTCTCGCAGACATAGTCGATTATCTCGTCGGAAAGCGTAAAAGTGTCTTCCTTGAGTTTGCTGATGAAAATGGCTTTTCTGGTCTCAAAATCCGGCGGCTGAACGTCGAACATGATACCGTCCTGGAAACGGGAAGTAAGCCTGCTGTTGAGTTCAGTAAGGTTTGAAGGAGCCCTGTCGCAAGTGATAACTATCTGCTTTCCGGCACTGATGAGAGCCTCGAAAGTATTGAAGAATTCGGTCTGAACGCCTTCCTTGCCGATGAGGAACTGGATGTCGTCTATGAGGAGGACGTCAACTGTTCTGTACTTGGCTCTGAAAGGTTCGTAGTTCTTGCTGTTGATGCATGCGATATATGCGTTCGTGAAAGCTTCGCAAGTCGTGTAGATGACGCGCTTTTCAGGGAAGTTGGCGAGGATCTCATTGCCGATGGCCTTCATCAGGTGGGTCTTTCCGAGACCGGAATTGCCCCAGAGATAGAAAGGATTCCTCTGGCGCTGGCCGGGTTTTTGTGAGACCGCGACAGCCGAAGCGTGGGCAAAACGGTTGCAGTCGCCTACAACGAAATTTGCGAAAGTATATTCATTTGAAAGGCCGAAAGAAGAGGGATCGGAGACCTCTGATCTGGCTACTTTTTTCTCGGAGTTTACGGAAGCTCTTACTGCATTGTCGTCGCCTGCAAGGACAAACTTTACGGAAACCGGTTTATCCTCATTTGCCGCTCTGATGGCCGCAGTTATTATCTTGCTGAGCTTGGGGCCTTTTACGAGATTGAGGGAGAATTCGTCTCTGGCAGCGAGAACGATGACTTCGTTGTCACAGAATGCCACGGTCATCTTGCTTATGATCGAGTCGTATGTGACGCTGTCTATGCCGTTGTCAAATCTGAGCAATTTGAGAGCATTGTTCCAGATAGCGCTGTCCATTTAGATCCCCCCTGGATTTTCGATGAGTATTGAACATAATAGCACGGATTGGGGGTATAATAACAGTACTTTTTTTGCGGAAGATAACATAGTTACAGATATGAAAAAACGGGCGTCTGACAGTAAAAAGAATTCAAAAAGGAACAACAGGGCTTTTCCGGTGCTCCTGATCCTCGCTGGCGTACTTTTGCTCACCGGGATCGGCTTTCTGGCTGTCGAACCGATCAAGTCTTACAACAGGGAAAAGATAGCCGGCGAAGCCATGGAAGTCATGGCCGGGAAGATGTCCGAAGCAGTTGCCACTGCGTCTTCAACCGGTGTTGATAACCCTGACAATGACATAGAGGCCACTTTCGTCGTGCCTAGGGACGGCAACGAAGTGGCAGGAGAAGATCTCGATGTTTTCACGGATGATGAGGACGAAGCGGAATCTGTCCGCAAGTTTGTTGCTTCAAGGGAGGCTAAACTCCCTAAAAACGTCACTCTTACCTGCATCGGCGTGCTCCAGATAGATAAGATCAACAAAAAACTCCCCGTGTGGAACTCAACGTCCAGCGTTGCCCTGAGATATGGAGTCGGTCTTTACGAACACTCGGTGAAGCCCGGAAAGAAGGGCAATTCCGCGATATTAGGGCATAATATGAGGAATACCACACTGTTTTCGAAGCTGAAGCAGTGCGAAGTCGGCGACAACGTTAAGTTTATCAAGCTTGACGGCACTGTCTTAAATTACACGATCGACAAGATCGAGATCGTCTATAAGAACAAGCTCCCGGATTTTTGTGATGCAAGCGCTTCAAAAGATCAGCAGCTCACGCTCATCACCTGCGCAAACGAGGATTACGGCCACGGATACAGAAGGGTAGTGATCTGCCACCCTGTCCGGTAGATGATCAACAAAATCTCTTTTCTTATTATAAGAATCTGCTATAATTCGTTCGTCAGTTTTTTTATTTAATGTCCGAATTGGAGGATTAATATGGTCAAGGCAATTGTAGGCGCAAACTGGGGCGACGAAGGAAAGGGCAAGATCACGGACCTTCTGGCCAGCGATTCTGATATAGTCATCAGATTCCAGGGCGGTGCCAACGCAGGACACACGATAATCAACGAACACGGCAGATTTGCACTGCACCTCATGCCGTCAGGCGTTTGCCACGAGAACATCGTAAACATCATCGGAAACGGTGTTGCTCTCGATATCCGCAAGTTCATCAAGGAATACAACGAACTGAAGGAGAGGGGACTTGATCCTAAGCTCATGGTCTCCGACAGAGTTCAGGTCATCATGCCTTACCATGTTGATTTCGATAAGTTCGAAGAGGAGAGACTCGGCGGAAAGGCTTTCGGTTCAACAAAATCAGGCATCGCGCCTTTCTTCTCTGACAAGTTTGCAAAGATCGGCTTCCAGGTCAGCGAGCTTTTCGAAGAGGACTCTTTAAGAGAAAAGATCAATCGCGTTCTCGAAATAAAGAACGCTTTACTGGTAAATCTTTATCACAAGGATCCGATAGATCAAGAAGCGCTCCTTGCAGAGATGCTCGAGCAGGGAAGACTTATCAAGCCTTTCGTTGCCAATACACAGGCATTCCTCTATGACGCGATCAAGGAAGGCAAGAAGATCCTGCTCGAAGGCCAGCTCGGAACCATGAAGGACCCTGACATGGGCATCTACCCGATGGTTACTTCTTCTTCCACACTTGCAGGCTACGGCTGCGTAGGCGCAGGAATCCCTCCTTATGAGATCAAGCAGATCTATGCTGTTACAAAGGCTTATTCTTCAAGTGTCGGCGGCGGCGCGTTCGTCAGCGAGATCCTTGATGAAGCAGTAGCAAAAGAGCTCCGTGACAGGGGCGGCGACAAGGGCGAGTACGGTGCGACCACCGGACGTCCGAGAAGAGTCGGCTGGTTCGACTGCGTTGCAACACGTTACGGCGTAAGACTCCAGGGCGCTACAGACATCGCTCTCACAAACCTCGACGTTTTGGGCTACCTCGATAAGATTCCCGTCTGCACGGCTTACGAGCTCGACGGCGAGATAATCAAGGACTTCCCGAATCCCACAAAGATCGAGAAGTGCAAGCCTGTTATCGAGTACCTGCCTTCATGGAAGGGCAAGGGCGAGATCAGAGGCATGACCGACTACAACCAGCTCCCTCAGGAAGCACGTGACTACGTCGAGTTCATCGAGAAGCAGCTCGGAGTACACATCTCCATCGTATCCACAGGTCCTGCAAGAGAAGAGATAATCTTCAGATAATATCGAGGCTATATGGCTGAAAAAGAAATGATCCTTGTACTGGACTTCGGCGGCCAGTACAACCAGCTTATCGCACGCCGCGTCCGTGAACTCTCCGTATACAGTGAAGTTCGCCCTTACACAATGCCGATCGAGGAGATCAAGGCCTTAAATCCCACGGGAATCATCCTTACGGGCGGCCCTGACGTTGTGTTTGAGGACGATGCGCCCAGATGCTCCGCTGAACTGTTCAGCCTCGGCATCCCTGTACTCGGAATCTGCTACGGCGCACAGCTCATGCAGTACCTTTTAGGCGGCGACGTAAGGCGCGCAGAGGTAAGAGAATACGGCCATACAGAGGTTTTGGTGGATAATCCTTCATCACCTCTGCTCTTAAATGTTCCACATAGAACAGTCTGCTGGATGAGCCACGGAGTCTATATTGCAAAGCCCGCACCGGGTTTTGAGATCACCGCGCACACTGAATCCTGCCCTTTTGCAGCAGCAGAGGACAATTCCAGAAAGCTCTACTGCGTTCAGTTCCATCCCGAGGTATCCCACACCGTTAACGGCAAGGAGATGCTCGTGAACTTCGTTCTCGGCATCTGCGGATGCAAGGGAACATGGAAGATGGATTCATTCGTTGATACAACGGTCAAGGCTCTCAAAGAGAAGATCGGCAACGGCCGCGTTCTCTGTGCTCTTTCAGGCGGAGTCGATTCATCCGTTGCTGCAGTCATGCTCTCAAAGGCAGTCGGCAAGCAGCTCACATGTGTTTTCGTTGATCACGGCCTTCTCCGTAAGAACGAAGGCGACCTGGTCGAAAAGGTCTTCGGCAAGGACGGCCCCTACGATCTGAATTTCATCCGTGTAAATGCACAGGAGAGATTCTATTCCAAGCTTGCTGGCGTTACCGAGCCTGAGCAGAAGAGACACATAATCGGTGAGGAATTCATCCGCGTATTTGAAGAAGAGGCAAAGAAGATCGGCACAGTCGATTTCCTCGTACAGGGAACGATCTATCCTGACGTTATCGAATCAGGCCTCGGCAAGTCAGCGGTCATCAAGTCACACCACAACGTCGGCGGACTCCCCGACTATGTTGATTTCAAGGAGATCGTAGAACCTCTCCGTCTACTGTTTAAAGATGAAGTCAGAAAGGCCGGTCTCGAGCTCGGTATTCCTTCAGAACTTGTTTTCCGTCAGCCTTTCCCGGGTCCCGGACTTGCGATAAGGATCATCGGTGAGATCACTCCCGAAAAGGTACGAATCGTTCAGGATGCTGATGCCATCTTCCGTGAGGAAATGGATAACTTCGGTTACAACAAAGAAGCAAACCAGTATTTTGCTGCGCTCTCCAATATGCGTTCAGTCGGATGCATGGGCGACGAGAGAACATACGATTATGCAGTAGTTCTCCGTGCCGTTACTACAACAGACTTCATGACGGCAGAGTCAGCTGAGCTCCCTTGGGATCTTTTAAGCAAGGTTACCAACCGCATCGTCAACGAGGTCAAGGGCGTCAACAGAGTCATGTACGACCTGACAGGAAAGCCCCCGGCCACGATAGAACTCGAATAACATACAGAAATCTCAAGAAGCCCGAAATCAATGTGTTTCGGGCTTTTCTATATCTTCCGTGAGTTCATTTTGAGTTCACTTTGAAAAATGAAGGAA
>JAEEGJ010020251.1_pt1 | contig 14518 bp, 11 predicted proteins | sample 8958761 | NCBI WGS metagenome assembly JAEEGJ01 (sample SAMN16246546, study PRJNA631951) | gut metagenome | biome: gut microbiome; feature: rumen; material: RS-attached | host: Bos | place: Iran: Karaj | collected 2018-10 | reverse complement strand
GAAGAAGTAGATGCCAAGGGCATGTTAGTTCTTCCAGGTGCAATTGATGCACACACTCATATGCAAATGCACCTGGAAGAAGTAGATGCCAAGGGCATGTTAGTTCTTCCAGGTGCAATTGATGCACACACTCATATGCAAATGCCTTTCGGCGGAACAGTATCGGCAGACTCTTACCTTTCAGGAACAAGAGCAGCTGTATGTGGTGGTGTAACTACTATATTTGACTACCCTGTTCAGCATAAGGGTGAAACAATACTTGGACTTTGTGGTTCAAAGAACGAGATCCTTTATAAGGATGCCTGCTGTGATTACGCATTTCACTGCTGTATCACTAACTTGAATGACGGAGCAATCTTAGACGAGATGAAGGAAGCTGTAGAGAAGGGTATTACTTCATTCAAGTGCTTCCTTGTATATAAGAAGGAAGGCATGATGGTTGATGATGGTATGCTTGCAACATTGCTTCTTAGAGCTAAAGAGCTTGGTGCCATGATTAACGTTCACGCTGAGAACCCTGACCTTATTGATATCAGAACAGCTGAGTATCTTAAGGAAGGTAAGACAAGTGCATGGTATCACTACATGTCCAGACCAGAATTCGTAGAAGCAGAAGCTGATAAGAGAGTTGTTCACTGGTCAACTCATCTTGATGCTCCAGTTTATATAGTTCATATGGCTGATAAGGAAGGTCTTGAAGCATGTATCAAGGCTAAGGAAGAAGGCCATGAGCTTTATGTAGAAACTTGTCCACAGTATCTTGAATTTACCTGCGATGTATATAAGAGAGAAGATGGTAGAAACTTCGTATGTTCACCACCTATGAAAGGCGAGGAAAGTAAGGAAGCTCTCTGGAAAGCTCTTAATGCAGGCTTTATCGATACAGTAGCAACAGACCACTGCCCATTCCAGAGCTATGAGAAGGATTGGGGCAAGGACGACTTTACAAAGATTCCTAACGGATGTGCAGGTGTTGAAAACCTTTATCCTTATATGCTTGATGCAGCCAATGCTGGAAAGATCTCATTCGAGAAGGTAGTTGAGGTTTGCTCAACTAATGTTGCCAAGATATTTGGCTGTGATAACAAGGGTTCTCTTGCAGTTGGTAAGGATGCAGATATTGTTATCTACGATAAGAACAAGGACTTCACAATCAGCGTAGACAATATGCATTCAGACTACGACCATACAATCTGGGAAGGCAAGAAACTTCACGGCTACCCAGTAAAGACATACCTTAGAGGCCAGCTTGTATATAGCGATGGCGAATTCATAGGAAAGCCTGGTATGGGTAAATTCGTAAAGAGAGTTCCTAAGAAATAGGAAGAAGGTTGATGCTTATGACATATACAGACAGAAAATTAAAAGAAAAATCGGCAGCCTGCCTTCTTTGTAGCAAACCTACCTGCTCATGTGTAGGAGGACTGGACTACGGAAAACTTATTAAGGCTGTTAGGTTTGATAACCTTTCAGGTGCATACAAGATTATAGACGGAAAAGAAAAGGACTTTCTTAATCATGCCCCTGAGGCTATGAAGGCCTGTAGAAAAGGTAAAAAGGACAGACCCGTAGATATAGAAGGTTTAGTGGAAGCTCTTATTGAGAAAAAAGACAGACCAGCCTTCTTTGGAAAGAAAGCAGATCTTTCAATAGACTTCTGCGGTGTCCACTGTGAGAACCCTTTCTTCCTGTCATCTTCAGTAGTTGGCTCTAACTACGAGATGGTAGCCAGGGCATTTGACATGGGATGGGCCGGTGTAGCCTTTAAGACTATTGGATTCTTTGTACCAGATGAGGTATCTCCTAGATTTGCAACTCTTGAAAAAGAGGACAATCCATTTATTGGATTTAAGAACTTAGAGCAGATATCTGATCATACCCTGGAAGAAAATCTGGAATATTTCAGACAGCTTAAGAAGGATTATCCAACAAAGGTTATTATAGCTTCTATTATGGGAGCAAACGAAGAAGAATGGACCAAACTTGCAAGACTCTGTGAGGAAGCAGGTGCGGATATTATAGAATGTAACTTTTCGTGCCCACAGATGGTTGGGGAAGGACTTGGCAGTGAGGTAGGAATTAATAACGAATTGGTTGAACTGTATACTTCAGCAACAAGAAAAGGAACTAAGTTACCGATACTTGCCAAGATGACTCCGAATATCACCAATATGGTGGAGCCGGCAAAGGCGGCGGCTTTAGGAGGAGCCAGTGGTATAGCAGCCATCAATACAATAAAAAGTATAGTTAATGTTGATCTTGATTCATTTGTAACTGCTCCAGATGTAGCTGGTAAAAGTGCCGTAGGTGGTTACTCAGGTAAGGCTGTAAAGCCTATAGCTCTTAGATTCATTCACGATATGAAGAAGAATGAAACCTTAAGAGACGTACCTATAAGTGGTATGGGAGGTATAGAAACCTGGAGAGATGCAGCAGAGTTTATAGCTCTTGGATGTGAGACAGTACAGGTTACTACAGCGGTTATGCAGTATGGCTATAGAATTATAGAGGATATGATACAGGGATTATCAGACTATATGCTTAGCCACAGAATCCTTCATGTTAAGGATATGGTTGGAAGAGCGCTTCCTACTATAGTTCCAGCAGATGATATTGACAGAAAGACAATTGAATATCCTAAGTTCGACAGAGATGCATGTATAGGTTGCGGCAGATGCTACCTATCATGTAGAGACGGCGGACACCAGGCTATCAGCCAGTCAGAAGAAGATGGCAAGCCAACTCTTATCCCTAAAAAATGCGTGGGATGTCAGTTATGTGTACTGACCTGTCCTATGAAGGCAATTAGCAGGGGACTTAGAATTAATAAGAAAAATTAATATTGGTTAACAAAGTGAACTAATTTGGAAAGGAATGGTGATTATTATGTATAAATGTAGTTTAGAAAGAATGACAGATAAGATTAAGACATTTTCAAAATTTGGTGATGCTGGTCACGGCGGAATTACAAGATACTCTCTTTCAGAAGCAGCCCTTATGGCCAGAGCGGAGTTTAAGAAGAGGATGGAAGCTATAGGAGCAATTATCGAGGTTGATGATGTTGCCAATATGTATGCCACACTTCCTGGAAGTGATCCTGATGCAAAGAGAATAGTTATGGCTTCTCACTGCGACTCAGTTAAAAACGGTGGTAACTATGATGGCATCCTTGGTGTTATGTCTGCTATGGAAGTTTTAGAGACAGTGGCAGCAGAGAAGATTCCACACAAGCATCCACTTACAGCTATGATCTGGACTAATGAGGAAGGTTCTCTTTATCCACCAGCCATGATGTGTTCTGGTATCGTATGCTACGACTACCTTCCAGAAGATATTAGAAGCAAGTTTAAATATGAAGATATGATGAAGTCAGTTAGTATTCTTGATAACAAGTCTACATTCGGTGAAGCACTTGAGAAGTCAGGCTACAAGGGAGATAAGAAGTATCGTCTTAGCCCAGAGAAATATCAGTATATGTTTGAGACACATATTGAGCAGGGTCCTATCCTTGAGGATGCTGGTAACGATATAGGTATTGTTGACTGCGTACTTGGTATGTTCAACTACAGACTTAGATTCTACGGTCAAACAACACATGCAGGAACATTCCCTATGCCAAAGAGAAAGGATGCTTTCCTTGCAGCTTCTAAGGCACTTTGCTACCTTCACGAAGAGATAGATAAGCTTGGTGTTTCAGATCTTGTATATACAACAGGTGAAGTTGTTTGTCACCCATGTGTACATACCTGTGTACCAGACTTCTTCGACTTTTCATTTGATGCAAGACATGAAGATCCAGCTATCCTTGATAAGGTACTTGCTATTGTTAAGAGCTGTGCTGAAAAGGACTGGGGCGGCTGTAGATGCGAAGTTGTTAAAGCTTGGAACAGAGACACAGTTTACTGGGATAAGAAGCTTGTATCTTATGCTAAGGCATCTGCTGAAGAACTTGGTGTATCACATCAGTATATCCACTCAGGTGCTGGACACGATGCTCAGTTCGCAGCATATATGCTTCCAACAACTATGATCTTTGTTCAGTCTAAAGATGGATTATCACATTGTGAGCCAGAATATTCTTCACCAGAGCATTGTACAGAAGGTGCTTCAGTTATGCTTGGTGCAGTTCTTAGAGCAGACGAAGACTAAGGCTTTCACTTAAGAGAGGTGATAGACATGAAAAGGTATGTTATTACTATAGCCAGAGGCTTTGGTAGTGGCGGTAAGGACATAGGTATGAGGCTTTCCAAGGCTCTTGGGATTCCCTGCTATGAAAGACAGATACTTACCATGGCTTCGGAAAAGAATGGTATAGATGAATACATATTCGTAGAAAATGATGAGAAGCTTAGAGGAAAATACATAGCAAACTTCCTTAGGAAGGTGCCTGTAAGCGGTATAGTTGAACCTTACGACAAGGAATTTATCTCAGATGTTAATATATTTAACCTTCAGGCTGAGATAATACGAAGTCTGGCAGCAACAGAAAGCTGCATTATAATAGGTAAATGCGCGGATTACATACTTAAGGACAACAAGAATGTTGTTAGTATCTATGTAGAAGCTCCAAGAGAGTGCTGCGTTAAGTCTATCCGTGAAAAGATGCATGTATCAGAAGAAAGAGCCCATCAGCTTATCCATTCTACTGACAAATACCGTTCTAAATACTATAGCTATTACACAGGAGGAAGGGATTGGACCAATCCTACCAACTATGACCTGGTTCTTAACACAGGAAGAGTAGACAGAGATATGTGTGTAGAAATAGTAAAAAATTATGTGAATATGAAGTTCGGAGATTAACATAAAACGTTAAATTTGTGCAAAAAAGTATCATAACTGTGTAAAGCGGGACCAAATCAGTGTAATTTGGTTTCGCTTTATTTTTTTCGCTACAATAAAATCATGACATCTGAGGACGGCCTTTTTAATGTCATAATGTGCCCTAATTTTACTTTATTCCCCCGTCCTCAGTGATGTCATGAAATCTGAAAAATATTAATTTACACAAGAGGAGAAAATAATCATGTTAATGGGAGCCATCGTCGGCGCAGCAGTCGGAATCATTTACGCAATAGTACAGGTAGCAAAGAAGGGTAAGAAATAATGGGAACACTTATTGGAGTAGGAATTTGTGCAGTACTTGCAATAGTAATAGTTATTGTTGGAAGAAATGACCAGAAGGAATGCCAAGAGTTTGTTTCAAGACTTACAGGTCAGCAGGTAGATTTCTTAAAAGGAACAGACCCTCAGTTTGTTGAGAAAGATGCCTGGGTGCAGGATGCTATCGTAGCAAAGATGACTGATAAAGGAAATAAGATTAGTCTTAGATTACTTTGGTACAACACAGTTCTTCAGAACAACGAATATCAGAAGATTACAATTGCTGATACAAGCATCAGTGCTGGTGAACAGCAGAGCCACAACTTAAAGGTTGGAGATCCAGTAAAGATGTATTTCGCACCTGAAAAGACAGTTGGTAGCGTAAAAGTTGTTTGGTAATTAACCTTTAACATACACTTTTTGTAACCCCCCAATAACAAAACGTGAGAAAATGAAAACACCCTGAGGCTTCGGCTTTGGGGTGTTTTCATTTCTTGGCCTAGGTACGCGGGAAGGGGGCTATGAATAATTTGCTCCTAATTGCGAAGCGCTCCGCGAAACTAGTCCACGAGTCTCTAAGACGCTCAGGAAAGCCTTCGCGTCTAAGATACTCGGGACGGATTTCCGCTCCGCCGCAATTAATGTCGCAAATTACCCATAGTCCCCCTTCCCGCTGCGCTGAGAAATAGGAAATGTTACCGAAGTGAGTCTGGGTTGTTACTTAAGTAACTTGCGGAGAAGGGTGTCAGGTGGTTTAATGGTTATATAGGTGGAGGGAGAGATTATGCTTAGAATTGCAATATGTGATGATGACCAGAAGGATAGGGATCGAGTAGAGGGTCTGGTTAAAAAATATATTGAAGAAAAGAATATAGAGGCACAGGTTAAGGTTTTTGATCACCCAGATAATCTTATTGCCCAGTGCGAGGACTTTAGACCACATATCTTTATCCTTGATATAGTTATGCCTATGCTTTCAGGTATTGAGGCAGCAAGAGAACTTAGATGGAATCTTCCAGATGCTCAGATTATATTTGCAACATCTGAAAGCTCATATGCCCTGGAGTCATTTGACGTTAATCCAATAAATTATATTCTTAAGCCAGTTGGTGAGGAGAAGTTATTTACTACACTTGATATGGCAATCTCAAGAGTAGGAACTGATGATGACAAAACCCTTACTGTAAAGGTTAAGGGTGGTCTTCAGACTATGAGATTGGATGATATTCTTTATATTGATTACAGCAATCATGTTGTAACCTACCATCTTAAGAATGAGGATGCAGTTTCAACTCCAACTCTTAGAATTGGCTTTACGGAATATATGGACAACAACCATCCAGGTAAGGACTTTGTTCGTTGTCATGAGTCTATAGCAGTTAACGTTGGAGCTATTGATAAGCTTTCAAAGACAGAGTTAGTCCTTCGAAACGAAGAAACTATACCTGTTTCAAAGAGCAGATACAGGGAAGTTGCAGATGCATATATGGACTTTAGACTGTAGCATAATGTTAGAAAAAGTTAAAGTTAGTGTAAAACAGGCCAGAATCCGTGTGAGAACTGCCTGTTTTATTTTTTTGTGCTAACTTATGCTTAGAGAGAAAAATAAATAGAAAAGGAATCTGCCATGGGTGATAATGTCCACGAATATGACGTGCCAAAAAAGAATGGGAGTGTCTGGCCAGAGGATGTATGTCCTGCTTATACTCCAAGAGAAGAAGCGATTCCAAGCATAAGGGGATGCTGGTATTGCAGGTATGCGGATTTCCACTTAAAAGAGGAAAAGGTCCTGGAAGTAGGAATTTGCAAATGGCCAAAGAAGATTACAAAGTAAAAAGGGAATTTGTTAGATTTTTGGTGAGAAAAGGATGCTTAAAAGGCATTCTTTTTTCATATAGAAAATGTTCTCTAAATTTGTTCATAATGTGAAAGAAAATGTGGTGCAATCCCTTGAAAGTGCTATAATTATTGCATAAAAGTTTAAAGGGACAACTTAATAGGGGGGACTAGTAGTGAAACGTAAATCAAAGATTAGGTTGATTTTAGTTTATATATTATTTATTCTTGTCAACATCGTGCTAAACCGCTTTGTAAAAGGACTGGGATGGCCTCTGTATGTTGATAATGTAGGAACTACCCTTGGGGCAGTCTTTGGCGGATATCTTCCCGGCATCTTCGTCGGATATGTTACCAATATTATTAACTCAACAGCAGACCCAACAAACTTATTCTATGCTGGAATAAGTGTTCTTATTGCTGTCTCTATTTCCTTTATGGCTGAGAGAGGATTATATAAGAAGTTTTGGAAAGCTCTGCTTACTATTCCTGTTCTGGCATTTATGGGAGGCTGCGTAGGTTCAGTTCTTACATATTTTTTATATGGAAGTGATATTGGATTCTGGGCTCAGATATGGAATGATTTTAAACTTGATCTATTAGATAAGGCTATAACTGTTGTAATAGCTTATGCCATTATGAAGCTGATACCGAAGAAGGCAGCAGAGGAGCTGGCATTTACCGATTGGTGTCAGAAGCCTCTTTCCAAGTCTCAGATTAAGATGGCAACACAGGCTTCTAAGAAGGGTATGTCTCTTAGAAACAGGATTATCGTAATCATTACCTGTATTATGGTTTTTGTTGCTGTAGTAACAACAGCAATTAGTTTCTACATATATAAGAATTTTGCGATTGACCAGTATAAAGCAACTGGAAGAAGTATAGCCAAGCTGGCAGCATCTACAGTTGATGGTGATATGGTTGAAGACTATTTAAAGAATGGCACAGCTGCTGAGGGCTATCAGGAAACTAAAGACAGTCTTACTCAGATTAAGGACAGTTCTGATTATATAGAGTATGTATACGTGTATAAGATTATGGAAGACGGCTGCCATGTTGTATTTGATCTTGATTCTGAAGATGTGGAGGGTTCACCTGCAGGAACGATTATAGAATTTGACGAGTCATTTATGGAACTGGTTCCTACATTATTAAAGGGAGGAACTATTGATCCAATAATTACTAATGATACATACGGCTGGTTACTTACAGACTACGAGCCAGTATTTAATTCAAAGGGTGAATGTGTCTGCTACGCTGGAACAGATATTAATATGGAAGATGTTAGGCTTAACGGCATAAGTTTCCTTGCCAAGGTTATATCTCTCTTTATGGGTTTCTTCATATTAGTATTAGTACTTTGTATGTGGTTTTCAGAATATCATCTTACATTCCCGGTAGATGCTATGACATTTGCCGCAGGGGAATTCGCCTATAATAGCGATGAGTCGTTGGAAACTTCTGTGGACAGGCTTAAATCTCTGGAAATTAAAACAGGGGATGAAATCGAGAATCTCTACAATGTGATAGTTAAAACCATGAGCGAGACTGTGGGATACTTGGAAGAGGTTGAGCAAAAGGGCCAGCAGCTTGCCAATATGCAAAACGGCCTTATCTATATTCTTGCTGACCTGGTAGAAAGCAGAGACAAATGCACCGGCGACCATGTAAAAAAGACAGCGGCATATGTTAAGCTTATCCTTCAGCTTCTTAAAGAAGATGGAGTATACTCCGACGTTGTAAATGACGACTATATTAAGGATGTATGTAATTCAGCCCCTCTTCACGATGTAGGAAAGATTAAGGTTTCTGATGTTATCCTTAATAAACCTGCAAGACTGACTGATGAAGAATATGAGCAGATGAAGAAACATACTACAGAAGGTAAGACTATAATCGAAAGCGCTATGGCACTCTCAAAAGATGCAGGTTACCTTAGCGAAGCACTTAATCTTGCTACATATCATCATGAAAAATGGGATGGTACAGGATATCCAGTAGGTATGAAGGGTGAGGAGATACCTCTTTCAGCCAGAATCATGGCAGTATCAGACGTATTCGATGCTTTAGTATCTACCAGAAGCTATAAAAAACCATTTACTTTCGAAGAGGCTATGAAAATCATAGTTGATGGTTCGGGAACACATTTTGATCCAAAAATAGTTAAGGTTTTTTCCGAAAATGCCGATAAAGTTAAAGAGATAGCTGATGAGCATAAAAGAACAATAGGATAAAGAATTATTATTGGTAACATTTCTTTAATAAAAGGTAAAAAAGTACTTGAATTAACGATAAATAATTAATATAATACCCTTACGAATTGAGATTTTTATATTATTACTTGCTATGTTTGCCTAGACGATTTCAACTAGTGAAAGGGTTGTGTCCAGGCTTTTTTGCTTGGCATAAAAGCAAAAATTTTATGTAGGAGGGAAGAAAAAGATGAGAAGAAACGCAAGATTTTACAACTTACGCAGATTCCTGTCTGTAGGCCTTGCAGCTGCTATGATAGCATCGTCTCAGCCAATTACAGCTTTTGCTGAGGATGGCGATTCAGATCCAAAGTATACTGTTACAGAAGCTAAAGCTGCGGACCAAGCAGAAGATGATACTCAGAATACTTCAGCTGCAGTTACTAATGCAAGAGATTCTTTAAAGGAATCAATCAGTAACGTAGAAGACAGCGAGAAGAATGAAGTGGCTGCGTTAGTTAATTCACTTGATAACGTTGCTGGAATTCTTTCAGAAGAAACAATCAATAAGGATGGTAAGGTTGTTGAGAACACTAATAGTGTACAGACAAATCTTGACACTGCAGCATCTTCAATGGAAGAAGGAGTTGCAAAACAGGCTGAGGCTGATGCAATTGCCATTTCAGCAAACACAGCATTTTCTTCATATGATGAAACTTCATTAACAAGCGCTATGAGTGACAATTCTTCAATTATTACTGATAAGGCAGATAGCGTAAGTAAAAATGTTTCAGTTGCTAATAATAGCAATTCAAGAGATGAAGCATATGCGGCTAAAGAGTCAGCAGAATCTGATTATGCAGCAGCAAATGCTGGCTTAGTATCAGCAAATCAGGCATATGATTCTGCTAAATCAACTGTTGATGCTATTTCTGCTAATTGTGCACTTGCGAAAGAGGCTTATGATGAGGCTGCTATGAAGGTAGAAGCGGCTGGAACTGCTTTAAATGCTGCGAATGGGGAAATGCAGAAGGCTGTGGATGCACTTGGTGTAGCTGAAGCTAATTTAAATTTCCTTTTAGAGAATGAAAAAGGACTCAAGGCAATATATGACCAGTATTATGGATTAATGGTTATCTATTATAAAGATACACTTGGCAATAATGTTGTATATAATCCTGATGGTACTGTAAACCTTGATGCATGTGCTGGAAAAGTGACTGAGAAAGCCTTAAATGCTGAGGCTAAAAGTCCAAAAAATGATAATTTATATTATTCGGGAAGAAGCCTTTTAGTTGAAGAAGTAACTTATATGCTTAGAAATGAAGGCATTACCAACTTTGAGTTCATATCTAAAAAATTATATACAGATGAGAATGGTAAAGAAAAAAATAATTATACCAAAGAAGATAAGGCTGCTCTTAACGAATTAGGTTTTGATACAGGTAAAATTTCTACCAAAGATTTATCAAAAGGTGGTCCTTCTCTATATCAATCATCAGGATATACTACAACAAATGATAATAATATAAACGGAAGAGCTAACTGCTTTTTCGTAAAGTATACCAATAATGATGGTAAAACAGAGTATAAAGGTTATAATTATGTAATTAAGAGTTCATATGATGTTGATAAAGAAGCAGGTGAATCTGTTAGTAGTGAATTAGAGTCAGGTGCAATCTTTATTGCAGAAGTTGGATCAGATCGTAATCCAACTGCAGTAGCTAGCGACTATATGTATGACAACTATGAAGAGCTTGAAGCAAAGGTTACATCCGATAATTATAAGAAGTATCAGGATGCTCTTGCTGCAGTAAAAAGTGCTAAAGAAAAAGTTGACTATTTGCGGATAGAGATTAATAATCTTAACAATTGTGTATTAGATAAGACAGAATATAATAACTATGTTAGTCTTAAGGCTCAGCTTGATGCTGCATATGCGGTTCTTGATCAAGCAGAAAATAAAAAGACAGATCTTGAGAAAAAGGTAAAAGATGCAGAAGATCTTCTTAAGACAATCGATCTTTCAAGATTCAATACTTCATCATCAAGCTCTAGCTCAAGCAGCAATCCTTCAACAGGAACACCTGCTACAACTCCTGTAGTAACTACAGTAGCTCAGGCTCCTGTACAGCCAGTAAATGAGCTTATTGTTACAGGTCCAATCGTAACACTCTTCGATGATGCAGTACCTCTTACAGATATACCTGTAAGAAATACAGTGAAGAATACAAATAATGCTAAGGCTGCAAACAAGACTACAGATGCTAAGGATGCTACTCCTAAGAAGAAGGCAGCTCCTAAGAAAGCAACAGTAGAAATTGCAGAAGATGAAGTTCCTCTTTCAGCTGCTCCTGCAGAGAAGGTTGAAGACAAGAAGGAAGTTAAGGCATCAGTTACTACTCCACTTGCAGATGCAACAGAAGATGGTGTAGTAATCGCTTGGTGGTGGTGGTTAATCCTTGTAGTTGTTGCACTTACAATTGGTAAGGTATCATACGATATCAACAAGAAGAACAAGGAAAACAAAACTACAAAGTAATTTAACTTAAACCAGAAGCCCTCGGCTATAAGCCGGGGGCTTTTTTAGTGCAAGATACGAGGGCAACAGCACTAAGCTATAAGCATAAAACCACACGGCAAAAGCAGCCGATTTTTCGGATTTTTGCAACTTAGACATGACAAGATGCAACTTGGGCATATTTGCCTACATGGCATTATTTCCTTTGCTATAGTTAGCTTATCAAATAAATGCGACCTACAAAGGAGATAAAAATTATGAAAAAGAACAAATTAAAAAAGGGAATTATAATCACATTAATCGTGGTAGTAGTACTTGTAGCCGTTGGCTCATTTGCATTTGGCGGATATGTTGCAGATCAGATTCTTCACCAGAATGCAGGCAAAGATACACATGATAACAGCTTAAAGCAGATGGAAGCTTGGGGATATGACTATCAGGCATTTGAAAAGGAATATAAGGGAACAGAAGTAAGCGCCACAGCAGAAGACGGAAACACAGTTCCTGGAACATATTATTCTAACGACAGCGACACAGTAGTAATCCTTGTACACGGTGCAGGCGGAGACAGAGCTTGCGTAGCTCCCCTTGCAGAAGGTTACCTTGAGAGAGGCTATGATGTAATCGCTATAGATCAGAGAGGATGCGGTGCCAATGCTGACGATAGAGTAACATTTGGTATCAATGAGCAGCTTGATGTCAAAGCTATGGTTGAATACGCAAGAGTGTCTCTTGGTAAGAAAACAGTTTATGTACACGGTCAGTCAATGGGAGCACAGACAACAGCTATCTACGCTTCTAATGTAAAGCCAGGTGCAACTAATGCAGCAGATGCTATCATCTGTGACAGCCCAGTTCCAGGTATGGAGCTTATTCTTAAAGAGATGTTTGGTGATGGAAATACAGAAAGCTTCGCAGCTAACTACCTTACAGGAACAAGTAAGTTTTACATGGGACTTGTAAATGGTATCAACTATGACGATGGAGATACAATCAATGTAGTTAAGAAGGATATGATTCCAACACTTATCATTTGCTCAGACAAAGACGAGGTCTGCCTTCCTAATCAGGTTGAAAAGATTTATAATAACGTTGCATGCGAAAATAAAGCAATCGTGCATTTTGACAGTGCACACATTGAAGGAATCATCGACTATCCAGAAGAATATATGGACAGTGTTGAAGATTTCCTTAATAGCAACAAATAAGGAATCACAATGAAATTAAACTTATTCCAGGATGAGAATTTAAAAGAAGAAAAGGTGGACATACACTACACCAACATGCGTCCAGTAATTAAGCAGCTTATTGATACAGTTAATTCTGAACGACCAACTTTAAGCGGACGCCCTGCCGACGAGGATATAGACGACGGGGAGGAAATAATACTTGATGCCAAGGAAATCTACTACCTAGATCATGTGGACAGAAAGCTCTTTGCTTATACCAAGGATGGAGTTTTCCGCATAATGAATACTTTGGCAAACTGCGAGGAAATGCTTTGGAATTACGGCTTTGTCAGAGTATCAAAGTCCAACCTAATAAACATATATAAAATTAAACAGCTAAAGCCCGAGGTAAATATGAAGGTTTACGCTTCTTTCGACAATGGTGATAAAATCTGCATCAACCGAAGTTATAACAAAAGCTTCAAGGATTATCTTCAGAAAATGAGGAGGATGGGATAATGAACGAAACAAAAAAAGAAAAAAATGCAAAAGTAAAAGAATTCCTCCTTGAGCTTTGCTGTGTATATACCTTTGTATCTGTAACAGGAGCAATAGTAAATATGCTAGCAGGAACAGAAACTAACAACCTTAACGTTTTAGTTATGTTTGCAACATGTACTATAGCAACATTTGTTCTTTTTCTTCATAAGCTATTCGATAACTTTAGCCCTTTATTTATGATGATTGCCCAGTACCTGATTGCATGCCTACTTATTGGAGCTATGCTCCTTATAATCAGCAAATTTGTTGAACCTATAAAGCCAAGAGGATGGTTTGAGTTTTACCGCTCATTTACCATTCCATATATCTTCCTGGCAGGCTTCTTCTACTACAGAGTTTTCTCTGAAACCAAGAAGGAGGCCGAGCTTATCAAAGAGATTCAGGAGCTTAAAGGGGAATAAGTTGCACCTAATTGACAAGTGACCGACCGGTAACTATAATAAGGTTACCGAGCGGTCACTTTTTAATTGCCCTAGTAAAAAGATGAGTGAAGTAAGATATGGATAATAAAAAGAAAAGAAAAAAGAGTAAGAAAAAAATGATAGCACTATGCATATTAGGATTTGTTGTTTTAGCTCTTGCCGTAGATTTTATTGTGGTTCGAAAAATAGCTCTGGACAGATTTGCTAGTTATAAAACTAAGGCAAAGACTGTAAATACTTCCTATGGAAAAATCAGCTATATAGACGAAGGAGAGGGAGAGTCTTTTCTTGTATTTCATGGAATCACAGGAGGCTATGATCAGGGTTTTGATGTGCTAAGTGGTAGAACCGGTGATTATAGAGTTATAGCACCTTCCAGATTTGGATACCCAGGAAGTGATATACCAAAAGATGCTACAGTGGATATGCAGGTGGAAGCATTTGTTGAACTTCTGGATGAGCTTGGCATAGAGAAAACCTTCCTGGTTGCAACAAGTGCTGGCGGGGCTGTTGCTCAGAGATTTGCTTTGATGCATCCTGAAAGATGTAAAGGACTAGTATTATACTGCTCAGGTTATCCAGAAATAGAAAAACCAGATGGACCCTTTGAGGGGATGGCAGGACCTCCAGAGGCATTGTGCAATGATTTTGCCATGTGGTTAATCAGTCCTCTATTTAAACCAAGCATGGGAATGGATAAAAGTGTAATAAAGC
>JAEEGJ010020246.1_pt1 | contig 14521 bp, 9 predicted proteins | sample 8958761 | NCBI WGS metagenome assembly JAEEGJ01 (sample SAMN16246546, study PRJNA631951) | gut metagenome | biome: gut microbiome; feature: rumen; material: RS-attached | host: Bos | place: Iran: Karaj | collected 2018-10 | reverse complement strand
AAGTAAGTGATTTTATTTTTGCAGGTTTGATTGCCGGAAATATCTGTACAGAGTGTATTAAAAGTGGAGATTACAACAGAGCAATTCCATTAGGGGCTGCACGTTATGAAGTGATTCGACAAGAATCTTCAAGGGTGGCTAAAGAAGTGCGAAAAGATTTTGATGTGCTTGCTTCAAATTATGTAAATTTGTGTTCTGAATCTATAAACAAATACGCTGATGTTTTGAACTGGTATACATCATTTATTGATAGATGGGGTATGACAGATTTTCTGCAGAAAAATATGGATGGTTCATTTAATAATCTTATGGTTCTATGTGGTCGTGAAAACAATTATGAATTTGCTGAACAGTATTTTGATAAGTTCAAAGGCTATATTACAGAAAGGCAGTTTAAGAAATCTGAAGAAATGAAAGCAAACATTTTTTTCACTTCAAAAACAAAAGGCCTTTCGTATGAACCTCAGATAACAATTCTAAATGAACTGATTAATTTAGAAGATAATCAATCTGCAGTATTTCAGAAAACGGGGAATACTTTTCTGGAAAATGCCTGGATATTTTTATTAAATGATTTTATGAATCGTGGTGATTATCTTACCGGTTTGAGAAAATCAGAAGAGGCAAAACTTCAGCTTTCTAAAAGTCAGAAAATACAGAATATGCGCCAGATGTTTTACAGAAATTGTATTGCAATTATACATAATAATTTTGTAAAGGAAGCAAATAAGGGACAATATGAAAAAGCCCTCCAGATTATTTCTGAAGGGCTGGAATTATTTCCTGATGATAAATCGCTTAAAAAAGATTTAACTGATTTAATGAAAGTAATGGAATAAGTCGGCAAGCACAGCTATAGGCTAATCAAAACGCTTGTCTTCAATACGCTTTGTTTTCTTTTCGCTTCTTGGAAGTTCTCCTATTCCGACAATCTTAACTTCAGGAGTCATGTTGTACTTCTGCTTGAAGTTGTAAGTCATTGTGAGGGCAGCCTCTGTGCGGTCTGTACCGCCTTCAACTTCTACAAAGATTGTCATCTTATCTTTTCCGTCAACGTGTTCGATTACTGCGCGGTATTCGCTTGAAGTTCCAGGAACGCTGCGGATTACATCTTCGATTGTACTTGGGAAGATGATGTTTCCCTTAACCTTTACCATGTCGTCGCTGCGGCCCATGATTGGTGTGATGCGTGGGTATTTTGAACCGCACTTGCATTCGCCTGGAATAAAAGCTGCAAGGTCGTGTGTGCGGAAGCGGAACAGTGGAGCACCTTCTTTTACGAAAGTTGTAAGAGTGATTTCTCCGAGTTCTCCCTCAGGAACAGGTTTTACAGTTATAGGATCGAGAATCTCAATATAGATGTAATCATCAAAAATATGGATTCCTTCTTCGCCCGGACAGTTGATACCAATACCAGGTCCGTAACATTCTGTAAGACCGTAGATATCAAAAAGTTCAATACCAAGAATATCCTTAATGCGGTTGCGCATTTTTTCACCCCAGCGCTCAGAACCGATAATACCCTTCTTAAGGCAAATCTTGTCCTTGAGACCGCGTGTTTCAACCTGTTCTGCAAGGAGGAGTGCATAAGAGGATGTAGCACAGATTACTGTAGATTTAAGATCCTGCATCATCTGAAGCTGTTTTTCTGTATTACCTGGTCCCATTGGGATAGCCATAGCGCCAAGCTTTTCACAACCAGCCTGGAAACCGATACCTGCAGTCCAGAGTCCATAACCTGGTGTAATGTGAAGGCGGTCTTTGTTTGTGATTCCAGCCATTTCGTAACAGCGTGCAAACATTGTAGCCCAGTCTTCAACGTCTTTCTTTGTATAAGGAATGATTACTGGAGAACCTGTTGTTCCGCTTGAAGAGTGGATACGTACGATTTCTTCTTCTGGAACTGATGCGAGTCCGAGTGGATATGCATCGCGGAGATCCTGCTTAGAGCAGAATGGCACGAGATTTTCAAAATCTTCCTGAGTTTTAATATCTTCCGGATTTACATTCTTAAAGCGCTCTGTATAAAAAGGATTTCCGCAAGCCTTAACGCGGCGAATCTGAGCGCGAATCTGTTCGAGTTGTAAATTTGTTAACTTCATAAGATGTCTCCTAATTCTGATACGAGTCGGCAAGCACAGCTTGCCTTTGAGCCATTCTTTCGATAATCCTAAAACGACCCGCTGTCGCAGCTCGTTTTTTAACGGATTCTCGATTTTAGGCTAGTTTCTATTCACAGTAACATAATAACATGGTGTTATGTATCTGTCAATAGAAACATGTGAGGTATCGTTTATTGGTTTAAAAGCTTTTGTAAGTCAGATAAATCTTTTTTTAGGGTTTTATCGTTTGGAAATAATTCAAGACCTTCTTGTACAATTTGAAGAGCTTTGTCGTATTTTTTTGAATTTGCTTCTTTTGCAAAATTATTATGAATTATAGCAATTGAATTACTGTAGAAATACTGACACATATTTTTGATTTTAGGATTTTGTGGAAGCTGCGTGAGTGCTTCGTCAGCTTTTTTAATTCCCGTCTGATATTCTTTTTTATTCATGTATTCGTTAAGTATTTCCAGCCATGCCTGTTCCAGATAAAGTGCTCCTCGCTTTTGGAAAGCCCCTGACTGATAATCTTCTGAGGATAATAATTTATTTATAATATCAATCTTTAGATCAGGAGAAGCATTTTCCGTATTTGTTGAGAAAAGAATATCAGCTTTGATTTCTTCTGATTTTAAAAGTTGCTGTGGAGTTACATATGTTTCGAATTGATTAAATGATTTTAATGAAAGAGGATAATTCTTTTCCTTTCCACAAAGAACCTGAAGGTTAATGAATGCATTATCCATGTTTTTCTGTAGAAAAGGAGTTATACCCCATCGGTCTATAAAGTTTGTAAACCATTCAACAACTTCATAATAGAGACTGGCATTACCTGGATTTATATTTACATAATTAGCAGCAAGAACATCAAATTCCTGCCGAACATCACTTATTGCTTTCGAATTCTCATTACGAACAACATCATAACGGGCTGCAGCTAAAGGAACGCCATGATTATAGTCGCCTTGTTTAATACAGTCTGAACAAATATTTCCAGCAATTAATCCTGCAAAAACTCCGTCACTGACTTCTAAACGATTAGAGTAATACTTCTTAGGAACGACATAATATTTCTTTATGTTTTCTTCGTTTTCGATTGTTTCTTTTGTTCCAGGATTAAAACCATAAGGATTTGTTGTTTCTACATCTATTTTAATTAATTGGCCCTGTGTTGTTGATGGGATATAAACAGAACAAAAAGCATGCTGTGTAGTTTTCTGTCCGCGGACATCAAGGCCAGCTGCTTTTGCTGCAGCAAGATAAAGCATAGCTGATGAAACACAATTGTAAACTCCTGTTTCTAAAGCTACATCTATGCGTGTTTGATCGAAGTTATACTTTGTCAGATAATTTTGATAAAGATATTTAAGAATTCTCCGTCCACGCTCCTGAACATCGAGTTCCATAAACAAATCTGCTGTTACATCCGTCTTTATTGATTCAAACTTTTCTAAACATCGAATACCAGTTTCAGATTCAAGTGGACATTCTGAAAATAAAAGTGCCAGTTTAAAAATTTCATCTGAAGAATAATTTTCTTTGCTTGTTGCGACGAGAACTTGATCCAATGTAAATGAAGGCTCAATTGAGGGATGTTGTATTCTATTGTTTTGGGCAGAGATACTTTCTGTAATTGAAATAACTAATATAAGCAATATTAAACGAAAAATAGAGATAGAAGATGTGCGTTTACAAAAAATCATATGACTAATTATATCAGCGAGAATCCAAAATGTTGAGTGTTTTATTATTTATAAAACAATCTTGACAGCGTTAAGATTAACCACTATATTCCATGATATAAACTTAACATTGTTAAGATATAAGGAGATTTATAATGATTAAAATTATTCTGAAAAAGCTCAGCGCAGCTCTGTTTTTAAGTACTTTAGTTCTTTTTAATCTGTGTGCTGAACTTAATATAATTCCAATGGCAGAATTTGGAGCACTTCAATTAAAAGATGATAATTATCTTTTTAGTCCGTCTGGTACCCTGTTGTTTAAATATCAAAAAGATGAAGAGGATACTTCGAATATGCCGGATGTAATTGCTGCAAGTCTTTCTTACGGACAGGACATAATTTCAAAAAGTCTCGAAGATTTTGAAGAAAAACAGTTTCATTCAATGGATGTTTTTGGAAAGATTGGATTTGGAAGGAACTCTTTTCTATTAAAAGTGACTGGAAGGGGAGCTCATCCTTTTGAATCATATAAGAACTATGAAGGACTTTTGTTTTACAGTCGTGAACTCATTAAGAATGATTCAATGACGCTTGCGGTAGGTGGGGGACTCGCTGCAACAGATACAGGAATTGTAATTGGCGGGATTGATATTTTTGTGGTGCCGCTTCCTATGGTTTATTTTGCGTACAAAAATCAATTCATAAAAACAGAAATGGAATGGACGGGACTTCCTATGATCAATCTGATGCTGTTTCCGGAAAATATGTTCCGTATACGCTTAAATGCTGCTCTTGCCGGTTTTGATTTACCTGTTGATTTGCAGTGGGATTGTGCACTCATCTGTTATCCTGTAAAAAAAGAGCCATTTAATGAACTTGTCAGAGTTTCTGCAGGTGTGGCAAGTAATGTGAAGAAGCTCCGTATAAACACTGAGAACTCGTTGAAATATCAGTATTACTGTGTGTATGGAGAACTCAGTATTACAGCACTTACAATTCGCGGCGGTTATTCATTTGGTGGTAAGCAGATTTTGAGAACAAAAGGCGACAGGTTCTCAAAGGATTACGACGGTGGCTTTTATGCAACAATTTCCGGAATGTATAAGTTCTAATAAAGCCTAAGGAGATATCATAGATGCAAAAAAACAGTAAGATATTAGTCGGCGTTTTAATCGCATTTGGAGTGATGAATATGGCAGGCTGCGCAACTCTTAAAGTCGGTATAGAAGAAAAGGCAAAGGGACTCGAAAATACAAGAAAACTTGGGGTAGAAATAAATGGCGCCTTAAACGGAATGTTCATAACTTCAACAAATGAAAATAATCCCGTGCTGCTTTTTATTTCCGGCGGTCCCGGTGTACCGGAAATCTGGCTCAACGAGGTTTACGCTGAACAGTACCCGAACAAACTTGCCGATCACTTTACAGTCTGCTATTGGGATTACCTTGGCGAAGGCCTTTCCTACAACAAAAAAATCAAACCGGAAGAAATCTCTCTGGAACGCCTTGCAGCCGATGCACGAGAAGTTGCTCAATATCTGAAATCAAGATATCACCAGGAAAAAATCTATCTGATGGCTCATTCCAGCGGAAGTCATCTTGGACTTTATCTTGCGCAAACTGATTCAGAAGATTTTTACTGCTATTTTGGAATGGGGCAGGATTATACTCAGGGTATACGCCGCTACGAAGAAGGCTACAATTTTATGAAGGCTGAGTTTGAAAAAACTGACAATAAAAAAGCCCTCAAAAAGATGAATAAGCTTGCCGGCTACACAAAAGAGGGCGAATTCAAAATCAAAAAGCAAAAGAAACTTGCTGCCAAATGGGAAAATATTCTGCTTAGTGCAGGTTGTGCAACAACGCGGGAAATGCGTTCAGATGCAAAAGACATCTTTCTTAAACAGATGTCAGCAAAATGCTATACTTCGCAGGAAAAAATAAATTACTGGAAGGGCAAAATCCTGTGTTCAAAATCAGCTTACCGCAGCTATCATGTAGAAGCTGATAAGCCCTGCCTGATACCGGTTTACTTTTTCTCAGGTTATTATGACTACACCTGCCCTCCGGCACTGGCAATAGAACTTCTTGAAAAACTTGAAGCTCCCGAAAAATCATTCTATACTTTCTATAATTCAGCCCATTCACCACTGTGGGAAGAAAATGATTTAGTAATAGAGGCAATGCTCAAACATGTCAGATAAATATCATCATGGAGATTTAAGGAATGCCCTCATAGAAGAAGGCATCAAAATGATAAACACCTCAGGGGAAGATTCCTTATCCATGAGAAAACTGGCAGAAAAATGCGGCGTTAGTATGGCAGCTCCTTATGCACATTTTAAAAATAAGGAAGAGATGATTACCGCCATAAAGCAGTATGTTGAAGAAGCCTTTACTGAGTACCTGGAAGCAGCAGTTAATAAAGCAGAAGCAGATGTTGAAGCCAGAATTGTAGCATTGGGAATTGCCTATGTATCTTTCTTTATAGATAATCCCGAATATTTTACTTTCCTGTTTTCGAGAGGCTATGTTCACCTGAATCTTGACTTCCATAGTTCAGACGAAAATATATTTAAGCCGTATAAACTTCTAAAAGATTTGTGTACCCGTTATTTTGATGAAAAAAAGCCAGGACTTTCTGACTATGAAAAGGAACTGGATATTATTCGAATCTGGTCTTCTGTTCAGGGGGTGACTTCAATCATATTTATGAAAAATGTTAAATGGAGCCACGACTGGAAGGAAGAGATAAAGAATATAATAATCTAATTACGGTGCATAAAAAAAGATTGTCCCATCGGACAATCTTTTTTATTATTCTGATTTTTTCTTTCTGCTTTCAAATTCATTCAGAAGGTTATTTGTATTTTCAAATTCTTCTTCTGAAAGTGTTTTCTGACGAACTGCTTCCTCAAGATCTTCTTCAATTTTAGAAACCAGTTTTGTATAATCCTCGGGAGAACAGTTATCATCCATGTACGATTTGATAGCTTTATCCATGCTATCAACAACAAGTTTTTCCTTTTTCGTTACCATCCGAATACTCTCCTGTTAGGGGTTATTTTTAATTGAATATTCTACGCAATTAAACACTAAAGGAAATAATATTTTAAATCAATAGTCAATTGCGCGAACGTTAAGTTCGTAAAATTCTGGTTTTACTAGGAGCCTAAGTGCAGCTTTTAGCTCATCTTTTGAGATAAGCCCGGTTTTGCTGGCTGCTCCAAGCAGTACCATGTTTACAACTTTGCTGCTTCCGAGCTCTTTGCACGCCTGATCAGTATCTACAGCGATTACTTTACCGGCTACTTTTTCGAGGTAAGAAATCATTTCGTTTTCATCGAAGGTTTTTCCGCTCAGACTGGCAGTAACAGGCTGTACCACCTTTTTATTTACAATCACCGAGCCGCCCTGCTTAAGGAATGCAATGTTGCGTACAGCTTCAGCCGCCTCAAAAGCAATAAGTACGTCGGCCTGACCCTGAGGTACCAGCGGAGAATAAACATCCTCACCAATACGCACATGACTCACAACCGAACCGCCTCGCTGAGCCATACCAATCGTCTCAGCAGAAAGCACGCGCTCTCCGTTCGAAATTGCAGCCTGAGAAAGTACCTTAGCGGCCAGAACAGTTCCCTGTCCACCAACACCGCAAATAATTATATTCTTTGACATAATAATTCTCCTAAAACATCGTCATTGCGAGCGTAGCGAAGCAATCTATTAATTTGGATTGCTTCGTCGTTTCACTCCTCGCAATGACGTAGATTTTGAACCAGGTATCTATTCAATTGCTTTTACAGGACAAACCTGTGAACATAAACTACATCCTGTACATAGGCTCTTGTCTATTTCAACTAACTGTTTACCCTTTGCGTTAGTTTTTGTACTTACACTCAGCGCCGGGCAGCCCAGTTCATTTATACACTTGCGGCAGCCAATACATTTATCAGCATTTACAGTAAGTGCGTGCGGTTTTTCCCAGCCGACTTTCTGTGCAATTGCAATACATGGTGCCTTAAAGATAATTGCGCTTACTCCGGGAGCCTCGCTTGCTTTCTGAACAGCTTCTACAGCTGCCTTCTGATCAAACGGATTTATCTGAATAATCGGTGAAACGCCGATGCCTTCAAGAATCTTTTCTATGCTGATTTTTTCAACAATTTCGCCCATCATTGTCATACCTGTTCCAGGATGTGGCTGATGGCCGGTCATTGCTGTGGTTGAGTTATCAAGGATACAGATTGTCTGTTTTGCCTGATTGTAAACTGCATTTACAACACCAGTGATTCCGCTTGCAAAGAAGGTTGAGTCACCAATGAAACTGAAGCAATGGCGGTCCGGCTCGTTGTGATAGAAGCCCTGTGCCATTGTGATGTCAGCACCCATACAAAGACAGGTGTCTGTCATATCGAGTGGCATTGCGTTACCAAGTGTGTAACAGCCGATGTCTCCGCAGTATACAGTTTTCTTGCCTTTCATTGCCTGCTTTACGGCGTAGAAAGAACCGCGGTGAGGACAGCCTGCGCAGAGAACTGGCGGGCGGACTGGAAGTGGCACAGGTGTTGAATTTTCTGTTTGCGATGAATTTGTCGCACCTGTGCCTGCAGTTTCACTGCGTGAAACTGCGTTACCTTTATCGTTTAATAGATTCTTAATGATTTCTGAAATTATCTCAACGCTGAGTTCGCCGGCCTCAGGAACTGTGCCGTCGAGTTTTCCGCGAATTTGGCAATTTACTCGTGCGTATCCGGCGATTTTTATTAAATTTTCTTCAATAACCGGGTCTAATTCTTCAAAAACAACGATTTGCTTGTGAGACTTGAGGAATTCTTCTGCTAAAGGTTTTGGGAATGGATATGGATTTCCAATCTTCAAAACAGGGATATCTTTGATTCCGAGGATGGAAAGTGCTTCCATAAGATAGCAGTAAGATATTCCGCCGGCGGCAAATGCAACGGGGGCGTTGCGGGGGTGTCCCCCGTTAGAAGGGGTAGGCTGCGACGAAGTGCAGCCGAGGGGAAGGCTTTCCCTACGTTCGCTATCGCTCACTACCGAGTTTCCTTCGGAAACTCGCACTGAGTTCCACTTGCTCTTCGAAAACTCTGCAGGTAAGGTTTTCTCGTTTCTTTCAAAAATTCTCTTGTGATTCAGATATGACGCACGTGGGAAAATTACCCAGCGCTTTGAATCTTTTTCGAACTCGCCAGGCTTACGGCAAGGGCCGAGCTCAGGGAACTCCATGCTTTCGTAGGCGTGGTCAACACGGGTGGTTGGACGCAGAAGAACTGGAGTATTATATTTTTCAGAAAGCTCAAAGGCTTCCTGTATCATTTCGTAGGCTTCGAGTGGGGTAGAAGGATCAAAACAAGGCAGCTTTGAGTACTGCGCAAAGTTACGGGTATCCTGCTCGGTCTGGCTGGAAATTGGGCCCGGATCATCGGCACTTACAATTACCATACCGCCTTTTACACCAACGTAAGAAAGACACATTACAGGGTCACTTGCAACATTGAGACCTACCTGCTTCATTGTGATGAGGGTACGGCTTCCTGCATAACTGGCACCTGCTGCAACTTCAGCGGCGGCTTTTTCGTTTACGGACCATTCAACGTAGGTTCCGGTTTTGCTCTTATACTTGGAAATAAATTCAATAATTTCGCTGGAAGGAGTGCCAGGATATCCGGCAACAAGATTAACTCCAGCCTTGAGGGCACCAAGCGCGATCGCCTGATTTCCCATGATCATTTGTTTTGCCATAAATAAAAGTATAAAGGAATTTTTTGTTTCTATCAATGATAACAGTAAACATGGCCTGGATAGACATAAAAAAAACGGCCTGCTGCAATTTCTTACAGCAGGCCGTTCTCTATATAGTACTAATTATATTTAGTCGTTATAGAGTTGTACGCCTTCCTGGAATACCATGTGGATAAAGTCATTGAATCCATAGTACCAAACTGGGAAGTCATGTGTTCCACCTGGGAATACATAAGATTCAAAGTTTTCTACACGGTCCCATGCAGCCATTGCTTCAACATAGCCTGGGAATGAACCGTATACCAAACCGTCAGCATCACCACAGATCATATAAAGGTTATGAATCTTAAGACCATCAAAAGCTGCATTTCCATCTACTCCTGCTATAAACTCATCTGATGTTGAGAACAAAGCTCCAGAGAATCCGGCAAAGTTACTGATGAGATCAAGGCTCTGACCAATTCCTATGTTGAATGTCTGTCCACCACCCATTGAAAGGCCGGCAAGAGCAACATTGTCTCGACCATCTTTAATGTTATAGTTTTCTCTCAACCATGGAAGAAGATCATTTCTGAGTTCCCCTCCAAAGTAATTGTAACCTGTGAAACTGTTTCCAGAACCATTTGGTCCCCAAGATTTATCTGCTACACCAGTTACACAAACAAGAATGAACTTTTCAACATCACCATTTGCCATTCCACGGTCCATATAACCTTTAATCTTTCCACCACGGCCTTCATTTGTAAGTCCCCATGTGTTTTCATTCTGGCCAAAACCGTGGAGAAGAATAAATACTGGATATTTTGTTGTTGTATCTTCAGCATCATAACCTGCTGGAAGGTAAACCCAACCATGCTTGTTATATCTGTCTGCATCTGTTACATCTGCTTCATCTGCAATACTCCAGTCTCTTGTTGGATACCAGATTTCTTCAACAGTACCACGCTGTGCATCTGTCAAACCATCAGAAAAAGCTGTATCTGCTGGTGCATTTGCTTTTGCATTAAACTTAACGTTCTTTAACTGAACCTTAAGCTGGTCTCCATCATCATTTCCTCTCTGGTAATCGTTGAATTTAAGTGCGAAACCAAGGATGCAATCATAGTCTGAACTGGATTTGATTTTATCTGCAAAAGAATCTGGAATTTTAATGTTATAATTAAAACTTCCAGATTCTTCTTCTGTATCAAAGTATTCAAGATCCTCATAACCACCAAACATACCTGTTGAATCCCAAGGAAGAATTCTCATACAGAAACCTGGTTTTTTAGCATCTGCATTCCATTTACCTTCAACTGTGTTGTAATCGAATTCAATATCTATTGATTCATAGTTACCGATGTTGATTTCTTCTTTATTAGATTTTACATAGAAGGCAACTCCACCACCGCCTCCTCCAGCAGCAGTTGCTACCCATGATACAGATCCATCAGCTTCTGTTTTAATTTCAGAAGCTGCAGAACCTTCTTCAAAAATTGTAAATCTTTCTTTTGAATCACGTAATGTGATTCCACATGCAAGTTCTTCAGGGGCGTTATTTCCACATGAAGAGAATACACTTGCCAGCATAGCGATACCAGCAAGAGCCGAAACGATTCTTAGTTTTTTCATTTTGAACTCCTTGTGAATTTTTAATAAAACGTTTTACCTAATTAGTAATTATAAAACGTTTTACTAGGAAGTCAAATGTTTAAAAAATTTATTTTAAAAGGTTTAAATTTTTACGATTTGAAATAAAAGTTATGGATATAATGAACGGGCCGTTAAATAGAGGAATGCAAAACGTTATACTGATAATATGAACGTTACTCAAATTTCAAAAAAGGGCACAGCTAAGAGCTGTATGATTTATCACGAAAATCCAGATGTTTTTCATGTAAATACTCTGGATAGTCACTGTTATTTTATTCCATTTGGAAAAGAGAAGGGACAGAATCCGTTTGGGGCGCGGGAGAAATCTTTGCGGTTTGAACTTCTAAACGGTAAATGGGGCTTCCGTTATTATGACAGCTTGATTGATCTTGAAGATGATTTTGCAGATGGTAAGATTGCACGTTCTGCACTGAATGATAAAAAGAAAATGCCGGTGCCTGCAAACTGGCAGCTCCACGGTTATGATAAACCGCAGTATACAAATTTTGAATATCCGATTCCATATAATCCACCGTTTGTTCCGGATGAAAATCCTGTTGGAGTTTATTACCGTACTTATAATTATATACCAGACGGGCTTCAGCGCATCTTATGTTTTGAAGGTGTAGACAGCTGTGCATACGTTTATATCAATGGAAAGTTCTGTGGATTTTCGGAAGTTTCGCATCATACAAGTGAGTATGATATTACAGCTTTTCTGGAAGAGGGAGAAAACCTGATTACAGTTGCTGTTCTTAAATGGTGTTTTGGAACCTATCTTGAAGATCAGGATAAGCTTCGTCTTTCTGGTATCTTCCGCGACGTTTATATTCTCTCTCGCCCTAAAAAGAGAATAAATGATTACCGTGTTGCAACGGTTTTGAAAAATAACTACCGTTCGGCAGTTTTGGAACTGACAGTTTTTGGTGCTGATGCTAAGGTAAGTTTATGTGCCCCTGATGGAAATCAGATTTTTGAAGGCGAAGCTAAAAAGGGAATCCTGCTTGAGATTCCTGTAAAGGAACCTGCGCTCTGGTCTGCTGAGACTCCAGTTCTTTATAAACTTCTGCTTGAGACTGCTGATGAAATAATTGGTGAAGAAGTAGGTTTTAGAAAGATTACAAGTGAAAAAGGTGTACTTAAGATTAACGGTCAGCCGATAAAGTTCCGTGGAGTAAATCGTCACGACAGTTATCCTGATACAGGTTCTGTTTCTCCGGTTTCAAAAATCGAAAAAGACCTTAAACTGATGAAACAGCATAATATCAATGCTATCCGAACTTCGCATTATCCGAATGCACCAGAGTTCTACAAACTTTGTGACCGTTATGGTTTTTATGTGATTTGTGAGGCTGATCTTGAAATGCATGGAAGTGTAGTTGTAAATAATACGGCTCACTGGGACTGGTCTGATTATTCTGGAATTGCGCTTGTGGCAAGTAATAAATTTTTCTATAAGGGAATCTTAGACCGTGAAAAGCTGTGCGTTACAAGAGATATAAACCGTCCGAGTGTTGTTATCTGGTCAATGGGTAATGAATCTGGAAACGGTCATAACTTTACAGAGGCAGCAAAGTGGATTAAGGCTTTTGATAATACACGACTTTTGCATTATGAAAGTTATCATAATCAGGGGGACACAAGCGACGCAGTTTACGATTTAGTTTCCCGAATGTATCCGAGCGTTCAGGACTGGAAACAGATGTCGGAGGATAAAAAGGAAAAACGACCATTTATTCTCTGCGAGTATTGTCATGCAATGGGAAATGGTCCTGGAGATCTCGAAGATTATCATAAGGTATTTCATAGTTCAGAACGTTTCTGCGGCGGTTTTATCTGGGAATGGTGTGATCACAGTTTAATTCTCGGAAAGACTCGTAATGGCGAAGTGAAATATGGTTATGGGGGAGACTGGGGCGAAAAACATAATGACGGCAACTTCTGCTGTGATGGTCTTGTGTATCCTGACCGTCGTCCTCATACAGGTCTTCTTGAAGCAAAACAGGTTTATCGTCCGGTGCGAGTACGTAAACTTCCGGAAAGCAAAAAGACTGCTCCTGGTTCAGCAGGTTTTGAGTTTACAAATCTTCTTGCATTTACAGATGCTGCAACTGTATTGGATTGTCAGTACGAACTTTCGATAAACGGTGATATTGTAAAATCAGAAAAAATAGAGCTTCCTTCATTACCTCCGCTTGGCAAAGCAAAACTCGTTTTGAACGATCTTCCTGCTTTTGAAGGAAAAGATTCTTATATCAGATTTATCTTTACAGAAAAACAGAATCAACTCTGGTGTGAAAAAGGCTACGAAGTTTGTTTTGATCAGGTGCAACTTTCGGCTGAGCCTGATTCAGATAATGAAGCAGAAATTCTCCGAAAAGCTGCTTTTATGCCTGAACTTCCAGGCCTTAAGCCTTTCCAGCCGGGAAAGCGGGATGCAAAAGGTGTTCAGGAGAATGCGCGTAAAGAAATTGAAGCACTCATAAAATTTGTAACTGCCTCTGAAAAGCAGAATGAAAATCAGAACTGGCAGGAAACATTCCATGTTAAAGCAGACAGTACAAGTATTAAATATGGAAAGCTTTTTGTAGAACCTGAAGGACTTCGTTATAAAGTTACCGCAGATAATATGACCTATTCCTTTAATCGCCGGACAGGAGTTTTTGATTCAATAAAATTTGGAAAAACAGAGATTCTAAAAAAGCCGTTGAGTTTTAATTTCATGCGTGCTCCTTTAGACAATGATCCTATTAAAGGTGAATGGTTTGGAGCACATCTTCATGATTATGAAGTGAAGGTTTATAGTTCACGCATTGAGCCCGCTGAAGATGGACAATCAATTCGCATAATAGTGAATCAGGGTTTTGTCTGGAGTATTCATCAGCCATTCCTGTATGGCACTGTTATTTATACAATAAGTGCTGCTACAGGTCTTACCGTTAATTTTGATTTTACTGCTACCAGAAGAATCTTTATGCTTCCACGAATCGGGCTTCGATTCTTCCTTGATAAATCTTTTAATAAGGTAGAATACTTTGGTTATGGTCCGACAGAAAGTTATGTTGATAAGCATCAGGCAACCTGGGTAGGAAAATATAAGGCTAAGGTTGATGATATGTATGAACCATATATCCGGCCACAGGAAAATTCTTCGCATTATGGATGTCGTTATGTAAAGCTTTCAAATAACAAACTAACGTTAGTTTGTTCAGGAGTTCAGCCGAAATCTGGTAATCAAAAGAATATCAGTTTTAATGTAGCTAACGATACAGAAGAAGAACTTTGGACTAAGTGGCATAACGTTGATGTTCAAAAGTTTGTAAATACAGTAGTATATGGT
>JAEEGJ010020245.1_pt1 | contig 14521 bp, 9 predicted proteins | sample 8958761 | NCBI WGS metagenome assembly JAEEGJ01 (sample SAMN16246546, study PRJNA631951) | gut metagenome | biome: gut microbiome; feature: rumen; material: RS-attached | host: Bos | place: Iran: Karaj | collected 2018-10 | reverse complement strand
GACACTGATATGGACACGCTCTTCTGGAACAATAATATCCACTCGTATAAAGAAGTGGCATTGAGCGATTTACCTGACGAGATTGATTTGATGCTGGTCGATTCGACGCACGCTTTTTGTGCGCCAGTTACTGGTCGAATCACATCGCGGTACAGTTTCCGAAAGGGCCGAAACCACAACGGTACCGACATCAAACTTGAGGTTGGCGACCCTGTGCGCGCCGCTTTCGACGGCAAAGTGCGTGTGTCGGAATACACCAAGCGCACGGGCGGATACGGCAACCTGATTGTGCTGCGTCACGCCAACGGACTTGAGACTTACTACGCCCACCTTTCGGCGCGGAATGTGCAGGTTGGCGAACTGGTGAAGGCGGGCGAGATTATCGGCAAAGGCGGCAACACTGGCCGCAGCACGGGTTCGCACTTGCATTTCGAAGTGCGCTACCACGGCCAATCGTTTGACCCTGAGCGGCTTGTCGATTTTCAGACAGGCGCTTTGCGCGATACGCTCTACACAATCAAGAAGCACTATTTCAGCATCTACTCGCACTACGGCTTGACCGATGAGCAGTCGCTTGCCGAGTCGCAGCACAAGACCTATAAAATCAAGTCGGGCGACACGTTGAGCGGTATTGCACACAAGAACGGCACCACCGTCAGCATCTTGTGCAAACTCAACGGCATCAAACCGACAACCGTGCTTCGCGTGGGGAAGACGATTTTTGTGAGGTAAGGTGTTGGTTATAAGAAAAATGGCCGACTATTAAAGTCAGCCATCGGATTATATACCGAAGCAATAACCCCCGTCAATTCAATGACAATGCAAATATACTCTACATTTTAATACACAAATAGTGTATTATTGCTTTTTACCATTAGTTGACAGATTGCCATTATCTACCCCATTGCCAGCCCAATCAACTTCTCAATGTGAATATCCACGCTGTCGAGGCAGGGGACGGGGCTGTTGCCGTTGTTCAGGAGTAGCGGCAGTTCGGTGCAGCCCAGAATTATGGCTTCAATGCCGTCGTCAGCGCGCATCCGCTCAATTATCTGCTGAAACTCGCGCAGTGTGCTCTCTTTCACAATGCCGTTTTCCAATTCTCGGTAGATGCGTTCCGCAATTAGTTGGCGTTCAATTTGTTTGGGGATTATAACGTCGATGCCAGCGTTGGCAAACGGCTTCTTCATATAGTCTTTTTCCATTGTGAAGATGGTGCCAATCAGCCCCACTTTGCGGTAGCCTTTGGCTGCGGCCGCGTCGCACACCGCTTCGGGAACCGACACCAGCGGAGTGTTGGTTTTCTGCCTGATGCGGTCAATCACAATGTGGCCAGTGGCGCAGGATAGCGACACCACTTCGGCGCCCGACCGTGCCAGACAGTCGATTTTCTCAACCAGGTAATCGGTCAGCAAATCCAACTCATTGTCAGTAACATAGCCCCAAAAACGATGGAAGTTAACGCTCTCGATGGCGATGTCGGGCATTGCCATTCCGTCCGTTAGCCTGTCGATACGTTGGTTCAGTTCCTTGTAGTACATTAGTGTCGATTCGGGGCCCGTGCCGCCTACTAAACCTATCTTTTTCATTATTGATTTTTGATTTATGATTGAACGCAGATTAAATTGTTTCTCACCGATTCTATCATATTCAATCAGAATAAGTTATCGGTAAAAATCGGATTGAATCGGTTAGAGTGCTGCTTTCATTGTTCGTTATTAATTGTTAATTTTTCATTCAATTCGCTTATAGTTTCGTTACGCAAATTGCTGATTTGTTGGCGTTTGTCGGCTTTCAATCGGCCAAATCGGACCATTCGGCAGGTGCGTTTCAGGAATTGCCAATAGTTCCAAGCAAAGATGCCCAACGCAGGAAGCATACAGGTGTAAATGATTGCCGCCCAAATGTTTACCAGCCAAAGTAAGAGCACGAACGTCAGCGTGTAGAATAGCGGAATTGTGAGCAGAACCCATACCGTGTAGCGGATTGTGCCTTCGAACATCTTGTCTTTCAGTCGGTTGATGAATATGTTTGGCACAATGTAGATTAGCAGGTTGGGGCAGAGGCTCACAATCCAAGCAGGTGCTAAAATTATCAGCGACAGCACGTTAGCCAAGGTTTGTGTTCCGCTGGCGTTACGTGCCACTTCAAGGTCGGTGATGCGGCTGTCGGTGAGCATCTGTTTGTATTCCAATGCTTTGTTGTAGATGCTGGCAACAACGTCAGGTTTTTCGGCTTTCAGAGCGTCGAGTTGTGCCACAAGCATTTTGTCGGCTTCCAATTGGTCGGGGAAATGGTTGGGATTCAGGTTGTTGGCTGATGCAAACCGCCGTCCGTAAATGCCGCGCAGAAAATCGATGGCTTCGTAGTTGTCCAAATCGGTAATATCCAGCATCATACTTTCTATCTGACTGAATACCAATGCGCTCACTTCGCGTTGAGCGGTGCGGGGCTTGGTCTTGTACAACTCGTAGAAAGGCGCTATGGAAACGGGCTTGCCGATTTTTATAATCAATTCATTTTGAATGCCATAGTAGTCGGAATAGTGGTTGCAGCAGGGCAGAATGAACACTTCGGTTTGGAAATTGTCCATCTGCGCGGCTTCGAACGCCATTTTGGTGTATCCCGACGAGAACGGCCCAAGCCAGCGCTTGTCTTGGTGCACGCCTTCGGGAAACATTATAATGGTGTTGCCGTCGATGAGCGATGTTTCCGACTCGCTGAAGGTGCTGTTGTTCCGCGCAAGCGCTTCTTCTCCGTCGAAGTTGAGACGGAAGGTTGGCAGCAGCCCAATGCTGCGTAAGAATTTGCGTGTCAGACAGTTGTATTCAATCACATCGGCGCGGGCCAGAATGTGCGGTTTGCGGTCGCGGAAGCAGAAAATCAGTCCCAGCGGGTCGTTGAGGCAGTTTTGGTGGTTCGATGTCACAATGAGCGGCACCCCTTCGGCGGGCATATTTTCAAGCCCGATGCGGTGCACACGCTTGTAGAAAAGTCTGTCGTGAATGAGTCGCAGATAACATCTGAACAGTTGATATATAATGTTTTGCTTGTGCGTCTTCGGCATATTGTCGTTAGTTTTTGCGACTGCAAATATAGGAAAAAGCGGCGTTGGCGGGCTAATCTTTGATTTGGAATGCTGTGAGACGTTTTTTTTCGCACTGCCCCGATGGGTATAGGGGACACGGAATACACAGCGGTTTTACACTTTTAAGTGCGGAAAAATGTAAAAAGTCACATTTTTCCTGACTTATTTGTGTAAAACGGGAATTTTTATGATTCCGAGCGCCCCAAACCCACTTCAAATAAATATCAGTTTGAAGGCCGAATGAATTCTTAACACAATTTGAGAATCTTTTATAAGTTTGTGCAAGTCCGAACCAAGGCTTTTGGGGCGGATTTGATTTGTATAAAACGTTTAAACATTATTGAGTGGAGTAAAAACAGAATAAGATAGCATAACATATTTATATTAAGAGTCTTACGCTCTTATTCTCGAAGTGAGAAAATCTGGTAAATTTTTTATCGGGAGAATAAGTAAGCGAGAGGTTCACGCCTTTGGGCGTGAGCCGTTTCGTGCTTATTACCGCGGTTTACCAGAGCCACTCACTTCTAATAAGCAAACAACGAGCGGTTCACGCTTTTTCATTGTTAGACATAAGCGAGGTAAGGGCATAGGCGAAATTTCAAATTAGTAATTACAAATTTCAAAGCAATGCCCACACTAAACTGGATTGGAAAAGAAGCGGTTGTGAACCACCACAACCAGGTACCGTTCCGCACGTTAGACAAAAAGTACACATTTGGCGGCGACGAGTCCGAAAACAAAATAATCCACGGCGACAACCTTGAAGCCCTAAAAGCCTTACTGCCTGAATATGAAGGTCGTATAAAGTTTATATACATAGATCCACCATATAACACGGGTGCTTCACCAGAAGATGGCGGTTGGAAATATTACGATAATGTGGATTCACCACGAATTCGTAAATGGTTAGGTCAGGTAGTAGGTAAAGAAGCGGAAGACCTTTCTCGACACGATAAATGGTTATGTATGATGTATCCGCGTTTAATATTGTTACAAAAATTACTTTCGGAAGATGGTGCTATTTTCATTTCAATTGATGATAATGAACTGGCTAATTTGAAAACTATTTGCGATGAAATTTTCGGGGCGGGAAACTATTGTGGAATTTGGCATTGGTATCGTTCTGCAACACCACCAGCATTGTCAAAGAAAATAAAGAAAAATTTAGAGTATGTCTTGTGCTATGAAAAAAGTAAAACCCCAGAGTATTATCGAGGTGTTAAAAAAGAAAGCAAGAGTAACGACCCTATAACAAAGAAACAAAATAACATTTCAGAGTTATATTTTGCACCTAAAACACTGCATTTTAAGACAGAAAAAGCCAATTGGAAAATTGGAACATACGGAACCGCAAAATATCCAAACGAATTATTGGATGATTTGGAAGTTGAGAATTTTGTAAATAAAAATGGGGTTAGGTTCAGAAATAGGTTTACGTGGAGTCAATCATATTTAGAAGAACAATTAAAACAGGAAACAAGAATTGATTGCTCAAAAGATCTAGTTATATCATACAAAAAGAAAGAGTATGAGAATGAGATTCCTAGAAATCTTATTGACAAAGAAGTAAGCGTTGACACAACAGAAGAAGCAGGTAAAATACTAACTAATATTTTCGGGAAAGAAGATGTGTTTACTTTTCCGAAACACCCTTCTTTAATAGAGTATTTACTACAGTTTAGAGAAGACAAAAATGCCATAATCCTTGATAGTTTCGCAGGTAGCGGTACTACGGCGCACGCCGTTTTAAATCTCAACAAACAAGATGAAGGCAACCGCAAATTCATACTTGTTGAAATGGAAGATTTTGCTGAAGACCTTACTGCAGAAAGAGTGAAAAAAGTAATTAAAGGGTATAATGCTAAAAAAGAAGTAGAGTTGTATTCTAAAAAACTGCAAATCAAAAACATAAAAGACTGGAGTAGTTACAATGATGAAATAGAAGAAATTAAAAAGGAGCACAAGAATGATTACGTTGAATTTACAAAGGAAGTTGAATATAATACCCTGAAACTAAAGGGGACAACAAATGGTATAACCGAAGGCACTGGCGGCAGTTTCTCATATTACGAATTGGGCGAACCAATCTTCAACGAAGATGGTTATTTGAATGAATCGGTTGGCACCGAAAAACTGCGCGAATATGTTTGGTACACCGAAACGCGGGTGCCATATGTAGGGCTGTCATACAATGGCAGCCGCCAAAATGAACCGAAAAACGGCTGCCACACTGTGACAGCCCTACGGTATTTGCTGGGCAACCACAACGGCACGGCGTATTATTTCTATTACGAGCCAGACCGAATTACCACGTTAAGCCACAATACGCTCAACATTGTTTGCGAGAAGGCTGAAACCTACGTTATTTATGCAGACCAATGCGTAATTGACGATGAATGGCTGGCTGCAAACAACATTATTTTCAAAAAGATACCGCGCGACATTAGAAATTTTTAAACTCAATAACTATGGAATTAAAGCAATACCAACAAGATACACTTAACGACCTTGCCGCCTATATGGAACAGGTTGCCGAAGACAATGATTTGCGTAAAGCATACGCCAATTTTTGGATGAAAAAAGGTATTGACATTTCAACTATTGGCAATAATCGTTTCATTCACTCGTACGACAACAGTGCAGTGCCTGGCGTTCCGCGTGTAATGTTCAAAGTGCCAACGGCTGGCGGCAAGACTTTTATTGCGTCCAACGCACTGAAAGTCATTTTCGACCATCTGCCAGCCGAACACCCCAAAGTGGTGGCGTGGTTTGTTTCAAGCGACCAGATAATGCAACAAACTTATCGCAATTTGAGTAACCCGCAACATCCTTATCGCCAACGCATAAACGCGCATTTCAACAATCGCGTGGCAGTGGTTAATAAGGAAAGAGCGCTTGCAGGCACAGGCATACAGCCAAGACAGGTGCAGGAACAGTTGACAATCTTTGTTTTAAGTGTGCAGTCGTTTCTTCCCGAAAAAAACAAGAAAGGCGATTTGACAGATGAAGGATTGCGCTCGTTGCGTGAGAATTCAAACCTGACGGCTTACGCACGGTTTGTCAACGATTCAAACCGAGTTGCTAATGCCGATGAAACATCGCTTGTTCAGGCAATTGCGAGTCTTAATCCAGTAGTGATAATTGATGAAAGCCACAACTTTGGCTCACCAATGCGTGTTGATGCAATAAACCAAATCAATCCTTGTTTCATTCTCGACCTAACAGCCACACCACGCGAAAAAAGCAACATTATCAGTTTTGTTGACGCAAAGAAACTGAAAGACGCCAATATGGTTAAATTGCCAGTGGCTCTATATAATCGAAACAGTACAGAAGATGTGATTTTTAGTGCAATACAAATGCAACGAACTCTTGAGAGTCGGGCCAAAAAGAGTGGTCGTTATATACGCCCAATTGTGCTGTTTCAAGCGCAACCACGAAGCAATGACGACAGTGAAACATTCGATAAAGTGAAACAGCGACTAGTGGCGGCAGGCATTCCTGAATCTCAAATAAAAATAAAAACAGGCGATAAAGATGAAATCAAGAATTTAGACCTTATGAGCGACACGTGCGAAGTGCGCTATATTATCACCGTCAATGCTTTGAAGGAAGGTTGGGACTGTCCGTTTGCATATATTTTGGCATCACTTGCTAATCGTTCATCGCAGATTGATGTTGAGCAGATTTTGGGTCGTGTGCTGCGTTTGCCATATACTACAAAACACAGTGATGAGTTGCTTAATATGTCGTACGTTTTCACATCGTCGAGTGATTTTCGCCAGACAGTGGAGTCCGTTATAAATGGCTTGAACAATGCAGGTTTCTCGCCCAAAGACACGCGTGTGGCAGAAGAAATGCCTGCCGAAACGACACAAGACGTGCCAACCAAGCCAATAGTGCAACAAAACATATTTGACAACAATGATTTAGGTGATAGTGGGGCGGATAATGAGTTTGATGTTGTAACCTTGAAAGAACGGCTCGAAAATGCTGATAGTGCACAAGCACAAAACGAAATTGAAGTTATTGTACAAAGCGCTATTCGCACTAACGAGCAATACGAGAATGATAATAAAGTAGATAACGATAGCCTTGTGCCGTCAGATATTAGAAGCAACGTGAAAACCTACACAATTAAAAACGATTTTAAGGATGTTGCGCAACTGCAACTACCCGTGTTTATGATAAAAGTCAACTCAAATTCATTATTCCATCCTGAAGGAGAGTACATCCCGCTTGATAAAAGTATGCTTAAAGAAGGCTTTGCATTAGAGAATGCTGACCGCAATATTAATTTCAATCGTATTGACCAGAACTCGGCTTTAATTGACCTTGAGAAACGGGCAGAAGATGAGTATGTGCCAAAGCGGTACAAGATGGATGACAGAATTTATAGTATTGTGCGTGAAATATTTGTTGGATATGGAATTGAGTCTAAACGCAAAGAATTAACCGCTAAAATTGCAAAGCGTTTGCACTTTTCCGAAGTAAACGAACCACACATAAGTAATTATATCAAAAGCGTCCTTGCAAGTAAAAGCGATGAAGAATTGACCGACTTGTTTGACCGTGAGGATATTGTGAAAGATGCTTTTGATGAAAAGATTAGGGCTTTAATTTCTGATTATCAATACAGTGAATTTAATTCATTAAAAGACAGAGATTTACTAAAGTGTATGCCGTTTTATAAATTTCCACGCGAAATGGCTGTTGGAAAAAAGGCGGTGGGTGTTCCAAAGGGGTTGTATACAGAAGAAGTGGGTGATATGAACCCGTTTGAGTATTCTGTGATTTCGGCTGTTGCTAACTTTGACAACGTGTTGTTCTGGCACCGTAATCCACAAAGTGGTAAAAATGGATTCTGCATCAATGGTTTCGATAACCATTTCCCTGATTTCATAATAAAAACCAAGAAGGGAAAAATTGTTATTTTGGAAACAAAAGGTGACCACCTTGATAATACCAATACAAAGAGGAAAATAGAATTAGGTAGGAAATGGGCAGATATGGCTGGTGATGCGTATAGTTATTTTATGGTGTTTGAAAAAACAGAAATGCAAGAGGCTCATACGTTGCCAAAATTTCTAGATATTCTGAAAGAATTGTAAACGGGTAGGGGCGAAACATTTTTCGCCCCTACATTGTTTTCGCGCAAATTGTTAAAAAAGGTGCGGTTTGTAGAGATGCAATGCATTGCGTCTCTACCTGTGTGTTCTGTGTAATCAGTGCGAAAATCCCATAAATCCGTTCAATCAGTGTTATCTGCGTTCCCGATAAATATCGTGTCTGTGCGATAAATTCACCACGAACCGACAATTCGTAAATCATTATTCGTACCTTTGGCAAATGCCGAAACGCTTTGCGCGGCAATTTGTTTGAATTATATCTATCTGAATATCAATAAAATTTAAAACATTAACAATGGCAGAGTTTCATTACCAACCAATGTTCCCGCTCGGCGAGGACACAACAGAATACTACTTGCTGACAAAAGACTACGTGTCGGTGGGAGAGTTTGAGGGACACAAAATCCTGAAAGTGCAAAAAGAGGGCCTGACGGCTATGGCGAATGCCGCCTTCCGCGACGTTTCGTTTATGCTTCGCCGCTCGCACAACGAGCAGGTGGCCAAAATCTTAAGCGACCCCGAGGCTTCGGAAAACGACAAGTATGTGGCGCTCACATTCCTGCGCAACGCCGAGGTGGCCGCCAAAGGACAACTTCCGCTTTGCCAGGACACGGGCACGGCCATTATCCACGGCGAGAAGGGACAGCAGGTGTGGACAGGCTTCTGCGACGAGGAGGCTCTGTCGCTCGGCGTCTTCAAGACCTACACCGAGGAGAATCTGCGCTACTCGCAGAACGCTCCGCTCACAATGTTCGACGAGGTGAACACCAAATGCAACCTGCCAGCCCAAATCGACATTGAGGCCACCGAGGGAATGGAGTACCGCTTCCTTTGCGTCACCAAGGGCGGCGGCTCGGCCAACAAAACCTATCTCTATCAGGAGACCAAGGCCCGAATCCAGAACCACGACACATTGGTTCCGTTCCTTGTCGAGAAGATGAAAACACTTGGCACCGCAGCCTGCCCGCCGTACCATATCGCCTTTGTGATTGGCGGAACGTCGGCCGAGAAGAACCTTCTCACCGTCAAACTCGCTTCCACTCACTACTACGACAGCCTGCCCACCACGGGCAACGAGTACGGTCGCGCTTTCCGCGATGTCGAACTTGAGAAGGAAGTGCTGCGCGAGGCCCACAATATCGGCCTTGGAGCGCAGTTCGGCGGCAAATATATGGCTCACGACGTGCGCATTATCCGCTTGCCGCGACACGGCGCCAGTTGCCCAATCGGCCTTGGCGTCAGTTGCTCAGCCGACCGCAACATTAAGTGCAAAATCAACGAGCAGGGCATTTGGATTGAGAAGATGGACGACAATCCAGGCAGCCTGATTCCAGCCGAATTGCGTCAGGCAGGCGAGGGCGATGCAGTGAAAATCAACCTTAACCAGCCGATGGCCAACATTCTGAAAGAACTGTCGAAATATCCAGTGGCCACACGTTTGAGCCTTAACGGAACAATCATTGTCGGCCGCGACATTGCCCACGCCAAACTCAAAGCCCGTTTGGATGCAGGCGAGGACCTTCCGCAGTACATTAAGGACCACCCGATTTACTACGCAGGACCAGCCAAGACGCCTGCAGGAATGGCTTGCGGCTCGATGGGCCCAACCACAGCAGGTCGTATGGACCCCTACGTTGACGAGTTCCAAGACCACGGCGGCAGCCTGATAATGCTTGCCAAAGGCAACCGCGCCCAGTGCGTTACCGACGCCTGCCAAAAACACGGAGGCTTCTATCTTGGCTCAATCGGCGGCCCAGCAGCCATTCTTGCCCAGAACAACATTAAGAGCATTGAGTGCGTTGAGTACCCCGAACTCGGAATGGAAGCCATTTGGAAGATTGAGGTTGAGGATTTCCCAGCCTTCATTCTCGTCGATGACAAAGGCAACGACTTCTTCAAGCAATTGAAGCCGCGTTGCGCTTGCAAATAGTTGTTAATTAAATTGATAATTATTGTGTAGAGACGTCACATTGTGGCGTCTCTACGTGTTTTATCCGGATTGAATTCTTTTAAATCGATTTGACGCAAATAAATAATCTGCTTTCTGCCGCAATCTTTTGTCGCCAAAAAATAAAAAGTTACATACACTTTTATTATCTTTGTGAATCCAAAAGATAAAAAGTAATGGTTTTTGAATCTTATATCAATCAAGAAAAGCACTTGGTGTCAATCGATTGCGCCATATTCGGCTATCACGAGGGCGAGTTGAAACTGCTGCTTTTCCAACGCGAGAAGGAGCCCCAGAAGGGCAATTGGTCGCTGATTGGCGGATGGGTGAATGCCGATGAGTCGGCCGAAGACGCCGCCACACGCGTTTTGCAGCATATCACCGGCCTGCACGACATCTATCTGCAGCAGGTTTCCACTTTCTCAAAACCCAACCGCGACCCGGGCGGACGTGTTATCAGCATTGTCTTTTACGCTCTGGTTTTCATCAACGAGGAAAGGATGAAACTTTCGTCGGAGTTTGGTGCGCGGTGGTGGCCGGTGAAGTCGCTGCCCACGCTGATTTTCGACCACGGCGAGATGTTTGAAGCGGCTTTCGAAAAGTTGCGGACCGATGCCAATCATAATCTTGTTGGTCGCGGACTGCTGCCCGAAAAATTCACCATTCTGCAACTGCGAAACATCTATAACTCAATATTTTTCAAAGATTTCGACCCGGGAAATTTCCGCCGCAAGGTGATGGCCTTCGATGCGCTCGAAAAACTCACCGAGAAGGACACAAAGGTGTCGCGGAAAGGCGCTTACTATTACAAGTTTAAAGATTAAGATACTGTGGAACAGCAGATTAAGAATAAATTTTGCGAGGTTTTCGGCGCAGAGCCGGTGATGTATTGCGCGCCCGGACGGGTGAACCTGATTGGCGAGCATACCGATTATAATGAGGGTTTTGTGCTTCCGGCGGCGGTTGATAAGCAGATTGTTTTTGCCGTGAAGCCGAACAGCGTAGGGCGCTTCCGTTTCTTCGCCTACGATTTGAACGAACAGTTTGAGACTGAGGAAGATAACATACAAAAAAGTGATACGGCTTGGGCCAATTACCTTTTGGGCGTGGTGGCGCAGTTTGTCAAGGCGGGCAAGCGCGTGCCTGCGTTCGACTGCGTGTTCGGCGGCAATGTGCCGTTGGGCGCGGGAATGTCGTCGTCGGCGGCAATCGAGGTGGGAATGGCCTTTGCAATCAACGATTTGTTCGGTTTGGGCTGCTCGCGGCTCGAGATGACCAAATTCGCGCAGATGGCCGAGCACGAGTACGCCGGCGTCAATTGCGGCATTATGGACCAGTTTGCGTCGATGCACGGAAAGGCTGGCCACGTGGTCCGCTTGGATTGCCGAAGCCTTGATTTTCAGTATTTTCCGCTCGACACGACCAATCACTTGTTGGTGCTTGTCAACACAGGCGTGAAGCACGAGTTGGCGTCGTCGGAGTACAACAAACGCCGCGCGGAGTGCGAGGCGGGAGTGAGGATTCTGCAAAAATACTACAGTGGCGTGCGCTCGTTGCGCGATGCCACAATGGAGATGCTCAACGCTCATTGTCAGGAGTTTGGCGATGTGGTTTATCGTCGCTGCTCGTACATTGTTGAGGAGAACGAGCGCTTGATAGCAGGCTGCAAAGCGTTGGCTGACAACGATTTTGCTGCATTCGGCCAATTTATGTACGGCTCGCACGAAGGTTTGAGCCACAAATACGAGGTCAGTTGCAAGGAGTTGGACCAACTAGTCGCCATTGCACGGACGGTGCCTGGCGTTCTTGGCTCGCGAATGATGGGCGGCGGCTTCGGCGGCTGCGCAATATCACTCGTCGAGAAATTGAAAGTGGCTGATTTTGAGCGTGCTATCAAGGCAGGATACAAAACGCCCGACGGCGGAGAGCCTGTGATTTACGAGGTGGTGATTGGCGACGGAGCGAGGAGAATTGACAATTGACAGTTGACAATTGACAATTGAGAATTGAGAATGTATAAGAACGTAAATAATTAACAATTAAAAGGCAAGGGAAGTTGAGAAGGTTTAGCCTAAACAAGTTACTAAACGAGCGAAGCGACTAAACTTCTAAACAGCGAAGCGCTAAACCTTCTAAACTTTAAACTTAAAAACTTAAAACTATGAAGAATAAAATCTTGGTTACCGGCGGCACTGGCTACATTGGCTCGCACACGGTTTGCGAACTAATCGGGCAGGGCTATCAGGTTGTCATTGTGGACAATCTGTCGAATTCCGAACGTTTTATCGTTGACCGCATTGAGCAGATTACGGGCACTCGTCCGGCGTTTTATGAATTTGATTTGAAAGATGCCGCCAAAGTTGACGAACTCTTTGATAAAGAACCTGATATAAAAGGCGTTATCCATTTTGCGGCGTCGAAAGCGGTGGGCGAGTCGGTGAAGATTCCGCTCACTTACTACCGCAACAATCTCACGTCGCTTATCAATCTACTCGAGTCGATGTCGCGTCACGGAGTGCAGAACATTGTCTTCTCGTCGTCGTGCACGGTTTACGGCCAGCCCGACAAACTGCCAGTTGACGAGTCGGCGCCAATAAAACCTGCCGAATCGCCTTACGGCTACACTAAACAGGTGTGCGAGAATATTTTACGCGATACAATCAAGTCCGAAGGCGGCAATCTGCACGGCATTGCTCTGCGCTATTTCAATCCTATTGGCGCTCACCCGTCGGGTTTGATTGGCGAGTTGCCGCGCGGCGTGCCAAACAACCTGATGCCTTTCATTACGCAGACGGCCTACGGTATCCGCCAGCAGTTGAGCGTCTTTGGCGACGACTACAACACCCCCGATGGCAGTTGCATTCGCGATTACATTCACGTGGTTGATTTGGCAAAGGCGCATATCGCCGCCATCGACCGTATGATTGGCGGTAAGAATAAGGCTAATTTCGAGGTGTTTAATATTGGTACGGGCAACGGATATTCAGTGCTCGAGGTGATAAAATCGTTCGAGAAGGTGTCGGGAGTGAAACTCAACTACAAGATTACCGGCCGCCGCGAAGGTGACATTGAGCAGATTTGGGCCGACACCACCATTGCCAACAACGATCTGGGCTGGAAGGCGCAACTCTCAATCGACGATATGACGCTCTCGGCTTGGAAGTGGGAGCAGAATTATAGGAAAGGATAGTTTGGAGAGAGTAGTGTGTAAAGAGTAAGGAGTAAAGAGTAAAGTTTAGAGTTTATATGAAAAAAGCCTGCTCCAATGTTGAAGCAGGCTTTTTAGTTTTTATCCAAACTGGTTTAGAACATCCAACCAATGCTGGCTATGAATGAGTTGGCACGTTGGTCGGTCTTGAATGAGTTGTTGCCTGCATTAATCTCGTTGCCTAACTTGCTCAAACCGAACTCATAGCGAAGGTCGAGTGTGAGTTTCTTCAGGATGTCGAGACCTGCGCCAACCTGCATTGCAAACGATGCGGTGTTTTTGGCGTTATCAAGGCCGCCGCCAATCTTCTCTTTCATCTCGTCAGATACTTTGGTGTCCGATTTCAGGTTGAACGAAGCAACAGGGCCTAAACCCAAACGTGCAGGGCCGAACTTTGCGCCTACGATTACCGGAATGTCGATGCGGTGGTTCTTGACATCGGCAGTCTCGCTTTTGCTGACACCACCATCGGTAGTGTTGATTTTGATGTGCGAGCTCATGTTGGTGTAGTAGATTTCAGGCTGAACGAACATCACCAGTGCATTGATGCGGGCGAATCCGCCAACATGGAATCCCAAATCGGAAGCGGCGTCCTCCATCATGATTTTTGCTCCGGTTTCTTGTCCTTGAGCGTTTTTAATTGAGGTTTCCGCAACATCTTTCATTTTCAGTTTTGTAGAGTTGAGGCCACCTTTGACACCCACAGCGAAAAGTTGGCACATTGCCACATTTGCCGTGAAAAGCAATGCGGCTGCAATAAGAATCTTTTTCATATTCATTCGTTTTAAAATTATTGGGTGCAAGATAAGGCCGATTTCTTTTCGGTGGACACGGCGGGCCATAAAAAATGACGAGATGGCGCTTTTTTGTGCCTTTTTGAAAAAAAAATGAAACAAGTGGCGGAAACATTAAACAAAAATTTACATTTGGAATGTCGCTTTTTGCGGTTTTCACAACACCGTGGCGCGGCTTTTTAGAGTAATAACTTAAACTAAACGTAATGGAATTAAAAAATGAAGGAGAATCGAAAGGATTCTACAAACTATCGTGGGCTCAACGCATAGGCTTTGGCTCGGGCGACTTGGCACAAAATCTTATCTTTCAAACGGTTGCGTGCTATTTGATGCTTTATCTTACTACGGTTCTGA